>OOBZ01001860.1_pt1 | contig 13458 bp, 7 predicted proteins | sample 1671601 | NCBI WGS metagenome assembly OOBZ01 (sample SAMN06348173, study PRJEB24527) | human gut metagenome | biome: human gut; feature: ankylosing spondylitis patient; material: feces | host: Homo sapiens | place: China | collected 2015-10
TGTCTTTTAACGCTTGACAGCTTTCTTTTTGGAATATACTATTATTATGATATTGTATGTTTTCCCGGATAAAACCAATTGTATCAGCATAGCTTTTTCATTGATTAGATCCAGGCCAGGCAGAAAGAAAAACAGTGATTATATTTTTCCACTTTCTGGTAATACTATCGGTATGCGGCTTTTTGCTGCATCGGCAAATGAAAGTTATAGTTAATTCCGTGGTTTTTTATAAATTTTTATGCCATATGTCGAAAGGAGTACCCCCACAGTGACCAGAGAAATGCTTCAGGAAAAGAGCTTGAATGATCTCAGGGAGATCGCCAAGCTTCAGGGCGTAAAGTCACTCACAAAATACCGCAAGAACGAGCTTGTGGACATCATAATGAACGGCGGAGCGATACCCTCCGCGGTGCAGCAGCCAGCTGAGCCGCCGGCTCCCCAGCTCGAGGCCCAGCCTGATCCACAGCCCGCCGCCCCTGCATCCGTGCAGCCAATACAGGCCGCAGAACAGCCAGCTGAGGAAGCACACGTGCGGCACAGCGACGTTCTGCACGAAGCTCCTGCACAGCCCCGCTCTCAGTATGTACCTGCGTATCAGGCACAGCAGCCCCGTCAGATGGGCTATCAGCAGCAGTACCGCAAACCCTATCAACAGAATTATCAGCAGCGGCCGGGATACGGCTACAATCAGAACCGTTATCAGCAGCAGGGCTATCAGGCATACAACAGGGACTACTCCCAGCAGGGTTATCAGCCTTCTTATAACAGGGACTATTCCCAGCAGGGCTACCAGCAGCCCTCCTACCAGCAGGGCTATCAGCAGCAGAGCTATCAGGCCGCCTATGAGCAGCAGTCCGAGGAAAGCTTCCGCAGACCGGACCGTCCCGAGGGCTACTACAACAAAGAATACGGCACCAGCAATCCCGCAGTTCCCGGCCTTCTCGAGGGCGGAGAATGCGGCGATTGCGAAGGCGTACTTGAAGTGCTGCCCGATGGCTACGGCTTCCTCCGCAGCGACAACTATCTGCCGGGCAACAAGGACATATACGTCTCCATCGCCCAGATACGCCGCTTCGGCCTCCGCACAGGCGATCTCGTCACCGGCAAGACCCGTCCAAGCAAGGAGGGCGAGCGTTTTCTCGCGCTGCTGTACATAACAGCCATAAACGGCATTGATCCCGAGGAGGCCATGAAGCGTAAGCCCTTTGAGGAGCTTGTGCCCATATACCCCAATGAGCGTCTTACTCTGGAATATGACGACGGCACCGGCGCAAAGGACCAGAATCTGGCCATTCGCCTGGTAGACCTCATAGCCCCCATAGGCAAGGGCCAGCGCGGCCTTATCGTCAGCCAGCCCAAGAGCGGCAAGACTACGCTGCTCAAGAATATAGCAAACGGCATAACCAACAACTACCCCGACGTTACCCTCATAGTGCTGCTAATAGACGAGCGGCCCGAGGAGGTAACGGATATGCAGCGCAGCATAAAGGGTGAGGTGCTGTACTCCACCTTTGATGAGCTGCCCGAGCATCATACCCGCGTGGCCGAGATGGCCCAGGAGCGCGCTATGCGCCTGGTGGAGCAGGGCAAGGACGTGGTAGTCCTCATAGACTCCATAACCCGCCTTACCCGCGCCTACAATATTACTATCCCCGCCACCGGCAAGACTCTTTCCGGCGGTATGGATCCGGGAGCGCTGCATAAGCCCAAGCGCTTCTTCGGCGCTGCCCGCAACATCGAAAACGGAGGCAGCCTAACCATAATCGCTACCGCCCTCATCGAGACCGGCAGCCGCATGGACGATATAGTTTATGAGGAATTCAAAGGCACAGGCAACATGGAGATACACCTTGACCGCAAGCTCTCCGAAAAGCGTATATTCCCTGCCATAGACATCTACAAGAGCGGTACCCGCCGGGATGACCTGCTTCTCTCCCCAGACGAAATGGACGCAGTGTACATCATACGCAAAATGCTGGGCAACGGCAATCCCGCGGAAATCACCGAGCAGCTCATCGCCATGCTTGAGAAGACGGAAAACAACAAGGAATTCGTCGCCAAGATACGGGCATGGAACAGCGCCTATGAGAAGGACGGCTTCACCACAGGCAAGACCTTCAACAAATAAACCGCGGCACTCCGTACCCCGGTCTCGGTCGGGTTCATTTATAAAAAAAGCCCGAATATATCAAAATAGTACTTGCACCGGCACCGCAGTATAAGATATAATAACTTCGTTCGGGTTGTATATGCCCGCATGCAGCAGGAGGGCGGCTAATCGCCCTGCGCCCAGCAAATACAGGAGGATAACACGATGAAGAAGGATATCCACCCCAATTACGGTGAGAGCATCGTTCGTTGCGCTTGCGGTGAGACCTTCAAGAGCGGTTCCGTCAAGGGTGAGCTCAAGGTTGAAATTTGCTCCAAGTGCCACCCGTTCTTTACCGGCCGTCAGAAGCTGGTAGATACCGGCGGACGCGTGGATCGCTTTAAGAAGCGCTATGGCATGAACTAATTGCGACAGATAAAAAAAGCAGGGATTTCCCCGCTTTTTTTATTTTTGCAATATTGAACTTGTATGCGCACTTCCCGTATTGTATAATTTATATATTGTCAGTCAAAAGGCCGATATTTGAACTTGCCGGAAGGAGGGACGCATATGCCGCGCAAACACGGGGATTTTCCGTCTGTACGTGACGCTATACTGTATACCGCATCCTCCCTCTTTACACAAAAGGGCGTCCACGGCACCAGCCTGGGCGATATCGCTGCCGAAGCAAAGCTGAGCAAGGGCACACTTTATTACTACTATTCCACCAAGGACGAACTTATCGTCACCATAACCGATGACTGTCTCTGCCATATGACGGACATACTTTTCTCCTGGGTAGACGGTCTGAACCGTGAGGAAGCCCTCCGCCCGGCGCTTATTCGCCTGTTTGAAAGTCTCATGGCAGACGGGCACAACGCGCGGCTGTACTGCGTACTGTGCGCCGAATGCGCCAGCGAAGATACCCCCATACGCGAGCTCATGACGGAGTACAAGCAAAAGTGGCGGTTGATGCTGGAGCTGGGCGCGCTGAAGCTGCAATCCCGCAACGCCGGGATACTGGGTGAGCGGGCAGAGCTGTTCTTTACGCTGCTATCCGGCCATATGCTACAAACCTTTGGCGGCATGGGCAGCATATCCATAGAGACCCTCGTGGACGCGCTGATGAGAGAATAAAGCGAATTCATGACCTTTTGGCGCTTTCGCAGTGCCCTCACCTTTCGGTCACGTGCCGTCCATTATAATCTTTACTTACTTGAAAACAGCCTGGGCTGGACGGTCATACGCCGTACCATATCCAGGCTGTTTTTGTTTATACAGTTCTCAAACGTCCTAACCGCGGTACGCCGCTACATGCCTATCATATACTTTTGCTTTTTCCGGCCATCGGCTATCAGGAGCGCCAGCAGTCCCGTGAAAGACAACAGCATCATTGCCGCGCCGCACAGCAGCCGTATATCTCCGCCCAGCTCGCCGGTCTTGCCTATGCTGCCCGTCTTACCTGCCCCCCCAGCGGGCTTAGGCGTGCTGCCTGGGCCCGGCGTTGAGCAGGGGGGCTGGGTCGGTGTAGCGCAAGGCTGATTGGATATATTGTCCACCGTCAGCACCACTGTATTGCCCAAGGATATGTAAGCGCCGTTGCCGGATACGCTCATGTCCCCATCACGCTCCACAGTGAGCGTCCATCCGCCCAAAGGCCTTATATATCCGCTGGGCGTTGCCGTTTCGGTTATGCCGTAGGTCCCCGGCCTGAGCTTTATGGTCTCGGTATTGCCTAACGCATCCGCGGTAACGGTCTTTGTGTAGCTGTTGCCGGTTATTTTGAACGTCGCACCGGATAGCGCCTTGCCCGTAGAGGCATCCCGCTTATGCAGCGTCAGGGCGAATGTCACGGGCTGATTCTTCAGCGTGACCGTAAACCCTGATACAGCCTTGCCGTTCAGCTTTAATCCTGAGTCGCTCAGGTTCATCGTCTGCTTTTCGCTGCTGAGCACATACCCGTCCGGAGCTATTACTTCCTCCAGTATGTAATCGCCGTATGGCAGGCTAATCTTTGCCGTACCGTCGCTGCCGGTGGTAAGTATGTAGCTCTTTTCGCCGCTCAGCCTGAATGTGGCTCCCGTAAGCGCCTCGCCGGTATCCGACACTTTCTTCAGGGTTATCTCCTTTTCCTCTGCGGTGTTGGTTATCATGGCGGTGTATACAAGGCCCTCCGGCTTTAGCTCGGTGCTCCCTACGCTTACCTTCCCGTATTCGTCCACGGTAAAGTCTATGGGGGCGTTCCAAAGCTTATAGCCCTTTGGCGCTTTTGTTTCCTTAGCCCGGTAGCTGCCCATCGTGAGCTCGGTGAATGTCACTAGGCCGTTGCTGTTGGTCACTCCCGTTGCCACAACTTCGCCCTGCTTTTCGCCATTCATCCTGTAGAGGGTGAACTCCGCGCCCGCAAGGCGCAGTTCCTTGTTGTTTTTATCCACCTTTATGAAGCCTACCGCCGTACGCCTAAGCAGATTTTCTACCTTTATTTCAAGCGGCGCCGTCATATTCGCCTCGGTTATAGTGAAGGTTCTGCTGCCGTCCAGTATAGCGTAGCCGCTGGGCGCGTCGATTTCGGTAAGGGTATATGTGCCTTCCGGCAGGTCCCTGAGCGTTACTCTGCCCGCAGTTATTACGTTGCTGCCGCGCTCATCCAACGTGTATACGTCGCCCCCTGCCTTCCACTTGAGCAGGCTGCCATTTTCATCCGTCACGTTAAACTTCGCCCCTTCAAGGAGCTTTTCGGGGTTCTCGTGGTCTACCTTTTTAATGGTCACGCTGCCCAGTATATACTTGTTTGCCGCCTCAATAACTACGGGGCTGCCATGGACAAGCTCTGTCTTTTTTACTGAGTACTCCTTATCGCTCAGCGCATAACCCTTTGGCGCCTTTATCTCGCGGATAGTGTAATCATCGTAAGGCAGCTCGGTAATAGACGCCTTGCCTGAGGCGTCGGTCGTCACTGTCTTGGTAAAGCCCCGGCTATCCGTAACGGCAAATTCGGCACCCGCAAGCTTTTTCTGCTTATCCTCGGAGTCGTGCTTATGTATCTCTATGGAGTAGCTGGTCTTTTCGTTGTTGAAGGTATATTTGAATTCGCCCACCGCTCCCTGCACTGCGTTGACGGTGATCTCCCGCACAAAGTCGCCGCTAAGCTGGTAGCCCGCAGGGGCCCTTGTCTCTATGAGCTTATACTTGCCTTCGGGAACCTCGAATACTGCCGTGCCGTCGTAGCCTGTTACTGCCTTTGCCACAACAGCGCCCTCCATGCTATACAGCATGAATTCCGCTCCAACCAGCAACTTTCCGTTTTCGCCCGCATCCTGCTTTATCGCCGTGACCTTGTACATGGCCTTGTCATTCTTCAGCCGCAGCGTCACCTCGGTCTGCTGCCTGCTTATGGCTATGCTGTGGCGGTCTCCCTTCAACACATACCCTTCGGGGGCCTTTGTTTCCGTTACGGCATAATTTCCGAACTTCAGCCCTGTAATATGAGCCTTACCGTTGGCGTCTGTAGCTATGGTGCTCGATGCGCCCTCGCCTGTGGCTGCCTCGTACCTGCCCCCCTTCTTTATAAAGGTCAGCGGCGTATCGTCGCTTCCGGCTACGGTAAACTCCGCGCCCGCCAGGGCGCTGCCGTCCTTGCCGTCAGTTTTTTCTATGGTAAGGCCACCGTATATCCGGCTGTTTTTCAAGTTCAGCGTCAGCAGGCCGTCGTTAAAATCCCACTTCGCCACCTCGCTGGTATTCGTTACCTGCTGAACGGTACCCTCCGTTACGGTAAAGCCCCATCCGTTCAGGGGTATGGCATAGCCATCCGCCGCGGCTACCTCGGACAACGTATATTTCCCTGGCGCAAGGGATATTGTATCGGTGATGCCGTCGCTGCCGGTAATAAGGGAATGTGTACCGCCATCCTTACCCTTCAGGATAAAGGCAACGTTCGCAAGGGGCTGATTTGTATCCGCATCCACCTTCACGAGCCTGAGCTTAAAGTTTACGGGGGCGTTGCGGATGGTGATGGCCTCCCCTTCGTCCAGCTCATCGCCGTCGAGGTATATGCCGTCCGCCTTGACGGAGATATGCCGCCCCGCTCCGTTTATAACGTAGCCCTCCGGCGCTTTCATCTCTGTAAGCGTATATTCGCCTATGGGGAGCGTTATCTGCTCCGTAAGCCCATTTGCCCCTGTGGTATACCTTTTGTCCAGGCCGCCCCCAAGTATGCGGAACTCCGCGCCGAGCAGCGTCCGCCCTTCATCGTTTGCGCTTACCTTTTTTACCTGAAAGCCGTACTCAAGAGGGCTGTTCTTTACGGTAAGCGTATACAGCCCGTCGCCGCTGAAGCCATCGTCTTGCAGATTTCCTTTTTCGTCTATGGTAAATTCAAACTTATTATCCAAAGGCTTATATCCTTCGGGCGCAGCAGTTTCTTTTATATAGTATCTGCCGGGGTTTAATCCGGTGAACAGCGCCACGCCCGCCTTGTCCGTCGTGACCTTCTCTACCTCCGTGTTATCCGCCTTGTACAGCGTGAATACCGCTCCCCTGAGCCGCGTTCCGTCCGGGCTCTCCTTCAGCACGGCAATGCCATTTTCATGGGGCAGGTTTGCAACGGTCAGCTTCAGCGCCTTATCGTACAGATCCGCCCGCACGCGGAACCTTATATCTTCCAGCGACACATAATTGGCCGGCGCGTTATTCTCCCGCAGGATATAGCTCCCCACCGGCAGGCCGACTATATCGGCATTTCCCGCCGTTATGGCTGTAACACCGCCGTCCTCGGAATAGGTATACACAGAGCCTTCCTTTTTAAACTTTACGGCCCGCTTCCCTTCCGCGCCTAATATGCTGAACTCCGCGCCTTCAAGCTGTATTCCCTTCTCGTTCACCTTATTGAGCTTTACTCTGGTTTTGTAGTTTCTCGCGGTGAACACCACTTCCTCTCCGGCAGCGGTATGGCCTTCTACTTTTACCGTGTATGTCGCAGGATCCAGGGTATAGCCCACGGGCGGCGCGATCTCGGTTATGCTGTACTCACCGGCAGCGGGCACCTCCACCGTAGCGGTACCGTCCTTGCCGGTCACGACCTCCGCATAGAAGCCGCCGCCCCTCACGGCAAATTTCGTATTGGCCAGCTTTTTGTTCTCATCGTTAATATCCTTTTTTACAATGCTCAAGGCATAGCGGCTCTTTGTGTTCTCTACGGAAATCCTTATATCCGCAATGTCGGTAACCGTTCCGTCCTCATCCTTTTGCGGTATGTCAAAAGGACGCTCCGTATTGTCCCGTTCGTACCCCTCCGGCGCACGGCTCTCTATCGCCACATAGCTGCCGTATGGTATGCCGGTTTTAACGGCTTTGCCATTGCTGTCTGTAAGCAGCGTATAGATGGGGGTTTCGTGAGCCGTATCCTTCGCGGCGTATATTTTAAACTCCGCTCCGAGCAGGGGGTTCCCTCCCTTATCGGTCTTTTTTATGGTCAGCGAGCCGGTCTTGGGCGTATTTTTAACCGTCACAGCGTTGCGCCCGTTCGTCGTGACCTCGAAGGGTATAAGCTCTTCGTTCAGTTCATAGCCCTCAGGAGCTACCGTCTCTTTCAGGTAGTATTTGCCCAGAGGCAGCTTTATTTTGCCGGAATCGCCGTATGTAGTTATTATCTTGCCCTCTATGGGCTTCTTACCCTCATCCAGCACCTGAAATGCCGCGCCGTTCAAGGGTTCGCCCCCGTCGGCGCTTACCTTTTCAACGGTAAACTCCTTCTCCGTCCGGGAATTCGTCCATGGGTTCGGAACGCTGACTATGTTTTTGCCTTCCGCCACAGCGCCGCCGATGCTCACATAATATGTGTCGTTGCTGCGCACATAGCCCTCCGGCGCTATTACCTCCGAAAGCTCATACACGCCATACGGCACGTCCTCAAAGCTGACCCGCCCCTTATCGTCGGAAATGGCATACATCTGCTTTACTGAGGAATACGCCGTGCCGCTTCCTTCTACAAGCTTCAGCTTGAACACCGCCCCTGCGAGGCCATTGCCCGCGCCGTCGGTTTTTTTGAATTCGATCTTTCCCTTTTCGCTCCTGTTTTCCAGCTTAAGCTCAATCGTTTTGTTATGGTTTTCGGCGTCCACCTTAACGATTTGATCTTTTATTTCCACCATGCCCTTTGGGGCATTTGTTTCGCTGAGATAGTATGTGCCCCAGAGCAGACCGCTTACGAATATCTCTCCGCGTCCATCCGTAGTGAACCCGGTGCCTGTATCCCCTCGGCCGGTATAGGTATATTTGCCGCCGCTTCCGCTTGCCTGTACAGCTTGGCCGCCGCTATCCTTCAATACAAACCTTATGCCCTCCAGCAGCTTGCCTTTTTCGTCAGTCTTGACTATTTTTAGTCCGGTCTTTATCTTAGTATTGTTTATGCTGACCCGCGTTTCGCTGTTTTTTATCTCGAAATCCTTGCTCGCCGTTACGATCATGTACCCTTCTGGGGCTTCTATTTCTTCCAGAACGTATTTGCCCAAGGGGAGGTATTCAAGGGTAAAGGCACCGTTCTCGCCGGTGACTATCGCGGTCGCATCTTCTTTTTTATCGGCAAAAGAAGCAAAGCTTGTCCCATCGACCTTTGCATACTTCCCGTCGGCGCTCTTGATTACAAACTTTGCGCCGGGAAGCGCCGTTTTTCCGTCCTCTGCAAATTTTGTGACGGTGAGCTTCGTCCTTTTGTTTATAACATCCCCGACCTGTATGACGCTTCCATTGCTGCCATCGCCCTTTACTTCAACGTTAATGCTGCCGGCAGGAACATACCCCTGTGGCGCTTTTGTCTCCGCGATAGTATACCTTCCAAATGGAAGGCCCTCAAATTTTACCACGCCATCCCGCCCGCTTGCGGATTTCTTGGTTATGCCGTTGCCGCTGATCTCAAACTCAACGCCTTCAAGCGGCTTCCCATCGTCGCCCTTCTTGACGAGCGTCAGCGAGTATTCTTTCAGTGTATTCTTTATTGTCGTTTCTACGTCCCAGTCATTGTTTCCGCCTATCTTGAAAGGCCGTATGGTTTCATCCAGTGCATAACCGTTGGGCGCAGCAATTTCCTTAACATAATACGTTCCGGCCTCCAGGTCTGCAAACAGCGCCTTGCCGTCTTTGCCGGTAGACTTGATAATCTCTGGCTTTTCGGCGGCGGCAGCGTCCTTATAAATTCCGAACACCGCGTCCTGCAAAGGCTTATTTGCGCTTCCTGTCTTGGTTATGCTTATGCTGCCCTTATCGCGGGTGTTAGTCCAGTTGATAATAATTTTGCTTCCTTCAACTTCAACATTTTCAGCGGCTGTAATTGTTTTAGCTTCACCGCTGGTATTTATCTTTATATGTACACTGCCGTTAAACCCGCCATAGTTGGTTGGCCGCTTAGTCTCGCTTACATAATAGTCCCCAGCCGGTAGATTTTCGAAAATCGCAACGCCCTTATCATCGGTAGTTGCCTTTCCTGTTTTCGGGCCGGACAGCGTAAACTCCGCGCCCTTCAGCGGATTGCCGTTCTCATCCACCTTCTTTACGGTGATGCTGCCCGCGGTATACTTCTCGTTGGTCATCTCAATGGTGGCGTGGGCATTAGTCTTTTTTATGGTAACTCTCTGCGACAGAGTGTTTGCAAGTATGTATCCGGCAGGGGCGGTTATCTCCTGGACGTAATACGTGCCGTAAAGAAGGTTATCTATTGTATGCTCACCGTTTGCGGTAGAAAAAACCTTTCCTACAGGAACAGAATTCTCGTCTTCTACCCTATAAAGCTGGAACGTACCGCCTCCTATTTGTTCTTTCCCTTCGCCGAGCTTTTTGAACGTTACGGAGCCTTTTTGAGAATCCAGCTTATTTTCGATGCTTACTGAAGCCGTACCTTTATTGACGTTTCCGTCCTCAACGGATACTATCGTAACAACATTGTCTTTTTTGTTTATCACGACCTTTTTATCCGGCCCCGCAACGTATTTGCTGCTCTCCGCAACGATTTCACGGAGCGTACAAATATTATTGCCCTCATTAAGCTTATCCGCACCGATATAGAGGGTAGCAGAATCGTTTCCCGTTACCGTTGCAGTATCAATAATATCAATATCACCTTTCGGCCCAATGAGCTGGAAGGTGGCTTTTTCGCCCGTTACATCGCCCTCCCAGGTCTTTTTTACGGTCAGTTCCGCGTCGCGGCGGACGTAAACGACACTATTGTCGCTTATCCTATTCTGTGCAACGCCGCCGGGCTGAAGATTTTCCATATCGACATCAACGGTAAAGTCGATGTTATAAAATCCCTGTGCTATTGCCCCGCCTTTTATTTTGGTTATAGTTACGACATTATTTGTTACTGCAAGTGCAAAATATTGGTCCGCGTCCTTGCTATATACGACCGGTTCATTACTAAAGCTAAAGCAATCCTCCAGCACGTCCGTAACGATTACCCTATCCTTGGCAATAGCATTCTCGCCGTATGCGCTGACCCTTATTCGGAAAGTGACAGTTCCGGTTTTTTCATTTATATCTAATACAGTTACCTCATTGTTGCCGTTCATTATATATTTGCTGGTAGTGACCGCGCCCGATGTATACCTGCGCGCCACCACCTGCGCAGTTTTGCTTATCTCACCATCAATGTTCATGTTTACCTTGTTGGTAACATCATTCACATTTCCGACAAGCTTGGCAAAATACCTTAATTCGATATTCGCAAGAGATGAATCCTTCCCCTGCGCAAAGCCCTCTTCGCGAGAAAATATTACGGAAAAGCCCGTGCCGCCCTTCGATATCGTTATATTTCCAAGTTCATTATGCGTACCTGTCAGGCTTTCCCCAGTTTGAGACAAAGCAACCCGCGAACCGTCTATATATAGCTTTATACACCTATCAAGGCTCTCTTCGACACTTCCGCTGTCATCGCACAGCGCCAGCGCGCCGTTGCTCATGTTGTCCACTACCGCAACTCTTTGAGTATAATTTTTGCTTACGCCAAAGTTTATCCGGTAGGTTATCGGCTTATCCGGATCGTTAAGAATGTATATATTGTGATCCTTATCCGCTCCCGGCAGATAGTTCGCAAACATGGTTTTCTGAAGGTAGGGTTCTGTTTCTCCCGTTCCAGTGCCTGTCCCTGTCCCTATCTCGTTCTCAAACTCGTTCAAGCCGGCTATGCCTATGGATATTTTGCCCTTTCCATCCCCATCATAGCCGATAAAATTCGCTACCGTTTCAATATTAAATGATATGCTTACTGTTTGTTGACTACTATCTATGTTAGCTAACGTCAATATCAATTTATGCTCATTCTGATCGTATTCGGCATTTTTAAACCACTGTTTCCAATCCTTATTATAAGCAGTTTCTATGTCCTTAATCTCAAGAAACTCCGGCAGTTTAACTGTTACCTCAGTGCCTTCAACAAGGTTAGGCGTTGCATTAAGGTCTGTATCCGTTATCGTAACCGAAAATGTGCAGATTTCTCCGTCCTCTACGGTTCCTTTGCCGCCCGAGATGTTTGTTGTTATTCAGCCATTTGCAAGCTCATCAGCATTGTTGGACATGAGATTAAAGCCCCTGAGCAACGTGGCGGTAAGCAGCGGCGTGACGATGGGCTCTATGGTCGGGCTTGCCTCCGGCGTATCGGTGGGTTCGACAGGCATGGGAGTGGGCGTGGCGGTAAGGTCGTCCTCGCTTATTTCTATTGTTTCCGCTGCCCCCGGCGTGGGCATGCCGCCCTCGGCAGGCAGCTCGCCGCCCTCCGGCGGTTCTGCCGCCGGGGTAGGCGTTGGCTCCGCCTCCAGCAGATCGGATTCATCCAGTATCACTATGCCCGGCTCCTCATTTAAGGCCATGGCAGTGCTCATAAGCACCTGACCGGCAAGCATCGTAAGCATCAGCAAAGCAGCAAGCACGCGATTAAAGCTCTTGAATTTCATAGTCCTTATCCCCCTTGATCCTTTGTCTTATGGCTGCATTGCCGCATATATGAGCAGCCGGTGTGTCCCTTTCCCGACCGGGGTACATGTCACCAGAGTAAGCGAGTATCCGTCGTTGTGGGAACTCAGCGCATTAAACAGCTCCTCCGGCTCGATAGTTTCCTTCCCCGTAACGGTATATGTATAAACATCTCCATCTCCAGCGGAAAGGTTTATCTCGTCCCCTGCTTCCAGCTCATCCAGCCTGTTGAAATGTCTGCCGTATTTTTTCATCCGGTGGCCGAATATGACGCAGTTTCCCGGCGCACCCATCTCAGCCGATGAGGGCAGCCAGCCCGCGCCGCCCCGCAGGGCGCGCCTATCCGCGCCTTCCATTACCGCCATTTTCAGGTCTATGGCGGGTATGGATATAGTCCCGCGGCCCACCGACTTACTTTCCTCGGCGCCTTCTTCCGGCTCATAGCCGGGAATCGAGCCCATGTCCTGCTCAAAGCCCGGCTCGTAGCCCTCGAAGGTCTCGTCCTCCTCTCCCTGCACCTCCGGTAGCTGCATATCTGGTATTTCCACGCTGCCTCCGCTCGCTTCTATCATGGCAATTATCTCCGCCTCTTTTGCCGCCCGCCTGTTGTCTATCACGCCGGGCCGCACCATAAAAAGCACGCCTATGGTCATCAAGAGAAGCATGAACACCACTAACATAACGGCTATTACCTTGCTATCCTTCATGTGCCGCCTCCATGCTTAAAACCAGGGCGCTATGTTCATATTGAACCAGCTATAACCCATGTCGATATAGGGCAAAAAGCCCATATCCATAAGCAGGCCGGCTATGACCCATAGAGCGGCAAGTATTCCTGCGGAGAGCGCTATGGCGGCAGCCAGCCTTCCCGCGCTCCACGGCCTTTTCTCCGCCTTGGCCTGAATAGGGATATCCGACGGCTGAACATCGGCCCGCTTTATCTCCGGCTGGGTCCTAGGCAGCTCTGGGGCGTTTGCATTCGTGGCAATGTAGAACAGTCTTTCGCAGGATCGGCGCAGCATATCCGCCTGTATCTCCTCCGCCCTGCTGTAAAGCAGCGCTTCCACAGGGTCTTTGCTGTTGGCCATTTTAACGGTGATATACAGGTCGATAAACGCCTCCCTGAGCGCCTCTTTGGCCACCTCCTTATTCCCGGAGCGCTCCAAAAGCCGCAGGTATACCGGCTTTCCATAGGTCAATACCATCGTCCTGAAAGCCTCGTCATCTCCCGCTTTGATCCTGCATAGCAATTCCCTTGATTCCACTCTCTTCTTCCTCTGTTTATAATGTAATTTTTAAGAGTTTTATATCGATACTTTTTTAATTCTCTCATACTTTACATTTTTATGCAACTAATACATTGCGCCCCGCGTTTTTTGTTCTCCCGTATTCACGATAAATTATAAACA
>OOBZ01001863.1_pt1 | contig 13453 bp, 10 predicted proteins | sample 1671601 | NCBI WGS metagenome assembly OOBZ01 (sample SAMN06348173, study PRJEB24527) | human gut metagenome | biome: human gut; feature: ankylosing spondylitis patient; material: feces | host: Homo sapiens | place: China | collected 2015-10
CTGGCGCTGCGGCGGCTGACCGAGGTGTGGTCGACACCCCGCAGCGGGGTGAAGCGCTGCCTGATGGAGTTCGTCCGCGGCGATGCGGCGGAGCTCCGCACCGACCGGCTGGTGATCGAGGAGGCGCCCGGCCGCTTCACGGAGGAGTACCGGCGGCTGACGGGGGATTTCTACCTCAAATTTTGATCGGGGCGGGAAAATGGTTATATTTGTGAATCGACAAATTGAATTGGTTATGAAAACACTTGTTTCGCTGCTGTGCTGCACCGCGCTCACCGTGGGAAGCGCCTCGGCGCAGAGTTATCGCGTGGCCCGTGCGGGGGCTTTCGAGGAGAACGGCCGTGTCGAGGTGGGTATTCCGACCTCGCCGCTGGCGGTCGATCTGACCGTCGAGAAGGAGGTCGTCACCGTGGGGCCCTACGCCCGTTACGCACAGAAATTCCTGGGTGTGCGCGGCGCGCTGAGCGACAAGACGCTCTATTCGGTCAAGGCGGCGCGCGTAGCGCTGCTCGATCGCGACGCGACGACGGCCTCCGAAGTTCCCGCCGGCGAGGTGCGCGCCACCTCCTATCTGGGCGATGCCGAGACCTTCTCGCGGGTTCCCTTCGATAAGCGTTCGCTCGTGGACGAGTCGCTCGAAACGGCGGCACGCAATGCCGCCAACACGCTCTTCGCAATTCGCCGTCACCGCATGGAGTTGATTACCAGCGAGGCGGGAGAGCATGTCTTCGGCGCCGGCCTGCAAGCCGCATTGGCGGAGCTGGACCGGCAGGAGCAGGCCTATACCGAATTGTTCCTCGGCAAGCGGGTGACGACGACCTCCGTCGAACGGATCACCGTCGTGCCCGATGCCGGCAAGCAGAAATACATCCTCTGCCGCTTTTCGCCCGATCGGGGGCTGCTGCCCGGCAACGACCTGACGGGCGACGTGGTGCTGTTGCAGCTCGACAAGGAGAGCGACGGTTCGTTCACCCTTACGCCCGCTTCGCCCAAGGCGGCGCGCACGGCGACCTACCGCGTGGCGGCCGACGTGGTCTGCACGGTCTATTGCGGGACGGAGGAGCTGACGCGCGCTACGCTGCCGCTCTTCGAATTCGGCCGCGACGTGGAACTGGCGCTTCCGTCCAAGAAATGACGAACCATACGGCACGCATGGCGGCGCTGCTCGGCGAGCTGCGCCGCGAGATGAACGGCGCGGTGGCCGAGTCGATGCAGCGCGGCGAGGGCGGCTACGGCCTCAACTACGGCGTCAGTATCCCTGCGATCCGCGCGATCGCCGGTCGGGTAGGGACGGATCATGCGTTCGCGCGATTCCTTTACCGGCAGGATGTCCGCGAACTGCGGATGGCTGCGCTGACGATCGCCGATCCCGTTTCGGTGACGCCGGACAATGTCGACGAGTGGTTCGTCGGGCGGATGCCGGAGGAGTTGATCGAAGAGCTGGCGCTGCGTCTGCTGAGCCGCTGCGGCCGTCCCGTACTGGATACGCTGTGCGGGCGATGGCTGCGGGCTGGAAGCGGTGCCGAACGCTATGCGGCGCTGATGGCGCTGGCGCGTGCGCGGGTGCAGGAGTTCGACGCGGCGGCGGTCGTCGAGGCCGTGCCCGATGCGGTGGCCGCCTGTCCCGACGATCTGCGACTGGCGCGCGGTGCGGCGGCATTCGTTCAGTCGGCGTCGGCCCGTATCGCACCGGAGCGGCTCGCACGGATGATCGAGCGGCTTCCCGACTCGCGCGGCGGTGCCTATCTGCGCGACGAGCTGGCGTGGATGATTCTTTGACGGGATGGCCGCACTACCGTGCGGGGAGGGCCGAAATACAGGGGGCAGAACGAAGTTCGTTCCGCCCCTCGCTTCGTTCGTGCGTTACTCCTCCGCGCCGGAGGAGCGGAATGCCATCGGCGAGAGACCGACGTATTGCTTGAAATAGCGGCCGAAGAAGGACTGGTTGGAGAATCCCAGCGTTTCGGCGATCTCCTTGATGCTCGGATCGGGATCGGAGAGCAGCTTCTTCGCCTCGGCGATAATGAACATCATGATCCATTGCAGGGCGTTGCGGCCCGATTTTTCCCGGACGATCGTGGAGAAATAGCGCGGGGTGAGGCACTGCTCCGCGGCGTAGAACGAAACGCTGTGGTGCGTGCGGAAATTCTGGGAGAGCGAGAAGATGAAACTCTGGAAAATCCGGTCCTTGCGATCCTGTTTGAGCGGCTGGATCGGATGGTTGAAAAAGTAGGCCTCGGCGATTTCGCAGCAGAGCGCCTTGCCGAGCGACGAGAGCAGTTGGTTGTAGATGAGACGGTTATTCTCATTCGTGCTGCGAGAGCCCTGTGACCGTTCGCGGCGCCAGATCAGTTCGATCAGTTCTTCGATGCGCCGGCGCTGCTCGTCGTTGAGCGAGATGCAGGGATTTTCCCGCATGTAGAGGTGGTTCTGCGTGTTGGAGATCGAGTTGGCCAGCGTGAAGACGAAATCGAAGTCCGCCACGCCCACCGTGCCGTGCAGATCGTCGCTGAGCATACGGATATAGGTCTTGGAGAGGGGCGGGTAGATATAGATGTCGCCCCGGTGAATTTCGAAAGCGCGGTTGCCCAACACCAGGCTCATCTCTCCCTGGGTGCAGTAGAAAAATCCGCTTTTGGCGAGTTGAACGACCGGCCCCAGTGCTTCGACAGTCTGCTTGTCGGCATGGAACAATCCGATGGAAGGAGTAACAGGTGTGTCCATTTTTGTTTCAATTTCGTGCAAAATAACGAATAATCCGGTTCATATCGACCGATTTTTTGCTTATTTTTACGAAAATCGTACGGATCGGACAATGCTGCATCCATATCATTCTTTTCGATGGATGCGCGCTTCGGTACATTTGCATCAAATTCAGTGAGGTATGAAAAGACGAAATCAATTCATGGGGATGGTCTGCCTGCTCGCCTGTTGTTGCGGCTGTTCGGGCCGGCCGGAGGGTGCGGTGCGGCTGCCTATCGTACGCATCGATACCGTGGGTGTCTACGGTACGCCGCGGACGGTGCAGTTTCCCGGCTGCGTCAGGGCGGCGCAGGAGGTCAATGCGGCGTTCAAGGTCGGCGGGACGCTCCGAACGATTTTCGCCGAAGAGGGGGAGTTCGTCCGGCGCGGGGCGCCGCTCGCGGCGCTCGATGCTCGCGATTACCGGCTTCAAGCCGAAGCCGCCGAGGCCGAGTACAAGCGCGTCAAGGCCGAAGCGGAGCGCGTAATGGCGCTCTATGCCGACGGAGCAGCTACGCCCGACGCCTACGACAAGGCGCGTTACGGACTGCAACAGATCACGGCCAAATACGAAAACAGTCGGAACCAGCTCGCCGATACCGAGATCCGTATGCCTTTCGACGGGTATGTGCAGAAACGGCTGTTCGACCCTTCGACCGTCGTCGGGGCAGGAATGCCCGTGCTGACCGTCGTGTCGGCGGAGGCTCCCGAAATCGAGATCAATATCCCCGGCTCGGAGTATGTCCGCCGCAGCGAATTCGACGGCTTCGAGGCGGCCTTCGACTTCTGGCCCGGCAAGCGGATTCCGCTGCGGCTGCGGAGCATCAGCCCGAAGGCCAACGCCAACCAGCTCTATACGCTGCGGCTGGGCGTTCCGGCCGATTTGCGGCCGCTCCCGTCGCCGGGTATGAATACGATGGTGACCATCGTATGCCGGCCTTCGGGGGCTGCGCAGGTGGCCGTGCCGGCCGTCGCGCTCTTCGACGACGGCGACCGGACGTGCGTCTGGATCTGCCGGGAGGACAGTACGGTCGTGAGCCGCGAGGTACGGGTCGAGCGGTTGCAGACCGGCGGCGAAGCGGTCGTCGGAGCGGGACTTGCGGCCGGCGAGCGGATCGTCACGTCGGGCGTGCACCGGCTGCGTGAAGGCGAGAAGGTGGCGCCCCTGCCGGGTGTGACGAAAACAAACGTGGGAGGATTGCTATGATCGATTTCGGGAAATGGGCTTTCGCCAATCGGAAGCTCGTCTATTTCGTCGTCGCCGTCCTTCTGGTCGGCGGCATCCTCTCGGCCTACGACATGTCGAAGCTCGAAGACCCCGAAATCAAGGTCAAGTTGGCGATGGTCATAGCGACGCGCCCCGGCGCTTCGGCGCATGAAATGGAGTTGGAGGTGACCGATCCGTTGGAGAAGAACATCCGCACCATGGGCGAGGTGGAGAGCGTGACCAGCTCGTCGTTCAACGATCTGGCGATTTTGGAGGTGGAGTTGAAAAGCACGGTGCGCGACGCCGACGTCGAACAGTGCTGGGACATGCTGCGCCGCAAGGCTTCCGACGTCCAGCGGCGATTGCCGTCGGGAACGTCGGTCGTCGTGCAGGACGACTTCGGACTGGTCTACGGAATGCTCTATGCGCTCACGGGCGACGGTCTTACGGAGCGGCAGCTGTCGGATTATGCCGGCCTGCTCAAACGCGAGCTGGGCGATCTGGACGGTGTGGCGCGTGTCGAGATCTACGGCGAACGCGAGGAGTGCATCGACATTTCGATCCTGCCCGAAAAGATGGCGATGCTCGGCGTCAGTCCGGCCGAGGCGCTGGCGACGCTCAACGGGCAGAACAACGTCTACTATGCCGGATATTACGACAACGGGCCCGACCGCATCCGCGTGGCTGTCGCCGACAAGTTCCGCGCCGTGAAGGAGATCGAGAGCATGGTCATCCAGGGGCACGAGGACGACCAGCTGCGGTTGTGCGACATCGCGCGCGTGGAGCATGGCTACGCCGAACCCGTGCGCAACGAGATGTCCTACGAGGGGCAGCGTGCGCTCGGCATCGCCGTCGCGGCGGCTTCGGGCAGCGACATTGTCAAGGTCGGGGCCGAGGTGGAACGCTGTCTGGCCGAGTTGCAGGCCGAGCGCTTCCCTGCGGGAGTCGCCTGCCACAAGATTTTCTACCAGCCCGAGCGGGTCAAGGATGCGCTGGGGACGTTTCTGATAAACCTGATCGAGTCGGTGGTGATCGTCGTGGCCATTCTGATGCTTACGATGGGTTTCCGCAGCGGAATGATCATCGGCATCAGTCTGGTGGTGACCGTCGTGGGATCGTTCCTGATTCTGGGGATGGCCGACGGAACGATGCAGCGCGTGTCGCTGGCGGCGTTCATCCTGGCCATGGGAATGCTGGTCGACAATGCCATCGTGATCGTGGACGGCATCCTGATCGACCTGAAACTCGGGAAACCGCGTCGCGAGGCGATGACGGCCATCGGCCGGAAGACGGCGATGCCGCTGCTGGGCGCGACGCTGATCGCCATCCTTTCGTTTCTGCCGATCTTCCTCTCGCCCGATACGGCGGGTGTCTACGTGCGCGATCTGTTCATCGTGCTGGCCGTGTCGCTGCTGCTGAGCTGGGTGCTGGCGCTGGTGCATGTGCCGCTCATGGCCGACGCTTGGCTCGGTCAGCCTGCCGCTCCGGCCGGCGGCGCGACGCTCTACGACAGCGCCGTCTACCGCTGGCTGCGTGCGGCGCTCGGCTTCGGCCTGCGGCATCGCTGGTCGTCGATCGCCGTGGCGCTCGTGCTGGTGGGGCTGAGCGTCTGGGGCTACGGTTACATGCGTCAGGGCTTCTTCCCCGATATGGTCTACGACCAGCTCTATATGGAGTACAAACTGCCCGCGGGGACGAATTCGACCCGCGTGAAGGCCGATTTGGAGGAGATCCGCCGCTATTTGAAGAGCCGTCCGGAGATCCGCTCGGTGGCCGCTTCGATCGGCGGCACGCCGGCGCGCTACAATCTGGTGCGCAGCATCGCCACGCCGTCGCTTTCGTACGGCGAGCTGATTATCGATTTCGAGTCTCCGGAGGCGCTGGAACGCAATATCGACGACATCCAGCAGACGCTTTCGGATCGCTATCCCGATGCCTACGTCAAGTTGAAGCGCTACAACCTGATGTTCAAGAAGTACCCGATCGAGGTGCAGTTCACGGGGCCCGATCCGGCCGTGCTGCACCGGTTGGCCGACAGTGCGCGCTGCATCATGGAGCGCACGCCCGAGGTGTGTCTGATTACGACCGACTGGGAGCCGCGCATTCCGGTGCTGAACATCGACTACGACCAGTCGGCCGCACGGCGCATGGGGTTGAGCCGGCAGGATATCGCCGTCTCGATGCTGTCGGCTGCGGGCGGTATTCCTGTCGGGGCTTTCTACGAGGGGACGCACAAGAATACGATCTATCTCAAATGTACGGAGGCCGACGGGAAGCCGGTCGACAACCTGGAAAACGTGCCGGTCTTCCCGATGATGCCCAATCTGGCGGGGTTGTTCGACGAGGAGCTGCTCCTCAAACTCAAATCGGGAGCGATCGACCGCAGCGAGTTGCTGGAATCCGTCCTGCATACCGTGCCGCTGAAACAGGTGAGCCGCGGCGTACAGGTCGAGTGGGAGGATCCCGTCGTTCCGCGCTACAACGGTCAGCGCGCCCAGCGGGTAATGTGCTCGCCTGCGCCCGGCATCGAGACCGAGGCGGCGCGGCTGGCCGTCGCCGAACGAATCGAGGCGATTCCGCTTCCGTCCGGATACGCACTGTCGTGGGAGGGTGAGAAGGGCGCCAGCGACGAGACGATGCGCTACCTTTTCAAGAACGTGCCGCTCGGCGTCGTGCTGATGATCGCCATCCTGATCCTGCTCTTCGGCGACTACCGCAAGCCGGCCGTTATTCTCTGCTGCATTCCGCTGCTGGGCATCGGCGTGGTGGGGGCGATGCTGCTTACGGGCAAGGTCTTTACCTTCTGCGCCATTGTCGGCGCACTGGGGCTCGTGGGCATGATGATGAAGAACTGCATCGTGCTCATGGACGAGATCGGCGCGCAGATCGCCGCCGGCGCCGATCCCGCCTCGGCGCTCGTTTCCAGTTCGGAAAGCCGTCTGCGGCCGGTGATGATGGCTTCGCTCACGACCATTCTGGGCATGATTCCGCTGCTCGGCGACGCCATGTTCGGGTCGATGGCCGCGACGATCATGGGCGGACTGCTGTTCAGCACCTTCGCCACGCTCTTCTTCGTGCCGATTCTCTATGCGTTGTTCTTTAAAATCAGGATAGATCGATGAAACGTCTTCTTATCATACTCACGCTCGCGGGATTGCCTTGTGCTCCCTTCGCGCAGACGCGGCTGACGCTCGACGCCTGCATCGAGCAGGCCGAGGCGAACAACAAGGCGCTGGCGGCGGCCGACCGGCAGTTGGCGGCGGCGCAGTTCGACTTCCGCAGTGCGCGGGCCAATTTCTTTCCTTCGTTCTCGGCGACGGGGACGGGGCTCTATTCGACGGCCGACGGCGGGCTGGACATCGCCGGCGGCGCGTTGCCCGTGCTGGGTGTCGACGGGATGCCCACGGGCGGTACGGCGCTCTTCCCCGGCCTGAACCTCGCCTACGAGGTGGGTTGGGTCTACGGCGGTGGCATAACGCTCGAACAGCCCCTCTACATGGGCGGCAAGGTGCGCACGGGTTACCGCATGGCGCGGATCGGCAGTGAAATGGCGGAGCAGAACCGGCGGTTGACCCGATCGGAGGTGATCGTCTCGACGTCGCGGGCCTACGCTTCGGTGATCCGTGCGCGTGAGATGCGGCAGGTGGCCGAACGTTACCATGCGCTGCTCACGGAGTTGCTGCGTTCGGTCGAGAGTGCACGCAAGCATGGCCTCAAACCGCAGAACGACGTGTTGAAGGTGCGGGTGAAACTCAACGAGAGCGAATTGAACCTGCGGCGGACGGAGAATGCGCTGCGGCTGGCGACGATGAATCTCTGCCACCTGATCGGCCGTCCGCTGACCGACCGGATCGAGGTGGCGGACGATCTGCCCGACCTGCCGTCGACGCCGGTGCCCGCCGCTGACCTTATGGCGCGTCCCGAATACCGGCTTCTCGACCGGAAGGCCGAGCTGGCGCGCGAACAGTTGCGCCTGGCGCGCAGCGAGCGGTTGCCGCAGGTGGGGCTGGTGGGCAATTACGGCTACCTGCACGGCGTCGAACTGAACGGACAGAACTTGTTGGGCGGCTGGGCCTTCACGGCCGGCGTGCAGGTGTCGGTGCCGATCTTCCACTTCGGCGGCCGCTCGAACAAGGTACGGTCGGCACGGGCGCGGTTCGAGCAGGCGCAGGCGGAGCGTCTCGACGGCGGCGAGCTGCTGCAACTCGAAGCGACGCAGGCGGCGAACAACCTCGACGAAGCGCAGCTCGAAATCCGCCGCGGCCGACGAGAACCTGCGGCTGAGCCGCCGCCAGTACGAGGCCGGCGTGGAGACGCTGTCGGATCATCTCGAAGCGCAGGCCATGTGGCAGCAGGCGCACCAGACGGAAGTCGAGGCGCGTATCGACGGTTATCTGCGTTGGTTGGAGTACCGCAAGGCGGCGGGATTGCTCGATTGAGCGGGGTGTCTTTCACGAAAAACGCAGCGGTCGGTAGATCCGGCCGCTGCGTTCGTTTTTGTTACTCCTCGTTGATGAAGAGCGCCCGGGGCAGCTGGTCGATGCTGTTGATCGCCACCACCTCGATGCCTTTGGGGCGTTTGGCGCCTTTGGGGAGGTAGCCCGAGACGACGATGCGGCGGAAGCCCAGCCGCGCCGCCTCGCTGATGCGCTGCTCGGTGCGGGGGGCGGGGCGCACCTCGCCCGAAAGCCCGACTTCGCCCGCGCAGCAGATGCCCTCGCCGATCGGACGGTCGTAGTACGACGAAATTACGGCGGCGATGATGGCCAGATCCAGCCCCGGATCGGCTACTTTGAAGCCGCCCGCGAAGTTGAGGAAGACGTCCTTGGTGTACATCTTCATCCCCACGCGCTTCTCCAACACGGCCAGCAACATCGACATGCGTTTGTAGTCGAAGCCCGTGGCCGTGCGCTGGGGCGTGCCGTAGGCGGCGTTCGAGACGAGCGCCTGCACCTCGATCAGGTAGGGGCGTATGCCGTCGACCGAGGCGCCGACGGCGATGCCGCTCAGCGGTGCGTCGTAGTGCGTGAGCAGGATTTCGGAGGGGTTGCCCACCGGCCGCAGGCCGGCGTCGAGCATCTCGAAGACGCCGATCTCGAACGTCGCGCCGAAACGGTTCTTGATGCCGCGCAGGATGCGATAAACCTGATTGTTGTCGCCCTCGAACTGCAACACCACGTCGACGATGTGTTCCAGAATCTTCGGGCCGGCGATGGCACCCTCCTTGGTGATGTGGCCGATGATGAAGATCGAGGTGCCCGATCCCTTGGCGTATTTGAGCAGCGTGGCGGCGCATTCGCGGATCTGCGACACGCTGCCGGCCGACGACTCGATCAGATCGGTGTAGATCGTCTGGATCGAGTCGATGATCACCAGGTCGGGGCGCTGCTCTTCGAGCTGCGCCATGATGTTTTCGAGCAGCGTCTCGGAGTAGACCATGCAGGCGTCGTTGCCGATGCCGATACGGTCGGCGCGCATCTTGATCTGCTCGGCCGACTCCTCGCCCGAGACGTAGAGGGTTTTCAACCCGTTGTCGGCCAGTGCGATTTGCAGGCTGAGCGTCGATTTGCCGATGCCCGGTTCGCCGCCCAGCAGCACGAGCGATCCGGGAACCAGACCGCCGCCCAGCACCCGGTTGACCTCGGCGTTGCCCAGGTCGAGCCGCGGCCGGTCGTTCGAGCGGATCTCGCCGACGCGCTGCGGGGTGCTGCGGGGCAGCGCCGAGGTTATCGCGGCGGGGACCGAACCGCTCTCCCTTGCGACGATCTCTTCGGTGAAGGTGTTCCACTCCCCGCAGGCGGGGCAGCGTCCCATCCATTTGGGCGCCTCGTAGCCGCACTCCTTGCAGAAATATGCTTTTTTGACCTTTGCCATCTCTTTGCGTTTTAGTACGGGTGCCGACGGCAACCCGTTCGGCCGCCTTAAAGGGGCGGAGGACGGCCGAAAAATTCGGTGCAGGATCCTGGTTATTTGATGAAGAAGCGGTAGATGTCGTTGCCGTTGGCGTAGACCAGCAGCACGAGGATGATCGCCAGTCCGACGTACTGCGCCGCTTCGAGGAAGCGGTCGCTCGGTTTGCGTCCCGTGATCATCTCCCACAGCGTGAAGATCGCATGGCCGCCGTCCAGCCCCGGAATGGGCAGGATGTTCATGATGGCCAGGATGATCGAAATGAAGGCGCACTTCGACCAGAAATCCTGCCAGTTCCACGCCGAGGGGAAGATGCTGCCGATGGCGATGAATCCGCCCAGCTCCTCGTACATCTGGGTTTTGGGCTGCACGATCAGTTTGAGCTGTTCCCAGTAGTTGGCGATCACGCTGCCCGTGCGCCGGATGCCGGCGGGGATCGACTGCCAGAAGGTGTACTCCTTCGTGCGCAGGCGGTAGTCGTGGCGGGCTACCGTGACGCCGATCTTGCCGTCGGCGTTGACCGGTACGGTCAACACGGCCGTCGAATCGCCGCGCACGACGGTAAGCTGCACGTCGGACGACTTGTGGTCGGCCAGCAGCCCGACGTACTCCGCGAATTCGATGTGGCGTTCGCCGTTGAGGGCGACCACCTCGTCGCCGGCGCGCAGCCCTGCGTCGAGGGTGGCGGGGGAGGCTACGCTGTCGATGCGGAAGGGCGTGCGCAGCATCAGCATCTCTTCGTAGCCCTTCGAGCGGCGGAAGTCGACGAGTTGCTCGAAGGGGATCGTGAAGCGCTCTTCGCGGCCGTCGCGCTCGACGACGACCGTGCGGTCGCTCTCGGTCAGCAGCAGCGTCATGGCGATGGCGTTCACGTCGTCGATCGGCTCTCCGTCGATCGAGATGATTTTGTCGCCGTTCTCGAAGCCGAGCCCCTGTGCCGCCGTGTTGAAGGTGTAGCCGTAGACGGCGTCTTCGTTGGCGAAATATTTTTCGCCCCACGTGTAGCAGATGCCGCAGTAGATGGCCACGGCCAGCAGGATGTTCATCACGATGCCGGCGATCATCACCAGAAAACGCTGCCACGCCGGTTTGGCGCGGAACTCGTCGGGCCGGACGGGCTGCTTCATCTGCTCCGTATCGAGACTTTCGTCGATCATGCCGGCGATCTTGACGTAACCGCCCAGCGGCAGCCAGCCCACGCCGTACTCCGTGCCGCCGCGCTTGAACTTGAAGAGCGAGAACCACGGATCGAAGAAGATGTAGAACTTTTCGACGCGGATGCCGAACACGCGCGCCATGAGGAAGTGTCCCAGTTCGTGAATGCCCACGAGCAGGGTGAAGCAGAGGAAAAGCTGAATGACTTTGATGAGAATGTCCATTATCGATGTGTTAGATTTTCAGAAATTCGCGTGCGATGCGGCGCGCCTCGGCGTCCGATGCAGCGTAGTCGTCGAGCGTCGGCCGCGCGACGAAGGTCGCTTCTTCGAGTGCATGTTCGATCGTGCGCACGATGTCGAGGTAGCCACACCGTTTGGCCAGGAACGCGGCGACGGCCACTTCGTTGGCGCCGTTCATCGTGCAGGCCGCCGTGCCGCCGCGCCGCAGGCAGTCGTAGGCCATGTCGAGCGCCGGATATTTCTGGCGGTCGGGTTCCGCGAAGGTGAGCGTCGGGTTGTCGGCGAAGCTGAACTGCTCCGCGGCCCGTGCGGCGCGGCGGGGGAAGAGTAGCGCGAAGCCGATGGGCAGGTGCATGTCGGGCGTGCCGAGCTGCGCCTTGATCGCGCCGTCTTCGAACTCGACCATCGAGTGTACCACCGACTGCGGGTGGATCAGCACCGAGATTCGTTCGGCCGGCATCCCGAAGAGCCAGCGGGCTTCGATCACTTCGAATCCCTTGTTGACGAGCGTCGCCGAATCGATCGTGATCTTGGCTCCCATGCGCCACTGCGGGTGTCGCAGGGCCTGTTCGACAGTCACTTCGGCGAGCCGCTCGCGCGGTACGTCGCGCAGTGCACCGCCCGAACAGGTGACGATCAGCCGCCGCGCGGGCGACGCTTCGCCCACCAGACATTGGAAGATGGCCGAATGTTCGGAGTCGATCGGCAGGATAGGCACCCGTCGCTCGGCGGCCAGCCGCATGACGTAGTCGCCGCCCACGACGAGCGTCTCCTTGTTGGCCAGCGCGACTTTCTTGCCCGCTTCGATGGCGGCCACCGTGGGCAGCAGACCCGCGTATCCCACCAGCGCGTTGACCACCGTGTCGACCGTGTCGGCCTGCACTACCTGCCGGATCGCGTCGGCACCCGCGTAGACCTTGACGGGGCGGTCGGCCAGCGCGCGGCGCAGCGCGTCGTATTTCGAGTCGTCGGCGATGACCACCGAATCGGGCGCGAATTCCTCGGCCTGACGGGCCAGCGCCTCCCAGTTGCGGTGCGCGGTGAGCGTGGTGATTTCGAACAGTTCGGAGTTCTCGCGGACGATGTCGAGCGTCTGGACGCCGATCGAACCGGTCGAACCGAGCAGGGCGATACGTTGTTTCATGCGTGGGGCCTTTCCGGCGGAATGTTCCATTAGAATACGATGTAACCTTCGGGATCGACGGGCTTGCCGTCGCTCCACAGTTCGAAGCCGAAGAGTTTCGAGTCGGTGCCTTCGGCCTGCGGGTCGTTGCTGTATCCCAGCACCTCGCCGCTGCGGAGCCGCTGGCCCGTCGAGACCATCGACTGCGCGAGATTTTTGTAGATCGAGAGTACGTTGTCGGCGTGCTGCACCTGCACCACGTAGCCCTCTTCGGGGCTCCACAGGCTCAGCACGACCGTGCCGTTGTCGACGGCCGATACCTGCGATCCGGGCGCCGCGGCGATCCGGATGCCGTACTGCCCCAGTTTGGTGTCGAACTTTTCGGTGATGATGCCTTCGACCGGCGCGGTCATGGCCATCGCTTCGCGCAGCGTCTTGCGCGACGGCGATTTTCCCAGTCCGTAGGGGCCTTCGCCCTCCATCTGGATGCGCAGGAGCGAATCCTCGCGCGAGGGCATCACCAGCGTCTTGTCGGCCTTGATACTGTCGAGACCGCCGACGTTGCGTACCACGGGCGTCTTGCCCTCCATGATGAGGGCGATGTTGTCGCTGTAAGTACGCATCTGGGTCATCTGCCGCTCGATCGAGTCGAGCCGCATGATGTTTTGCAGCAGCATTTCGCGCGAGCGGTTGGCCTCGTAGCCCGGCAGGAATTCCAGCACGGGGGTGTAGGCCACCAGCGAGAGAATCAGGATGAAGAGCAGCAGGACGAAAGCCAGTAACGCTGCGAAGATACGCACGACCGAGATGTGCATGTGCCACTCCTCGGCGTTGTCCACCTCGTTCTGGAGCGTCAACCGGTGTTTGCGCACCAGACGCCTGTATGCCCGTGAGATCGGTGAGAATCCTTTCATGTTCCGCAAGTTTTGAGCGCCGGCGACGGACCGCGAACCGCACGCGGCGGCGTGTGGCTCGTCGTCCCGCTGCGATTGCACGTCGCGTCCTGGCCGCTACATCTTCGCAAAGATACGAAAAGTCGAGCGCAGAAGCAAGCGTCAGCTTGATTATGCCGAG
>OOBZ01001879.1_pt1 | contig 13372 bp, 10 predicted proteins | sample 1671601 | NCBI WGS metagenome assembly OOBZ01 (sample SAMN06348173, study PRJEB24527) | human gut metagenome | biome: human gut; feature: ankylosing spondylitis patient; material: feces | host: Homo sapiens | place: China | collected 2015-10
CCGCCTTCACTTCCTCCCATACATGGGCATGTTCCTCCACGTACGCCGCTATCAGCTCCTTGTCGTCGTAGAGATCCAAAGTCTGGCAATATCTTTTCATTCTCTTGTAATAAATAAATTAATTATTCACAGTGATATAAAAATAAAGAGGTCTGAAAAACAGGCCTCTTTTAAACTATACTCTTTTATTCAATCATCGTGCGATACAATGCATTACTGCATGACATATTTCCTCAACACTTTCGCAATCCGTTTATACCCCTCACAGTTAGGATGCAGACCATCCGAAAAAAGCTTCTCGTCTATCTTTCCATCCTTTCCGATCAAGACATCAGTCAAATCAATCACCTGCACCTTGCGATCTGCAGCCACTGCTTCCTCCAGCAACCCATTCAGCATACCCAACCTTTCCTCCATATTCCGGCGAGGCAATATTTTCACCACATACAATTTCGCATCAGGCTGTTTGATTTTAATCCACGATACAATCTCCTTAATACCCGAGACAATTTCTTCGTTTGTATTCACACTCAGATTATTCGTCCCCAGCATCATAAATATTTTCTGTGCACTATACCCATCCAGTTCCCCATGTTGGATTCTCCACATCACATTCTCCAGCCGATCCCATCCAAAACCAAGGTTCACCACTCTTTTCCCTTTAAACAACTTTTGCCAGACCTCGTCCGCCACTCTGCGCTTTTCAAAAGGCTCACCTCCCCAGAAATGCGTAATCGAGTTACCCAACATCACGATTTCAGGCTTCTCCGTCTCGTTATACTTCAAGATCTCCTCGTGTCTGTCGTTCCACTGATAAGTATACGAGTCACGATGCTGTCTCGCCGGCACGAAGACAGTCGGCTGGAGTTCCGGATACAGCACACTGGTAATTTTCCTGTAATAAGCCTCTGCATACTGCTGCATGCCCAGGTCAGTCGCATGCACTCCGTCCACCTGACTATCCATCCCCATTCCTATCTCCTCAAAACTAAGATAATACAAGTTCCTCACACTATCCTTCAGCGCTTCATAAGTCGCCTTCAATTCCTTATTCGTCTGGTTAAACAAAGCCCCTTTCTTATCCGAAGCCCGATACCCCATATACCCGTCATGTTCCACCAGCAAGATAGGAGTCTCGTTTTTCTCCCTCAAGATACCGATACCCTTTATCAGTCTTTCCCGGATCAGTTTCACTCTTTCCTTCGTCATATTCGGCATACAGTCGATGACATACACCGCCGCATCACACTCAGACAACAATCTGAACATACTTTCATCCAGTTGTCCGTTGCCGGAAAATCCCAGATTCACCACAGGCTTGTCCAGTTTCCGCTGCAATATATTCGTCCACGCCATACCCGGACGCGATGCACACGCCCCCTGCGCAATCGAAGTACCATACACCACCACCGGCTTTTCCACCGACGGTTTCACAAAATCCATTCTACATCCCTCCGGAACCCCGATCTGCAACCATTTCACGCCATTATACAGCGGTAAATACAACGTATATTCATTCCCTTTCTTATGCGTATTCCGGTCAGTCAGATCCTCATAAGAATACTGTATCGTATCCCCAAACTGATAATTCCCGGCACACCAGTTCACCACACCGTCGCAATCCATGGAATACAAGTCCACGCCACTCACTCCGGTAGCAGGCATGTGCACCATCGAAAGTCCGCCAGTCACCTGATACCTCACCCGCACAGACGTTGCATTCGTATAAAACTTCACATACAGTCCTGCCGTCTGCAGTGATAAATCCCACACCGGTTTTCTCACCAGTTCCGCCGCTCTATCCGGCAATCTCTGATAATGTCCACCTATCTCCGCATTCCACCACCGTCCATGAACCGGCAAGCAGGAATCCTTAGCTGGCTCATACCACACCGTACGGACCGCCTTCTCCCTCTCGATAAGCTCCTTCAGCTTTTCAGCCACACACTCATAACCCTTTTCAGTCAGGTGAATATAATCCCCGCTATACAAATCCCCCTTAATCGTTCCCTTCTCATCCAGGAACCACTCCGTAGGATTCACATACACCACTCTTTTGTCGAAGCCGTGTCCGCCCAGCACCTCATGTATCCGATTACATTGCCGGCGTACCTCACAGTCTTTTTCCTTACCCGAAGGGAAAAGCCCCAATAAAATAATTTTCGATTCCGGAAACTCTCTGCACGCCTCTTCAGTCACCGCGATAATCCCTTCCGCAGTATCCTCCACATCATCCCCTCCCGAAATCAGATTATTAATACCAATCGCAATCACCACATTCTTCGGACGACATCTGTTATAGTTTCCATTCCGCAATCTCCAGAGCACATTCTGCGTACGGTCTCCCGAAATCCCGGCACTGGCCCAGTTCCCTTCACCAGCCATACGGTCCATAGCCGCTTTCCCCGGCTTATACGTAACCAGCTTCCGTTCGCCTCCCCATCCCTGCGTGATAGAATTTCCCACCAACAGCACATCCAGTTCCCGTCCGTCCAGTTCACTTTCCACCTCTCCGGCAATTGCATGCCATTCGGCACCTTCCTTCCATCCGGCCCCCGACCGGTATTCATTCCCCGGTACCGCACGCGTACACGGATTCAGAAAATGCCCTGTAGCCTTCAGTATAAAGTTCACAATCTTCTCCGGATTATTTAAAGAATGAGGATGATGCCCGATACCCGGTTTATGAATCACCCTTATATTCCCCTTTTTCTCCTTCATGCCCTTTTCAAAAAGAGCCGTATTCTCTTCCACCGGTACAATCTCATCCGCATCCCCCACCACGTGCAAGACCGGGAATCCCGCCCGGGCAATTTTCTCCACATGATCCAGCGGATTGCCGTGCCACTTCAAAGCCTCCGCTTCGTTCTTAAACCCATACGCCTCCATCAGCTGCTGAATATCGGTTTCAGAACCCGCATATTTCCCTTTTCCCATCGGCCAGCTCTTGAAGTCCATCACCGGAGCATCCGCATAAATACAAGCCACCTTATCCGGATTTTGTGCCGCCCAGTTATACACAATCAGTCCGCCCCGGCTCATCCCTTCGAGCACCACCTTCCTGTTGAATCCCCGTCCGGTCATAAACCGATAAAATCTATTCCAACGTTTTACCGCCTTATCCGCACCATACAAGTCAGCCACATCACAATAGGCAATATGAAAACCCTGTTCCAGCAAGTCGATATCCGTTTGAGGCTCATGCCCCCAGAACCGCGCCCTCCATACCCAAGGCTTTCCCTTCGCTTCCTTCGCAGGCTTTACAATCTTACACTCTACGCCATCCACTTTAAAATCCTCGCCCCTGTATCCGTGAAAGTTAAACGCCGTTCCCCCGTAAGAAGCAGGAGCCACCTCCTTTCCTCCGGTCATGTTCAGAATAAACTCACCTGTTTTTCTTGCCATTATGCCAGCCCCAATGGCAGACGGATGCAGACGGTCGGGCATTAAGGCACCGTCCCATTGATCACCGAAAATATTGAACAAATTTACAATTCCAAGTCCGTTCCTGTAAGCCAGTTGCTCTACCGACTCCCGCACCTCCTTCTCAATCCGTTCAGGGCTGATGGTATTCTTTTCAGTCAGAAAACACCTCACCGGTGTCAGCAACACCACCTTCGGATCCGACGGCAACCCCTTGTAAGCATCAATCAAATGCTGTAAATCCTCCATAAACCGCTCTTTTCCCTTCCAGTTCTGCGGCTTGGTATCATTGGTACCCAACTTTATCAGCACGATATCCGGTTCAAACTCCAGCGAATTTTTATAAACCTCAGTCCGGACATACGGATAATCCCCGTCGGTCTGTGCAGTCGCCCCGTTCGAGCCAAAGTTCTGCACCCGATACCCGTCTCCCAGGAAATACTGCAATTGCGCAGGATACGCATTCTTTTCCCTATTATTGATTCCCGCCCCATAAGTAATGCTGTTGCCCACACAGGCCACTTTAATGCATTTCTCTGCACCCGAAACATTACATACCAACAAAAGAAGAAGGCCTATTACCCAAAGCCTGCCCATAAACAAGTGTCTCATTTTTTCAGATTTAAAGTTTGCGATTTATAAATTCTCCCCCTATTTATTATACAAATTATATGCAATAATCGCAAAAAACCTTGATATTCGCAAGCCAATACCTTCTTTTGATGAAGCAGTATGAAGAAGTTTCCCGGTACGTGTATCCATTATAAGATCATTTCATCATTTCCTTGATTACATTCTTCAGAAACAAAGTATTCCCTATGATATAGCGTCTCCACATCCGTTTCGGCTCCTTCAGCAAACGGTACAACCACTCCAGGCCATGCTCCTGCCACCACAGCGGTGCACGCTCCACCGTACCCGCAAAGAAATCAAACACCGCCCCAATCGTTCCCACGTGGCAGTGAATATCCAGTTCCTTCCAGTGCGTATACGTCCACTTCTCCTGCTTCGGCGCCGTCATCCCAATCCACAGCAAGTCCGGATTCGCCTTGTTAATCGCTTCAATAATCCCTTTATTGTCCTCTTCGCTAAACTCCGGCTTATACGGAGGCGAATACGTTTCCACCTTGATGTTCGGATAATCCACAGCCGCCCGCTTCCGGATCAGCTCCAGCACTTTCTCGCTGCTACCCATAAAGAAACACGTACCCCCTTTCCGGTTCAGTCTGTCCATTTCGTGCACAAACAAATCCCATCCGGCAATACGCTCCATGGGTTGCGATTTCGCTTTCAGCCACCGGCAAGCCATTACCACACTTGCCCCGTCGGGAATCAGTACATCCCCTTTGGTCAGTGCTTCGGCAAACAGGCTGTCTTTCAGTGCCGTATTATAAGAATGAGCATTAATCGTATTGATAAGTAACTTGCCATCAGGCAACGACGATAGCTCTCTTCTGGAAGTCAGAAGAGATAACTCTTTCAGTTTAAGCATATATAATAAGATTAAATATTATTTTTGCGTATCCAAGTCCAATATGTAGAGCATGATGAAATCTTACGACATAGATACCCTTTATCAGAAATATAAATCGCTGAACAAGCGTCAGCGTGTGCGTTTATTGTCCCGTCTTCAGGCGCAGGGCATTGCCATTGTCCGTATCCAGCCTTATGTCTATCCCGAGGCACCCGGTATCAAGCATTTATTCTTTTATTTTGAGGGAAGCCGGGAAGCTGTTCCTTATTTCCTGTTGGAATCCTCTGTATGGCAGGCGGTGCAGAGGGAGTTGATGGAGGAGTGAACCAGATACTCCGGTTTATGGTATAAAATAAGGAGACCCGTTCCCAGGCCTCCTGCATATCTTTTAAAATTTTCTAAACTCCAGTTAGTTATCTTTTACTTGGCTGTCAATGATTTTTTTCAATCCTTCTTTCAGATTATCATATTGCAATAATTGCGACATTGCCACATTATCTATGATAATGACCTTTTTGTTCGATTTGGAATTTCTTGCCGCCTCTATATACGTATTTCGTGTTACAGATGAGGTTGTAAACAAGAAACCCAGTTCAGCCATATTCGAAGCATTTTCCAGTTTACTGTGGAAGACAATATAATCATTCTTATCCGTTTTCGTATCCGGCTTATTTTTACATTCAATCAATATATACTTACCGAATTTAGAAAGGAATTCATCTTTTATATCATTTCGGATCACTAAATCCACCTCGTTCAGCGATTCGTCCTTCACCCTTTTCATGATTTCCTGAAATCCGATACTTCTGAAAAGAATAGCAATAAAATCTTCGTATTTCTTTCCCTTCTTAAACGCATCGTTTTCATTTTTCAGGTCCATATAGTAGGAGAGAAGTGCTGCATTCACTTTCGAAGGTTCATTTTCTATCGAAAAATAATACTCTTCTATAATATTTTTCAGTTCCGGTTTCCATTCATCATATGTTCTTTTTTCCGAGAATCCGATAACTTCCCCTCTTGCCAGCATTTTAGACAATTGAGGCATATATTCCGCAATAAACTTTGATACAAATAAAATTTTGGAAAACGGATTGATTTCGATGATTCTTTGAGCCAGCGACATCCCGTCAAATTCATAGCAATCCATTCTCAGGTCGAGCAATACCAGATTATAGAATTTATTTTCTATGCAGTATTCAATATCCTCCTTGCCCGATGCAAAAAAGACATTCGCTTCCGGAAATATCTCTTTTATCGTTTCGGTCAAAGCTTGTGCCTGAACAGCTTCATCATCTATTATTAAAATCTGCTTGACATCCATCCGTATTAAATGTTAAAGTGAATATTGTTGAAAAGCCATCTGTATTTCTGTCGAATGTAATTGTGCCACCAATCTGTTCGCAGACATACCGGGCGTGATACAACCCGATTCCACAACCATCCGTTGTTGTGAATTTATAATCAAATACATGTTTGGCATCCTCATCTTTAATTCCGCAACCCGTATCTTTTACTCTGATAGTACAAAGATTATTGTTTACCACAGCTTCCACTTCCAATAATTTATCTCCATTACATTCTTTAAACGATTTAATGGAATTAGATGTCAGGTTCTGCAGCAGTTGAAGTAAAGCCTGATACGGTTGGTTTATCGGTAAATTACTTTCACGGTCATAAATAAACCTATAGATAATCCCTTGTGCTCCGACTTGAAACCGTGTTAACGATTCCAGTGCAGCCATCAGCTTCTTTAGAGGAAAACTGTTCGTTTTAGAATAAGGAACCATATTCTCAAAACTATCCAGTGCATTTTGCATATTGTCTATACTTGTTTTCAAAGCCAGAGAATCTTCCGGTTGTAATTTCTTATCAAGTATTTTTAATATAGCATACATAGACTGCACAGCATTCCCCATGTCATGCTTGGCAAATGCAGACAGATGCTCCATGTGTCTGTCATACGATGTAGTAACACTCTTCAAAACCTTATTTAGCTGTGCTACTTCTTCGCTGAGCCTGTCTATACGCCGGGCTTGCACTTCCGGGTTATGTCTGGGGTTTGGAATATAATTTTTCCTTTTGCTATTCATTGGGTGCTAAGTAACTGTATTTGCAAATATAGAAAGAATATGATTTCAATCAACAATTTAGCTGCTTTTTATTTTATTCCTGTTTTTTCAGAAACTTGTAAATCTTAGTGTGGCATAATCCGAACGTAAAATCAGACTCTTTCCATCCGCTTTTACCACTTCGAAAGTCGTTTCCAGGCTATTTATTCCATACGGTATCAAGTCCTCCAAAGCAGTAGCCTCTTTGCTGTCTGTTGTCCAGTCCCGATAATGAAAATCCTTCATTGTAACCGTTTTTTCATCCTCTCCATACATAAAACGGCCCACCGAAGGCTTGTAACCATGAGAACCCTGTTTCTCGGCAACATCTACCACCCACAGCTGTATACTATAATAAATCCGTTCGCAGGGATGCGTTTTTCCGTCTTCATGTGTAGTAAACTCTTCCAGCTTCCACATCCCTTCTATTTTATCGTTGATGGGTGCCTTCTTGCATCCACCCAGCAGAAACAGCACGACCATCCACCCTGCTATTCCTATCTTGTAAAATCTCTTTCCCATTTTTATAAGATACTACCTGTTTTTTTTAGTGTCAGCATTCCGCCGGTAGAATTTCCTAAATAATTTCCTCTGTCCAGTCCCAGTGCAGCCGATAAACTCCATCCTTTTGTCCACATAGGTGTATAAGTCACCTCATACAGCGAGCTGAGCTGTTTACGTTGCTTGTCCAAAGGTTCGTCATACGTACCCCAGTGCCGTGCAAACGATACCAGTATACGATAATTCCATTCCCTTGTAGGATTACCTTCTATCCCCACATGATTCGAGTGTACCCTGTTGCTTTTAAACATCAGTATTCCGTCCGTATTATAAATCGGTCCCGGCAGGAGAGGATTTCCTATCCCCATTCCCCAATGATGCCACGAAGTAGCCTCCCCATTGTTATAATAATTATCCTTTGCACTCACCTGATATTCCGGAAAACTACCCGCAAACCCGTCATACAGAATGGGGCCTGTCTGGTCTTTGGTCGACATCGTTTCCCATACCACACGGCTTACAAAATGATTTTCCGGTAGCGTCACATCTATTCCTAGCTGTCCGTCCTTCCATCTTCCGTATTGCCAGAACATTTGAGAATGATCATCAAAATAATGCTCCAGATACACCCTGAATTTCCAGTCGTTCAGATAATAATTCAGTGCAAAGTTCCAGCTTCCCACATGGTTTCCTTCCACATTTGCCATCTTATCCTCACTTCTCAGCGGCAGAAATGCCTTGAAAAAACTCTTCAGGCCATCCGGCATATCCTGTACCATTGTAAAGCTTCCGTCCTTTTGCTTTCGCATCCTTTCTCCGCCAAACAAAGCCGCATCAATCAGGCCGAATTCAAACTCTACCGGAAGTTTTTCCCTATTCCCGATTCTGAACATCAGCGATTTGCTATGATACAGAATATCCCTTCCGTAGTCATGCTCCGTTTGTACAAAGTTCTTTTTCCAGTTATTATCCGTCAGCATCCCGTACGCCATGTGCCCTTTAAAAGCCAGCCAGCGTCCGGTACCCGGTACAGCGATATACTCTGCTATTTCTCCACGTATTTGCGGAATAGGTCTTGCATTTGCACCCTCTACCATCATTCCGCTGCTCAGCCGTTCGTACTTCTCCATCGGAATACCCGGCCGTTCCTTACTTCCTATGCTCAGTGTCAGAAACCTCCACGAAATATCCCCATACGCCTGTTGCACTATAAAACCACTGGTCTGGTTTACTGCTCCGGCTAAGTCTATGCCAGCCTGTACTTTCCAATGATGCTTCAATGCCTTTTTATACTCCATTCCCGCACGAAGGTATCCGCTTTTAGTTTCATTGCCCGACAATCCGTATCGGTTGGCAGTAAACCAAAGTGGAGCGTATGTACCCTCCGATATATTTCCAGACGTTTCAACCCGATAGGTTAGGGTAGAGGTATTTTGTTGTGCTGAAACCGTAAAGGTAATCCAGCTTGAAAGAACAAAAGTAAGTAGCTTGAGTTGATTGGTTTTCACAAAGTAGTTTTTTTATTATTGAATCGCTTTATTTAATATTGTGGTAATATTATTTTCGAAAGCTTCTAAGGTAAAGTGCTTTTTCAATTTCTGATAGCCATCTTCTCCCATTTTATGTCGAAGATTTTCATCAATTAAAAGTTTTTCTATACAATCAGCAAGAGAAGACGGATTCTTTTTAAGACATATAAAGCCATTTTCTCTATCCTTAATTACATCCGGTATCCCCCCTTCATTTGTTGATACAACAGGAAGTTTATACTCCATCGCTTCAAGGTTTACTAAGCCAAATGTTTCATAATAAGTTGGGAATACAAAAATATCCGCATTTCTAAAGAAGCTATCTTTTTCTTTTCCGTATTTTTTACCTTTGTATTCAACAATATCTGTTAATTGGCGTGCCTGTACCTCCTGATTAAACAGTTCTGCATTAATATCAGCCGTTTCGCCTCCTACAAAATCACAGGTAAACTGATATCCTTTTTCTTTCAAAATCTTGCAAGCATCCAGTAAGGTATATACTCCCTTATCAATCAGTAAGTTCGATAAAAATAAAAGTTTAGGAATAGCATTATGTCTTATCGCAGAAGGTTCGGCTGTCAACGCTTCCGGAATTCCATTCGGGCAGATAAATACATCCTTACGCGCTACATACTTCTGTACATCTGCATAAAGTGCTTCTGCCAGTAGTATCACTTTTAGTTTCTTGAAAAAACTACGATACAGTAGATTGTCTATTATCTTATCTTGTCTTAGCGATACCCCTTTATTATGATAATGCACTACCACCTTGCATCCCATGCTTTTTAGCATCTGTATCACGATAAAGTCTTTGTAGAAAGCCCCTCCCTTTGCATTAGGAGTTACATATACTAACTCCGGTCGGATACGTTTTACTTCTTTACGGGTTTTACTTAGCAATTGATAAAACTGCGTAAACTTTTGCAGTCGTATCTTTCCTATATCAGCCAAGTCTTTTGCTGTGGCAAGATTGATGTAGTGGCAATCAAATGTTTCATTCACTACACGGCTGTCGTGAATATATTTTCCCATCATGGCTGCTCCATGAACAGGGGGAGGCATGTGCATGATAAACAGAATCTTTGGTTTCATCTTAATTGCAAAAGTTGTATAAAGTTTGGTATTTGGGATAAAGTGAACTATCTGGAGAAGTTTCTTTTAGTTTGAAGTTAGCAAACTCTTTCAGATATGGATAATAGTCAATAATGTCAAAAGCTTGGAAATATGCATGAATATAGCTTTCGTTTATTTTCAATATATCTGTAAGTGCTTTTTCTTCAAATAAGAACGAAGTTTGAAACAGATAAGTAAAAATGTCATACCCCAGAGGTCTGTCAGCAGCCATTTCCCAATCGATAAGTCTTAAGTTTCCATCACATACTAGAAAATTCCAAGGACAGAAATCACCATGGGAAAAACTGTATTGTATGTTCTCTTTTTCTTTTAGATCTGTCAGATGTATTTTTGAAAGTTGGATAGCTATCTCTACCACTTTTTCGTTTATATTTCTACTTTGTGGTCGAGTACCTTGTACACATTCTGTTTTCAAGAATACATAATTATCTGTAATTTTATAATCGAATAAAGTAGTAGCGATACCTGTATCTTTCAGTGCTGTAAGAATTTGAATTTCATTTTTGCTTAATTCCATCGCTCTTTTTTTTTGAGAGAACTTGGCAAAAAAAGGGGACTGGGTAGAATAATCATATCCTAAAATTGAAATCTTTTGTTCTACTCCTGGAGAGCCCATATTGAATGCCAAGAGCGAATTCTTACCTACACAATTTTGTATGGTTGAGTAAGGAAAAGGTAAACTTTCTTCCTTTACAGAAGTGAGTACTCTAATGAACTGAATTTTTTTGAATAGACTCCAATATATTTTAGATAACATACCTCCATATGCGCTATATAGCCCATACATATATTGTGTCTTTTTCGAAAGTTTTGGAAAATAGTATGAGGTAGTAAAAGTTTTGAATCGATAATACTTCATTTTATTTGATAACTTGGTTATAAATTTGATTGATAGTTTCAGCTTTCTTATCCCAAGAGAATTCTTTCGATCTATTTATGGCGCCTGATACCAGTTCCATTCTCTTGTCTTCATTTTCATAAAGTAAGTCTATGGCATGAGATAAATCGCTTATTAATTGCTTCTTAGACGTGATATCTATTTTTATGCCACATTTATCCGTAATTACATTGGCAAACCCTAAATGATTTAAGGCAATAACGGGTAAGCCTAAAGAAAGGGCTTCGAGCAATACGGTAGAGGTTGCGTCAGACAGGCTGGTAATAGTAAATACATGAGAATTTTGCATGATATTCAGTGCTTGTTCTCTTTTTACCCATCCATACCAAATAATATGATTAAGACATAATTTTTGAGCTAACTTTTTCCATTTTGCATTACATTCTCCATCTCCAATGATATGCAATTCTATATTTTCTTTATGTTTGCAAAGTGATATAGCTTCTATCAGTAGATTTAGTGATTTTCTCGGGGTATGTAAGCCCGACCAGCATAATTTTAACTTATCTGTTCTTCGGCAAAGTTCTATGCTGTTGGGAGATGGAGTAAATCCAACTTCAGGGATAATGATACTTTCTTTATTCCATAAGGCTGCTATTTTGTCGTGATCATCTTTTGTTGCGCTGATTAATGCCTTACTTTTATCTATTGCAGTTTGTACACGCTTTGAAGTATGCATTTGTATTATATTAATGACATTTCTGCAAAAGTAAAATAGACAGCCGTATGTTCCCATACTTGAGAGTAGCTTCCAAGGAGTTATATTAAATCCACCAATCGGTCCCCATACAAAAGGCTTTTCGAGTTTATATAAATATCCGGGCTCCCTATAACCTATCATGTTTAATTGATGTACAATATCAAAATTGTATTTCTTATCAAGTTCTTTTGCAAACTTAAAAGTTTTCTTTTGCCATGCCTTATAAAACCAATAATAAGAAGGAGGGTATATTTTGCGTAGGATATTGTGTCTTTCTCGTTTTATGTAATAGAAACGATAATATTTTCTTTCCTCAGGATTTTCACTGAAATACTTTTCCAAGTCTGTTTGGTATTTGCTTTCTGTAATAATGTGTAATTCGTGATGTTTGGCAAGACACTTTACAAAATTCCATCCCATTCCTGGTTCTGACCCTCTGTATGGAGAGCACGCATAACAATTAACTAAGACTTTCATTGGAATTTAAAGTTTGAAAAACGTTTGGACATCATTTTACATATTGCTTCCATGGTTTGGTTGGTACTTGTTTCAATATCAGTACAAGTATCAATCCATACTGCATTTTTATGTGTCTGGCAGAATTTCTTTAGCACATTGGTTTGTCTTGTTACTTCTTGCAAGCTTGTTTCCGGCTTTCGGCTGTAGATCTTTTCAGGATCTCCACCTAAGCATAGAATGAGATCCGGTTTGGGTACAAAACATTCTCCTGATTTTAAAATCCAATGAGGTAGACTGGTTTTGAATCTTTTAGGGTCTATGTAGTAGTCGTAATAATATCTGTCGAAGATAAATACTTTAGATTTTGTATGTATTACAGGAAATACGGTTTTCAGATAGCCTATAGTGTAGTCTATCATATAGTATCCCCATCTTATTAACGAACCTATGCATCCAGACTGCTTTTCTGCATGTGGATTGGAGACTACAGTTACTTCTTCTGCTTTCTTCCGTTTCCCTAATACTACTCCTATATCAGGAAGTACATTTGGGCGAAGATGATTGTAAATAATACCTTTATGGAATCCTTCATTTAATATAGGTGTAATCTTGTTGATAATAGTGCTCTTTCCAGAACCATCTGTTCCTAAGATGGCAATGACATACCCTGGCTTTCTTGAAAATAATCTTTTTATCTTCTTTATTTTGTTGAAGAAAACCTTTATAGAGAGCGATTGTTTTGCTTTGCTTTGAAGTAATTGGGTATTTTTTTCTATGTTTTTTTCTTGAATGAAACGATATAATGATTCAATAAATTTATTATTAAAACAAAGTAGATTATTGTTTAGGTATTCTTTGTTATAAAATGATATATTTTGATATATCGGCTGTGTATATTTGGGAGTGCAATGTCCATTATTAATTATTTCTTTAATAAGTGAAATTAAATCTGCAAGGTTATCGTCCAATACAGATATGTTATTGTATAATTTAATATTTTGTTTTATTACATCCTCTTCGAATATAATATGGTTTTGAAAATAGATATGTCCGTAGAATAAATCTATTTGTACACCTTCTTTTGGGTTTTGGAAGCAAAACTTAGGGCTATATTTATTTTCAATATAAGAGAGATCGGAAGAGCGT
>OOBZ01001881.1_pt1 | contig 13371 bp, 19 predicted proteins | sample 1671601 | NCBI WGS metagenome assembly OOBZ01 (sample SAMN06348173, study PRJEB24527) | human gut metagenome | biome: human gut; feature: ankylosing spondylitis patient; material: feces | host: Homo sapiens | place: China | collected 2015-10
AGTACAGCAAAGCCAAATAAGGCAATGATGGAAATGTTAGCCAACAGCAGGCCAAATACAATCATAGCAATCCATAATCACCCGGGAAGTGGCGTGCCAAGCTTGGCAGATTTAATGGTTTGCCAAAAACGTGCTTATAAATTTGGACTAGTCGCATGCCACGACGGGAAGATATATAAATATTCAGTGGATAAAGAGAAATTTAATGCGCCAATAGCGTCATCTGCACTTGCTCAATTAGAGATAAAGGGGTATAATGACGATGTAAGAAGCATATTTGAAGATGCTGGAGTAAAAATGGAGGTGCTGTGATGGATAAAGAGATAGAATATCAGAGAATATGCGATAAACTCGGCTTTATTCCATCGGAATTTAAAACACCTGATTTTGAAACAGAGGATGATTCTTGGGTTAACCCTTTTTCAGCTTTGACAGTTGAAGAAAACGTTTTTTTGTATGAGAATGGATATTTAAAATAAATAATTAAAACATAATATTTAGCTAATTCAGACCATGATAAAAACATGGTCTTTTTTTATGCCCAAAATCGGCTTAAGGCGATAAAACTGTGACCGATAAATAACTCCGGCAAGAGTGATAACTGCCATGTGTGGCTACGTTTAAAGCCAGAAAGGATGGAACAATGGAATTAAAGGAACTGTTAGGAGATGACCTGTATAAGCAGGTACAGGCGAAGATTGACGAGAAGAACAGCACAGAGACAGATAAGCTCAAGCATGTAAGATACACAGATCTGTCCGAGGGCAAGTACGTCAGCAAGGAGAAGTATGATTCAGAACTTGAGAAGCTCAACGGACTGATCACCGGCAAAGACACGGAGATTGGCAATGCAAATAAGCTTATTGAGGAGCTTAAGAAAGCTTCCAAGGGTGACGAGGGCATGCAGCAGAAGATATCAACTTATGAGACAGAGAATGCAAGGCTTCAGAAAGAGCTTGAGGAGACTAAGGTCAACTCAGCTATCAAGGTGGCTCTGCTTGAGGCTCATGCGGTTGATACTGATTATATGACCTATAAGATCAAGACAGCCCTCAAGGAGAAGAATGAGGAGCTTAAGCTTGATGATGAAGGCCACATAAAGGGATGGGATAACATGCTCACAGACTTAAAGACACAGTTCCCGGCTCAGTTCACAGCTTCATCCGGCTCAGATGATGGCAAGAGGAGCATCATTGAGAATAAGCTGCCAGATGGGAATCAGGGCAATACGAATGCAGAACCTAAGGACCTGGCAGAGGCATTGAGACAGAAATATGAAGGGAACAATACCCAGTAATAAGTAGAAAGGAATGGTGAAAACTATGACAATGACATTAGAGGAAATCAAGAAGGGTATGAGTGATAAGGTATTCTCACAGATCGTGGATATCTTCCTCAGACAGTCAACAATACTTCAGATGCTCACATTTGATGACTGTGTATCAGCATCAGGTGGTGGCTCAACAATGAAGTACAAGTATCTCAGAAAGGTACTTCCAGCAACAGCAGAGTTCAGAAAGATAGGTGGCTCATATACTGCTTCAGCGGCTACTAAGCAGGAGTGCGAGGCTAATCTTGCAATCATGGGCGGAGCAGTTCAGATGGACAGAGTGCTCAACAGGGTAGCAGGTAACTTTGACAATATGGCATATCAGATAGAGGAGCATATCAAGGCAGTGGTAAACCTCTTCCACTATACACTGATCAATGGTGATGCAACTACAACAGCATCAACTGATCACCCTGAGTTCCAGGGACTTGATTCCATGCTTGCAGGAACCACGACAGAATACGGCACAGACAAGGCTATTGATTTGTCATCTATCACAGCAATCAAGTCTAATGCTGATGAGTTCTATGAGGCACTGAGCCTTCTTGTCAAGACCACAGATGCTGATGCGGTGCTCACTAACACAGAGATGATCACCAAGATTCAGACAGTGGCTCGTATCCTTGGATACAAGACAGAGAGTGAGGAAGCATTCGGAAAGCGTGTCACTACTATTGATGGTGTCAAGCTTGTTGATATGCAGGACTATTACACTGTAAGTGGCGGATCTGCAACTGCTGGCCATGTTGTCAAGAAGGGACTTTCAAGAACCATCGCAAAGGAGAGTTCGGCAACAACAGGTCTTACAGACGTCTATGCAGTCAAGTTTGACGTAAACGATGGATTCCACGGAATCAGTCTGAACGGCGGTTCTGTAATCGATCAGTATCTTCCAAACTTCAACGAGCCTGGTACAGTCAAGGATGCCGAGGTTGAGATGATCGCAGCTACAGTCCTCAAGAATACACAGCATGCAGGTGTACTCAGAAATATCAAGATTGCATAAGGAAGGATGGGTGATTGAATATGGCAACAAAGGAAACGAAGACAGCAAATCAGACAAGCGAAGTTATTGAGCCTGTAGTGGCAGAGCCAAAGACAGAGAGTGAGTCTACAGGCTGGACAGTATCTGTCAATAATAGCACTGCTTACTGTGGAATTGGCGCCGGTGGTGTCCAGTTCGCAAACGGAAAGGCAGAGATCACATCAAAGCGTATGGCAGATTGGTTCATGGAGCATGACGGATATACTGTTATCCCTAAGAAGTAAGGCGGTGGTCATATGATCATGACTGTCGAAGAGTTGAAAAAGTATGTAGACACCGAGGAGAAAGATTCAGTGCTTGAGGCTAAGCTTCAGGCACTGGAGCTGTTGATCCGGAAGTACACAAACAATAACTTTCAGGACAGGAACAGGCGGTTTGTGGCTCCTGTGGACGCTGTGACAGGCTTTCAGTATGCATCTGAGCTGTTCAAGGTTGGCGACACTATACAGGTGTCAGAGTCACGTTACAACGATGGCTTGTACACCATCAAAGCTGTGGATATGGACAATGGACATATAGAGGTGAATGAGGAGCTTGTAAGCGAACCGGTCGCCATGGTGACAAAGATAGTATATCCGATGGATATCAAGCTGGGAGTTGCCAACATGCTTTCATGGGACCTGAACAACAGGGATAAGGTTGGTGTGCAGTCTGAGACTATCAGTAGGCACTCTGTGACCTATTTCAATATGGATGGCGACAATTCCCTCATGGGATATCCAAAGTCGCTTCTTGGCTTCTTAAAACCGTACATGAAAGCGAGGTTTTGAGATGCGAGGAATAGGCGGAAATGCAGTTGCAGATATACAGGTTAAAAGCATAACCAGAAATGAGATAGGCGAACAGGAAGTCACATGGATATCTGAAGATACCTTGACCGGATGGCTTGACCTCTCAGGCGGTGACAGTAAGTACACAACATACAATGCCAAGGTGCAGGAATCCACGCATATGTTCGTGGCTGATTATAAACAGCTCAGTGACATGATCAAGGCTGAGAACAGCCGTATGGTGGTTAATGGCCAGGTATATGACATCATGCTGATAGATGATCCGATGGGGATGCATGAGCAGCTTGAGATATATCTGAAGTATACAGGAGGGCAGTAATGGGAAATGTGGAGTTCACAGACAACAGAATAAAGGTTGAGGCAGCTCTGAATGATGCTATTGTTGCATTCCTGTATGAAGTTGCTGTAGAGGTTGAGGCTCAGACAAAGATAGCACAGACAAGAGTTGATACAGGTCACACCAAAGGCGAATGGGCTCACTATGTCGATGAAGATAAGGGTGAGGCTGTAATTGGAAATCCTAGGGAGAATGCTATCTGGGAAGAATACGGCACAGGCGAATATGCTTTGAAAAAGAATGGCCGTAAAGGCGGATGGTGGGCTCCTGTGGGACCTGATGGAATGAGCTTGAAACAAGCCAGTAAGTTCAGTAAGGTAAAAAAGGATAAGGCAGGAAATATAGTAGCTGTTTTTACCTATGGTAAGAAGCCACTCAGACCTTTACAGAAAGCCTTTGACAAGACCAAGAGCAAGATCATCAGGCGACTTGGCTCTATTCTAAATCAGACGTTCAGTGAGTAAGGCGGTGATGACGAATGACGACAGAGACATTATCATATATCAATAGCGTACTCACAGATGAGCTTGAGATTCCATACGCATTCATGGAGTGGCAGGATGATCCACCAAAGGCATACTTTGTTGGTGAATACTCCGAGGGTGATACTCCTGAAGAGGATGGATGTCAGGAAATAACATTCATCATAGACGGCTTCACAAGAGGCTCGTGGTTCAGCCTGGAGAAGTACAAGCAGAAGATAGAACAGAATATTGAACGGACGGCAATTCTTGCAAGTGGTGCGGGGGTTGCCGTTTTTTATGGGAATGCGTCACCGGTACCAACAGGGGATGCAGAACTCAAACGTATACAGATCAATTTGACTATTAAAGAATATAAGAATGGAAGGTGATTATATCATGGCAGATACATTAACTTTTGAAGAGTTTAAGTCATCCGGTATCACAGACAAGACACCGAAGAACATTGTGTTTGGTGCTGGAACTATTCACAAAGGCTTGAAGTATGACGCATCAAAGAAGGCTTGGAACTTTGCAGAGTCTCTGATTGGTGCAACATCCGGCGGCACAAAGCTGTCAATCAAACCTGAGCTCAAGGATATAGAGGTTGATGGTGAGCTTGTTAAAGTTAAGGAGTTAACAGTTAAGACAGGCGAGACAGCACAGATGGATACAAACATGGTGGAGCTGTCGCCTGAGACGATCAAGATGGCTATTATCGGACAGAATGGCACATCAACAGCGGAAGGATACGATGTGATCGAATCCAAGGCAAGAATTGAAAAGGATGATTACATTGAGAACTTCGGATACATTGGAAGATTCTTAGATGGTCGTCCTGTTATCGTGATCTTTGACAATGCGCTCTGTACATCAGGCCTTGAGATAGAGGGCAAGAACAAGGAGAACGGCACATTTGCGCTGACAATGGAGTGCTATGCGGATCTGTCACCAGCAGCTGATACACTGCCATACCACATCTATTTGCCTACCGGCACGACAACGGAGCAGGTTCAGCAGTCTATAGATTCCAGTACAGAAGTAACAGACTAATTGACATAGAAAAGGAGAGATAATCATGGGAACAACCGAGATAAAAGAGAACAAAGATATAGAAGCAGTAGAGAATGCCGAAGTAGTTGAAGATACTGAGGCAGTAGAGGATGTGCAGGAGATCAAGCCATATACACTTAGAAATCCCAAAGCAACAGATATCGCTTCATTCCTGAAGCTGTTCAGCAAGCTGGGGGTAAAGGACTTCAAAGATTCATTCAGCGGCAATGGGTTCAAAGAGCTCATTGCGAAGGAACGTGAGAAACTTGCTGGTGATGAGGATGATGAGGACACATCGAAGTTCCTTGAGAATGTGGGTGTTGGCCTTGCGTTTGAGCTTGTAGATGTGATACTGGCTAAGCTGTCAGACTGTCAGCGTGAGGTATTTGTCTGCCTGTCACACCTGTCAGGAATGACAGTGGATGAGGTAGCAGATCTTGACCTCTCTGTGTTCACACAGATGTTATATGATGCGGTCACACTTCCGGGCTTTGCGGATTTTATCAAGGTTGTTTCAAGATTGTTCGAGAAGAGACAGTAGGCTATCTCAAGTTCATGGATCTGATATTTCACAGATATGCGGATCCGTACACTCTGCTTGATACGATGATAGACAATCAGAGCTTTGATGAGTTTGTATGCACGTTTGTGCGTCTTGACGATGATGATAAGCTCTGGGATATGTACATTCACAAATGCTGGGAAAACATATCATTCAATGACTTCAAGGCAAGGCTGTATGGCACATCAGGTGGCAGTTCACAGCCGGTCAGATCAGGGGCATTTGAAAGCAGAGACGAACTTGAAACAACCATAAAGGATTCTATGTCAATTATAGAGAATTTCAAACCATAGGGGCACACAGAACGTGTGTCTCTATTTTTTATTATCGAGGAAAGGGGGTAGACCCTTTTGGAAGTATTTAAGATACTGGGAAAGATTGCCATAAAAAATGATGAGGCTAAGAAAAGCTTAAATGAGACAAGTGAAACTGCTGAGAAGACGCAAAGTAAGCTGAGTAGGATATTCCAGTCTATAGGCAGAAGTGCTATAAAAAGCAACTCGGAGATATCGGAAAGCAATGCTAATACAGGTAAAAGCTTGTCACAAATAGCAGCCGAATCAGGAAAGACAGTCAACCAGTTAAAAAGTGATGTGGGAAAAGCTGCAGCAGAGTATAGAAAACAGGGGATGAGTGCATCTGAAGCTATGAAGAAAGCCTATGCAGACATTGGATATGTAGCTGGTGAGACGCACAAGAAGGTAGACAAGCACCTTGATAAGACTGGAAAGAAGACAGTGAATATCAAGGCTAAAATGAAGTCAATGTTTTCAGCCATAGGTAAAGGTGCTCTTACATCAGTAAAAGCACTAGCTAAAGTATCAGTAGCGGCGGCTAAGATTGGAGTAGTCGCAGCTACCATTGTGGCGACTGGTTTAACTGCAATGACAAAGAGTGCTGTAGAGCAGTATGCGGACTACGAGCAGCTTGTCGGTGGTGTTGAGACGTTGTTCAAGGACAGCTCAGATAAGGTTGTTGAGTATGCGAATAATGCATATAAGACGGCGGGGCTGTCGGCGAATGATTACATGGACACTGTAACGAGCTTTTCAGCTTCGCTGTTGCAAGGTTTGGAAGGCGATACAGCACAGGCGGCTGAGTATGCGAATCTGGCCATAACAGACATGTCGGATAATGCCAATAAGATGGGCACCAGTATGGAGATGATTCAGAACGCATATCAGGGTTTTGCCAAGCAGAATTATACAATGCTTGACAATTTGAAACTTGGCTATGGTGGTACTGCATCCGAGATGGCAAGGCTTATCAATGACTCTGGTGTACTTGGTGACACCATGACTGTGACAGCAGATAATGTCAATAGTGTATCGTTTGATAAGATGATAGAGGCTATTCATGTTGTACAGACTGATATGGGGATAACAGGCACAACAGCCAAGGAAGCGGCCACAACCATTCAAGGTTCTATTGGCATGATGAAGTCCGCATGGACGAATCTGCTCATAGGTATGGCTGACCCATCTCAGGATATGGGAGTGCTGATGAACAACCTTGTTGATTCGGCTATGGCTGTAGCAGATAATCTTGTACCAAGGATAGCCGATACACTGCCGAGGGTGGTTACAGGTATATCAAGTCTTGCACAGAAGCTAGCACCATACATACCGCCTCTTATTGAGCAGTTACTGCCATCGTTGATGCAGGGAGCGACATCGTTGTTGTCTGAGGTGGTCAATAATCTGCCCGGAATACTTGAGACATTACTGCCCGGCATAGGTGGGGAATTGGGACAGTCGATATCAACCGCTCTAAATTCTATTTTTAGCACCCTGACATCGATTTTACCATCGATTCTGCAGTTGGTTGGACCTGTGCTGACAACACTGACAACACTGCTTAATCTGCTTTTACCACCGATGATGCAGATTATTCAGGCGGTTTTACCGCCACTTACGAATCTGATCAATATGCTTTTGCCGCCGGTGACTCAGATTATTCAGTCTTTACTGCCTGTTTTGATGGCTATTTTGCAGCCTATACTTGAATTGTTACAGCCGTTTTTGGATATGTTGACACCGATTATCGACTTGGTAATGCAGGTAGTCACACCGCTGACAGATCTTATCAATATGATATTACCACCACTGGTGGAATTACTTTCGATGCTGATGGAAGATTACCTAAATGTGCTGCAACCAATCCTTGAATGGTATTGTAAGATGCTTTCAGGAACGCTTAAGTCTGCTATCAAGTTGATAGTTACAGCGATCAATAACTGTAAAGAATCATTTGCTGCAGCTTGGCGGGGAATCAAGAAGGCGTGGAACGCTGCACCAGAGTTCTTTAGTGGAATATGGTCAAGTATTAAGGGCACATTCTCTGCCGTAGGCACATGGTTCAGTGATATATTTGGCAAGGCTTGGGCTGGTATAAAGAATGTATTTTCACCGATGGTGAATTTCTTTAGCTCCACCTGGCAGAAGATCAAGAACATATTTAGCAAGGTCGGTACAGCAATAGCAGACGGATTATCTGGTGCTGTGACATCAGCGGTCAATGCGATACTGAGCAAGGCTACAGGGATTATCAATGGCTTTATCAGGGCAATCAATTCAGCTATATCAATTTTGAATAAGATCCCTAAGGTGTCGATATCAAGGATAGATGAGCTTGACGCTCCGCAGCTTGCTGAAGGTGGTGTGCTTAAGCGTGGTCAGGTCGGTATCCTTGAGGGCAATGGAGCTGAGGCTGTAGTGCCACTTGAGAAGAATACTGGCTGGATCAAGAAGGTAGCCGAGGATATGGCAGATATAACGGGTGGAGCAGTGACTGGTGATTCGGAATCACTGAAGGTACTTTATAAGATACTGGAGATTATAAGACACATAGATGACAACATGTATGAGTGGATACTGACAGCTCTTACAGAGGGTGTGAGATTGAAACTTGACGGCAGAGAGTTCGGAAGGATGGTGAGAAATGCTTGAACAGCTTAAATATGTGAATCATCTCGGTGAAGTTATAGAGTTTGGCAAGAAAGGAACATTTGCAAACAGTAATGATCTCAGAGATTATGAGTGGACATACGACAGCAGCAGAAACCGTGCCGAGAATTTTAGAAAAGGGGTGGTCTCAAAGACCATCCCTATTGTTATATCTGCGGCAAATAAGAAAAAGTGTACAGATATTAAGAATAGGCTGTATGAGGTTTGTGAGAAGGATATTATAGCAGAAAAGAAGGGAAGGCTCTATATAGGAGATTACTATCTTGAATGCTATGTGTTTAGTTCGGCGAAGAGCAATTATCTTGACGTGGCAACATCGATGAATCTGTCACTTAAAGTAGTAACAGATGGTGGCAGATGGATGAAGGAAGAGTTGCACAACTATAAGCATGTACCAGATAAGTTTATTGAAGGTAAAGGCTATGAGTATTGTTATGAATATGATTACAACTCAATTTCTGACAATATCAGTAAGCTTGAGGTGGACGACTTCAGAAACTGTGATTTTGTACTCAGCATACATAGTGGTGCTGTTAATCCAGTCATATATGTTGACAATCATTACTACAGCGTTAGGTGTGTTGTTGGCGATGGAGATAAGATCGTTATTAATTCTGCAGAGCTTACGATAACTCTTGTGAAAGCAGATGGAACACAGGAAAACATGTTCAGATACAGGGACAAGCAAAGCGATGTGTTTGAAAAGATATCCCCCGGGAATCATCGTGTGATGTGGAATGGAAGCTTTGATTTTGATTTAAGTGTAATACATGAGAGAGGTGAACCAAAATGGACATAAGGTTGATATACACTGATGCAGACAGGGTAGAACAGGGATATCTCAAGAACTTCAATATAGATGTGGATGTTGCAAAGGATAAGGATTTCGAGGTCACTGTAGCGCAGGATAACAACATCCTGCAAGGCGGTTCTTGGTGGTATATCAACAACACTGAGTACGGCGGAATAGTTGATAATGTCGGTGTGGTGACATCCGACAGAGAAATCAAATACACTGGCCGAAATCTCAGAGGCATCTTGTGTGACAAGATCATAGAGCCTCCGGCGGGGACGGATTACAAGATTGTATCAGGTGATGCAGTTACAGTGATCAATAAGCTCATTGAAGTGGCTGGACTTAGCAGCATATATAGGATGACAGGCGAATCATGGAATATACAATCATTTCAGTTTAACAGATACATGACTCTCTATGATGGTATATGTGCGCTGCTGAATGCTCGGAACAGAGTTCTCAGGCTTGTGATTAAAGATGGATATGTGACTATGAGCTGTGTTGCACCTTACGATTATACAGAGGATAAGGATTGTATGAGGTCTGATATCAACTACAATATCACACAGATCAAGAACAGATATAATCATTTAATCTGTTTAGGACAGGGGGAGCTTAAAGATCGTCAGGTGTTGCACTTGTATGTGGATGGTCGAGGAAACATCACAGATACACAAGTATATACGGGCATGAAAGAGCGCACAGCTGTATATGATTACAGCTCAGCCTCCAGTATTGACGAGCTCAGAACCAGAGGCATAGCAAAGCTTCAGGAGCTCAATGCAGACAGTCTTGACATGACACTTCCGGATATGTCAATGCAGATAGGCGATATCACAGGTGGCACAGAGAAAATCACAGGAGCAACAGTAAAAAAGCAGATAACAAATATCATAGCGAAGATAGATGATAACAGCATAGACATTGAATATTCAGTGTCATAGAAGAAAGGCGGATTTTATGAAGATAATAACAGGAAAAACAGGGAAACCACATGTAACGAGTGCAGATGATAGAGCCTTGCACAGAGCAGAATGGGATGGCGATGGATTTTTGTCGGTCTCCCAGCCACCAGTGCTGGTTAATTCAACGACACTTAGAGTATATCCGTGTGACATTATGTTCCAGGGGTGCCATGCTAGGGTTACAGGTACATATGAAGATCTTACTTTCCCTAGTGGAGAAACAGGTAAAAAGCGAATTGATATGCTTGTTGCAAGATACACGCTGTCAGAGGAAGGTCTTGAGGATATGTCATTGCTGATCTTGACAGGACAGTCTGTAGAATCCTCACAGGAGCCACAGTTACCTGTGCATGAAACTGGCATAATAGCCAATAATGTAAGTGTCGCCGACATGCCGCTTTACAAAATTGTACACGATGGAATAAATGCAAGTGGGCCGGTTGCGATTGCATCAACTTTCCCTCCGCTTAGTAATAAATATACAAAAGAGGAGTCGGATTTAACTACAAAGAATATCAATCAGGCGATATCGAAAGCTGAAAAAACAGCGGCAGAGGCTACTGCAAAGGCACAGTCTACTGCAGATACCGCAGCATCACAGGCTGAGGAAGCTACAGGTAGGGCTGAGGAAGCGCAGAAAACAGCAGATACCGCAGTGTCGAAAGCGGATAAGGCGCAGGACACGGCAGATACCGCAAAAACAGATGCTGCTAATGCGCAAAGCTATGCGGAAAAAATTGCAACAAAAAGCCTTGTTATATCTGATATAGTAGGCGCAACAGCGACTATACCAGGAACTGACGCAGGAACAACACTTCAATATGCCGTTGATGTAGAGCTTCCAATAAATACGGGTAGAATACTAGTAATACCTAAAAATATCCCTAGTGGTGTCACATACATGGGATATGAAGCTTCTTCAATAAATCAGACTACATATTCGATAACTGTAAAAGCAAAAAATACAAACAAAGCAGATTCAAATATAAGCTTAGTTGTAGTAGGAGTTGCAAGACCTAAGAATCTTATATAGGGGGTTGAGCATGTATATAAATTTTGAAACAATAATTCAGGTTGGGAAGGTACTTGGAGCTCTTGTGCTGATAGGAGGGATACTCATATCAATATATGAATGGTATTCCAGGCAGAATGAACAGGATGTGGAGATTAAGAAGATGAAGGAAGAACAGTGTCTGCTTACATATGGTACACTTGCATGCCTGAAAGGTCTCAAGGAACTTGGATGTAACGGGCCAGTCACAGAAGCAATCGACAAGATGGAAAAGCATTTGAATAAAGCAGCACATGATCAGGAATAGGAAGGAGATATAATCATGGATAAGTTAGCAATATTATTATTAGTTGTTGCAGTAATTTGCACATTGATCACAGTTATCACAGAGTTTACAAAAGAGGTTGGAATACTGAAGAAGATCCCTACCTCTTTTCAGGTTCTGATCACCAGTGTCATTGTGTGTGAGGTGGGACTTTTTGTTGGACTATCATTTTATCACATAGCATTTGTGTGGTATTATCCTGTAGCTGTATTCTTTGGTGCTTTTATTATTGCATTCATCTGTACCAGAGGATGGGACTATCTGATCGAAATATTTAAGCGATTTTACAGAGGCGGAGATATGGAGAGAAAGGAGCGTGATGGTAAATGAATGGAATAGACATCAGCGCATGGCAGGGGGATGCTGGAATAGACCTCGGTAAGATAGCGTATGATTTTTGTATCGTGAAAGCGACAGAGGGAACAGACTACAAGAACAGATACTTTGCAGCGCATTGCGATAAAGTTTTGAGTAGAAAAAAACTTCTGGGAGTATACCACTATGCAAATGGCGGAGATCCACAGAAAGAAGCTGACCACTTCCTTGCGTATGTAAAGAAGTACATCGGCAAGGCGGTACTTGTTCTGGATTGGGAAGCCAAGAACAACAATCTGTTTGGTGTCAAGGATCTGGAATGGTGCTTACAGTGGTGCAGCTACGTACAGAAAAAGACCGGCATCAAGCCACTGATCTACATCCAGAAGAGCGCTATGGATGCCGTGAAGAAAGCTGGATATGGCCTGTGGGTTGCTCAGTACCCAGATTATGAGCAGACTGGATATCAGGAACATCCGTGGAATGAGGGCGATTATAACTGTTTACTCAGACAGTACACATCCGTTGGCAAACTCCCTGGCTATAACGGCAGTATTGACCTCAACAAAGCATACATAAGTGCAGCATCATGGCGCAAGCTGGCTACTAAGGCTGTGAAGATTGTCACTATTAAGCCGGTAAAGAAGAGAGTCAATACACTTGCTAAGGAAGTGCTGGCAGGCAAGTGGGGCAATGGTGCTAATCGCAAGGCAAGGCTTACCAAGGCTGGTTATGACTACAATAAGGTACAGGCGGCCGTAAACAAGCTCGTCAAGGCTTCACAGATGTCAGAGGACAAGATCATCAATGCAGTTGCTCATGAAGTCATAGCAGGCAAGTGGGGCAATGGTCAGGAGCGTGTTGACAGGCTTAAGGCAGCAGGTTATGATCCTGATAAGATTCAGAAGAGAGTGAATGAAATATTATAAATAATACAACATACAGGAAGGACTCCCCCATCACATTTGTGGTGGGGGTATTTTTTATGTACGAATATGAAATAAATAATGCACCATAAAAGGTGTAAAACTGTTGACATTACACCATAAAAGGTGTAATATATAAACATATTAAAGAAAGGGATCACATAAATGTGATAAGGTAGAGGGAAATGATAATATCAAATGTACAGATTGCTGAGATGGTTGCCGCTAGAGGTTATGATTATGCAAAAGCTTTAGATGATATTGATGCTGGCAGATCTCCAGAAGATGAAGAACAGGAGATTACAGAAAAAGAAGTTGATGAAATGGTCGACGCTATATGTGGTGGTTTCGACTGTGAGAACGAGGCAAATGCGCAGATTGAGGAAGATGAAAAAGAGTATATTAGAAAAATATACGAGTCGCAGGATATGATATAATGATTATTTATTTAGATGTAATCGATAAGCTGGCTAAAGCTGGATATAAT
>OOBZ01001888.1_pt1 | contig 13314 bp, 12 predicted proteins | sample 1671601 | NCBI WGS metagenome assembly OOBZ01 (sample SAMN06348173, study PRJEB24527) | human gut metagenome | biome: human gut; feature: ankylosing spondylitis patient; material: feces | host: Homo sapiens | place: China | collected 2015-10
GCTGCGCGGGACGCGTCGCGCGGCTGCCGGGCCGCGATGCGGCCGGGCGGGCATTGCGCCGGGCGGCTGTTTTGCGTTTTTCCATCTTCGGAAGGGGCAGGTTATCGGTTCGACGGGTGCGACTCGGCGCCGGAATCGGCACCGGAATCGGAGGAGGAGGACTCGGAATCGGCCGCAGCGAAGAACTTGCTGAAGAAGAGCATCTGGTAGTCGATGGCGTTGGCCCAGTAGGAGAGCTCGTGGCCTCCCGGGCGGACGCAGAAGTCGTGGGGAATACCCCGCCGGCGCAGCTCGCGGTGGAAGGCGCAGTTGACCTCGAAGATGAAGTCGTCGTAGCCGCAGTCAATAATCAGCGCCGGCACGCGGGCCGGGTCGAGCTGCGCGATGAGGTTGATGGGGGTCATCCGCTCCCAGTTTTCGGGAGACTCGGACTGCCGTCCCAGCAGCCGGTCGAGCTCCCACCGTCCGGGGAAGGGGCGGATGTCGAGCCCGCCGCTCATGCTCCCCGCCGCACCGAAGAGGTCGGGGTGGAGCAGCCCCAGCCGCATGGCCCCGAAGCCCCCCATGCTCAGTCCGGCGACGGCCCGGTGGCGGGCGTCACGCGCCACGGGAAGGTGGGCGTCGGCATAGGGAATCAGCTCGCCGACCAGAAAGCTCTCGTAGCGGCTGGTCGTATCGACGGGGCTGTCCATGTACCAACTCTGCCCGCCGTCGGGGCAGAGCAGGGCGATTCCCGTGCGGTCGACCAGCGCGGGGAGTCCGGTTCTGATTTTCAGCCACGAGAAGGCATCACCGCCGTAGCCGTGCAGCAACAAAAGCAGCGGCGCTGGGCGGCACTCCGAGGCGGCGTCGGGCAGCACGGCCACGACGGTCACCTCGCGGCCCAGAGCCGCGCTGCGGAGCGAAAGCGTATCGATGCGCGCCGCCGCGGCACGGTTGCCGACGAGCAGGGCGAGCAGAAGGGCAAACAAAAGGCTTCGTTTCATTGTCGGAAAAATTGAACATACAAAAATAGCGGAAAAACGCTATCTTTGCTTCATGCTCGATGAATTCATTCAATACCTGGCAGGCGAACGACGCTATTCGCCGCTCACCGTGCGCAACTACCGCCACGACATCGAGCAGTTCTACGCCTGGCTCGGCACCGACGACGACCATTTCGACCCGCATGAGGTGACCGCCGAGACGGTCCGCGAATGGATACTCTTCCGCACCGAACAGGGCCGGCTCGCGGCCGGCTCCATCAACCGCGAGGTATCGTCGCTGCGCTCCTACTTCAAATGGATGCTCCGGCGCGGCCTGCTGACGCAGAACATCTTCCTGCGCATCCATTCGCTCAAGACCTCGCGGCGGCTGCCGGCCTTCGTGCCCGAGAGCCGCATGACGGGCATCGTCAGCGAGTGCGAGTTCGACAGCGACCGTTTCACCACCGAGCGCAATTCGCTCATCGTGCTGCTGCTCTACGCCTGCGGGCTGCGGCTGGCCGAGCTGGTGGGCATCGACCGCACGGACTTCTCGGCCGACTACACCTCGCTGCGCGTGCGCGGCAAGGGCGACAAGGAGCGCATCGTCCCCGTCATGGAGTTCGTACGCGAGAAGATTTTGCACTACATCGAGCTAATCGAGCGGCAAAATATTTGCAAATCTTCGGAAAAAGCGTTAATTTTAACACAGAAAGGAAAACGCATCTCCCGCAGCGTCGTCTACCGGGTAGTCCGCGAGGAGCTGGGACGGGGCGGTGTCCAGGGCAAGCGAAGCCCCCACGTGCTGCGGCACACCTTCGCCACCCACCTGCTCAACGGCGGGGCGGACATGCGCGAAATCCAGGAGCTCTTGGGCCATGCCTCGCTGCAGGCCACGCAGGTCTACACCCACAACAGCATCGCACGGCTCCGGGAGATATACAACAAGGCTCATCCCCGCGAAAAGGGTGAGAAGTGATAACACCTTTAAATCGTTGTGCTATGAACGTACAGATTCAATCCGTGAAGTTCGACGCAGACAAGAAGCTGCTCGAATTCGTTGAGAACAAAATGGCCAAGCTTGACCGTTTTGCCGACCGCTCGACAGGCGCAGAAGTAGTCATGAAACTCGATAAGGACCACGAAAAGGGGAACAAGGTAGCCACCATCACGCTCCACATGCCGGGCGAGGACCTGGTGGCCGACCATCGCTCGAAAACCTTCGAGGAATCGGTCGACGAAGCCATCGACGCCCTGAAGCGCCAGCTCGAAAAATTCAAGGGCAAATTCGACAAATAGCGGAGGAAGTCTCCCGCAATGAAGATGACGGCGGTCCTGCGACCGCCGTTTTTTTGTGCCCGCCCGCGCGACTCGGCCCGGCTATACCCGCCCCCGGCGCCAGCGGCCGCTGCGCAGGTAGGCGGCCGAGAGCAGCAGCGTGACGAGGTAGTAGAGGTGGTCGGTCGTCCAGCAGAGCGCCACGTCGGCACGCAGGCCGAGGGTGAGCCAGAACGTATAGGCCACATAGAAGAGGATGGCCGCCACGACGATGCCCAGCGTCACGCGCGTATGGCCCGTACCCGAGACACCGAACTGCGCGATGAAGGCCGGCACGCAGAGCACATAGGTCGAGAGCATCACCCAGAGCGACGGCACCCCGTAGGCGACCAGCGCGGCATCGTCCGAATAGAAGCCCAGCACCAGCCGCGGGAAGAGGGCGATGAGGAGCGCCAACGGCACGACGAACGAGAAGCAGAGGAGCGTCATGCGGCGGCAGAGCGGCACGACCTCGCCGGAACGCCCCTCGCCGATGAGGTTGCTCACCAGCGAACTGGCCGTCGAGGCGAAGGCATTGACAAAGAGGAAGACCACCGAGCCGATGCTGCGGACCATGTTGGTCACGGCCAGCTGCTCGGTCCCCAGCCGCTCGATGCAGACGAAGAAGAGGAACCAGCTGAGGAAAGCCATCCCCTCCTGAAGCATAATCCACACCGAGACGCTCAGTATGTGCCCCAGCAGCCGGAAGTCCACCCCGGCAAAACGGAAGAGGCTGTAGCGCCGCCAGTCGAAGCGCAGCCGCGTATAGGCAAGGAAGAAGAGGACCGAGACCGCCTCGGCCGCCACCGAGGCGATGGCCGCACCGGCGATGCCCAGCTCGGGAAAGCCGCAGCGGCCGAAAATCAGCAGGTAGTTGAGCACGATGTTCGTCAGCACCATCACCACCGAGTTGGCGGTGAGAATCCGCGTGCGGGTCGTACCCACATAGAGGGCGCGGAACATCGCCGCAACGAACGAGAAGAAGAAGCCGTAGACGCGCCAGTCGAGGTAGTCGACGGCGGCGCTGCGCACCGCCGGCTGCTCGACAAGCAGCGTGAAGAGCCCCTCGGAGAAGAGGCGCGAGAGGGCGAAGAGCACCCCGGCCAGCACCAGCAGGAAGAGCACGCCCTGCATGAAGAGCGGCCCGATTTCCGTCGGCCGCCCCTCGCCGTTGCGCCGCGCGATGAGCACCTGCGCCCCGACGCTGAAGCCGAAGCCCAGCATGAAGACCACCAGATAGAAGACACCGGCCAGCGCCGAGGCGGCCAGTTCGGTGCGGCCGTCGCCGTAGTGGCCCAGGTAGACGGTATCGGTCAGCCCCACGAGCTGCTCCATGAGGAGGCTGACCAGCACGGGGAGGGTGATTTTCAGGATTTCGCGGTTCGAGAAGCGTTTCATGGCGTCGGTTCCGGTTGTAGTATAGCGTTGCAGTATAGCGATGTATGCAGACAAAAAAAGCGACCGGAGCATCGGTCGCTTGACTTGTAGTGGATAGGGGATTCGAACCCCTATGTCATGCGTGAGAGGCATGTATCCTAACCCTTAGATGAATCCACCGTTGAATTGTGGTGCAAAGATAGCGACTAAAATCGAATCTGCAAATTTTTCGGCAAAAAAATCGTATTTTTCTGCAAAAACGGGCTCCGAAGGTCCATTCCGACGGGCCAAATGCCTCTCTACGGAGCCGACCGGGCACCCGGCATGCCGACTGTTGCGAGGAAGATTCGCCGCCGCGCGGCTTGCAATATCGGCCGGCGTGCATTATCTTTGGATAACAAACTCCGAAAAACGCAGCACCATGAAAACGCTCCGTCTCGCACTCGCCCTGGGGTTCGCACTTGCGGCGACCGCCTGCACCCACAAACAGTCTCGCCCCGAATTCGAGACGCTCGCACTCGATACGCTCGTCGACCGCGGCGGTGTGCGGTACGACATCCAGTACCGCTTCCTCTCGCTCAGGGATGCCGACCGCTCGCCGGCGCTGCAGGCCATCGAGGAGGCCGACATCGCCTACTTCTTCGAGCTGGAGGGCTTCACCGGCACGGCCGGCGAGGCGATGCGTACAGCCGTTGCCCAGCTCACCGACGGCTCGATGCTCGCCGACGACACGGAGGAGCGCTACAGCTACTCGGTCGAGGCCGAGGCCAGGACGGTCGACACGCTGCTCGTCTACACCATCACGCGGTCGGGCTATCTGGGCGGCCCGCACGGCCTCTACGACACCTCGACACACACCTACTCGCTCGCCGGAGGCTACGAACTGGCGCTGGGCGACCTCTTCACCCCGCAGCAGCAGGAGCGGCTCGCCGAACTCATCCGCGCACGCCTGCGCGAACGCTACCGCGTGGCCGACGACGAGGGGCTGGCCGCATTGGGCTTCTTCCCCGAATACATCCGTCCCGGCGAGAACTTCGCACCCACCGAAGAGGGCATCCTCTTCCGCTATGCGCCCTATGAAATCGGCGACAATGCGCTGGGCGACATCGAGGTGCTCGTCGAACACGCCGCGCTCGCCGGGCTCTGACCGCCCCTCCGCCCCGGAGCCGCACCTCCATTCCGGAGCCACGCCTCCGCACCGGAGCCGCACCGGGCGGCTCTGCCCACGGTCCCGAATGCCGGAAACAAAAAAACGGTCCGGACTCTCAGCAAGAGAGTTCGAACCGTTTTTTTCGACAGGGCACCACCCCTATCGAAAACGAGGTTTATCGGAGGTATTCGACCCCGGGACGAGCACCGTCCCGCCGGTCTTAGCAGCGGTCCGACCGCTGCAACCTGCCGATTTCCTCAACCAACCTAAAACTACTAACCTAAATGAACCTTAAAACTTCACTGCAAAGATACGGGGGTGTTTTGAATTATGCAAATATTTTAGGAATATCTTAAATATATTTAACAATTTCATAACATACCCCCTCCCCACAACGGGTTTCCAGGCAGTCGGACAGCGTTTTACGAATCGATTCAGCCCTGAGAGCAAACCATTGGGGGCTATTCGGGCAATTCCGTCGCAGCCCCGCACTCCGGCCATCGGCAGGCCGATGCTTCGGCACGGGACCAACTCGCCGGAAACAAAAAACGGCTCCCGCACTCCCTGTTTTCCGGCAAGCGACGGGCGCAGTTCCGGGAGCGGAGCAATCCGCCGGAAACAAAAAACGGCTCCCGCCCCCCCTGTTTTTCCGGCAAGCAACGGGCGCAGTTCCGGGAGCGGACCAATCCGCCGGAAACAAAAAAGGGCTCCCGCCCCCCCTGTTTTTCCGGCAAGCGACGGGCACAGTTCCGGGAGCGGAGCGATTCGCCGGGAACAAAAAAAACGGACCCGTCGCCGCGATGCGTGCAACAAATCCGAGGGCACAAAAAAAAGGAAACCCGGAATCGGGCACCGGCCCGGCTTCCACAGTTTCCTCACCAACCTTAAACTACTAACCTAAAATGAACCTTAAAACTTCACTGCAAAGATAAGGGCTCATTCTGAATTATGCAAATATTTTAGGAATATCTTAAAATATTTAACGATTACGTAACATCGACCGCCTCCACAGGGGCGCCGAGGGGCTTATCTCCCTTCAAACCGTGCCTGCGCCACCCCGCAGCACCCTCCCCGTCCGATGACAGAGCCAGCCGCCTCGACCCGGCCCGGCAATGGGAACCTCGCCCGACGGCGACAAAAAACACCCGCCGCCCGTTCCGCGGCAATCCGCAGGGGACGAAACTCCGGCTCGGAGGCAAGCCGCCGGGAACAAAAAAACGGACCCGTCGCCGCGATGCGTGCAACAAATCCGAGGGCACAAAAAAAAGGAAACCCGGAATCGGGCACCGGCCCGGCTTCCACAGTTTCCTCACCAACCTAAAACTACTAACCTAAAATGAACCTTAAAACTTCGCTGCAAAGATAAGCGCTCATTTTGAATTATGCAAATATTTTAGGAATATTTTAAATATATTTAACAATTTTGTAACACGCTTTCGCGGAAAACGTCCGGCACCGCGGCATCTTCGGGAAGAGCAGGAAGCGCCACAAGCGAACGAACACATTAAGAATCAGCGTCATAAAATCGCCGGACAGACTCCCGCCCAACAAACCGGAGGCGGCCGAAAAGGTTGTACGGATTATTCGGAGAGCACCTTGCGGTAGGTAGCCAGCAGGTGCGAAGCGATGACTTCGGGCTCGAACCGGGCGACCCAGGCACGCCCTTCGGCGACCATTCGCCGACGCAGCGACTCGTCGCCGAGCACCTCCTCAATCCGGCAGGCAAGCTCCTGCGGGTCATCGGGGTCGACATAGAGTGCACCGGGGCCGCCGGCCTCCTCGAGGCACGACCCCGTGGCGCCGATGGAGGGGACGCCGCAGTTGGCCGCCTCAATCATCGGAATGCCGAACCCCTCGTAGCGCGAGGGATAGACGAAGAGGTCGGCCCCCTGGTAGAGCGCCGGCAGGTCGTCGAACGACACCCCTTCGAGGATATGCAGGTAGGGGCCCAGGCCGTGCGCCGCGGCAAACTCCTCGACCCGCTGCGTATAGGGCGTCCGCTTGCCGACAGCCACGACGTGGCGCGGCGAAGGGAGCAGCGCGACTGCCTGCAGCAGCAGGAGCAGGTTCTTGCGCTCCTCGATGCTCCCCACCGAGAGGATGTAATGGTCGGGCAGCGCATGACGCCGGCGCACGTCGCCGAGCGTCGCCTCGTCGACCGGATGCTTGAAGCGGTCGTCGCAACCCTGGTAGATGACGTCGATTTTCCGCTCGTGGATGCCGAAGAAGTGCATCACGTCGCGCTTGGTCGCCTCGCTGATGGCGATGATGCGGTCGGCGCTGCGGCAGGCGCTGCGGAACTTGAGCGTATAAATCCAGCGGTCGACCGGCTTGTAGTAGGCCGGGAAGCGCAGGAAAATCAGGTCGTGGATGGTCACCACCGAGCGGACACCCCGCTTGCGGAGCCCCGAAGGGAGTTCGCCGCTCAGCCCGTGGAAGAGCACCGTGTCGGACGGCAGCTCGCGGCTCAGCCCGAACGAGCGCCACAGCGCCTTGAAGGGGCCGTGCAGCGGCTTGCGCGGATAGCGGAAGGTAAGCTGCGGAATGCCGTCGAGCCGCCGGCGCAGGTCGTCGCGCCCGGGGTCGGGCGTATAGAGGTCGTAGCGGTTCTGCGGAGCGAAGCGGGCCAGCATGGCGACCATCGTCCGGCCGTAGTTGCCCAGACCCGTGGCGTTGTGGGTGATGCGCTTGGCATCGAATGCGATGCGGAGGCTTTGGATATCCATGATGGGGAAAAGCTATGCGTAGAGGGTGAGGTATCGTGCGTAGAAGTGTTCATAGGAGAAGTCGCGCCCGAAGCGTTCGCGGGCCGCAAACCCCATGCGGCTGCGCAGCGCGCCGTCGTCGAGCAGTCGTCGCAGCGCACGGGCCAGCGCCTCGTCGTCGCCGGGCGGCACGAGCAGTCCCGTGAGGCCGTCGTCGATGAACTCGGGCTGCGAACCGTTGTCGGAACAGACCTGGGCGCGCCCCGCCTGCATCGCTTCGAGTACGGTCAGACTGCCTGCCTCGCCGACCACCGAAGGTGAAACGCAGATATCGGCCTGCGGCAGCAGGCGGTTGGCCCCGCGTACGAAACCTGCAAAGAAAACCTTGCCGCGCAACGCCTCTTCCGAAGCGGTTTCACGGAGTGCTGCGACGAAGCGTTCCTCGCCCGTGCCGACCAGTACCAGTGCAAAGTCGTGTTCCGCGAGACGGACGCATGCCCGCAGCAGCACGTCGCAACCCTTCTCGGGAACCAGTCGGCCACAGAAGAGCAACAGCGGCGTGGCAGAAGCAATGCCGAAACGGGTGCGCAGGTTGCACGGAGCATCCCCGGACACCTCGGGCACGCTGTTGTGGATGACGCAGAGCCTGGCCGCGTCGACCCGGGGAGCGCCCGCCAGAAACTCGCGCCGCGCCAGTTCCGAGACGAAGACGATGCGGTCGATGCGGCCGTAGAGCCAGCGGTAGAGCCATCCCCGCTTGCCGCGGCGCACCAGATGACGCGTCAGGACGATGCGGGGACGCACCCCGAAGAGACGGCACAGCAGAGAGGCATAGACCGCCGTGAAGGCATCCTTGAAGTGGTGGACATGGACCACCGCAGGACGCCGCCGCAGAAGCAGCAGCGCCAGCAGCAGCGCCGACCAGAGGTCGACAGCCCCTTTCAACGGCATTGCATGACAGGGAGCTTCGAGCGCGGCCACCCGTTCGCGGATGACGCGGCTCGGCCGCGAAACCAGCTCCACTCGCCGGCCGTCTGCCAGCAGGCGGCGCGTGAGGTCGTAGACGAACTGCTCGCCGCCGCCCCAGGCGGGCGTAGCGAATATCTGGATGATGGTTCCTGAGTGCTCCATATGGATAAAGATACGAAAAAAAGCTCAATGCGCCATACGCCGCATGAAGCTGGTACGCCACCGCCGCAGCGTCAGCAGCAGGATGACCGCAGGACGCATCGCCCGCCGCCGGTCGAGTTCGAACATCAGCAACTCGCCCCGCGAAAAGTAGCGGTTCAGGGCGTGGCGGTGCCGGGCGGCCTCGTCGCGCAGCCGGACGACATAGGGGTCGTCACCCCGCCAGGGGTTGCTGCTGCGGTTGATGTAGCCGATATACCACCACAGGGCGTTGACCGTCCGGCAGAGGTCGGCTTCGCTCCCCGCGAGCCGCGCGGCATTGCGCCCAAAGATGTCGTCGACCGCCTCAGCATAGCTGCGGCAGTAGTCGAACGAGAGGCGGCTGTGAATCTCCGAACCGGGGCGCTGCAGGTAGTTGTAGCCGGCATAGTCGATGAACCGTACGCGCGGTGCACGGCAGGCAATCTGGATGTTGACCAGCGTATCCTGGCCGCGCCGCATGGGATAGTGCTTCAGCCCGCCGTCGAAGAGCGTGCGGCGGAAGAGCTTGCCCCACAGCGAGGGGGCGATGCCGAAGGTCATCACCTCGCGCAGGTAGCCGAGCCCCTCGAGGTCGGCCGTGCGGCGTTCGCGGACGACCGTGCGATAGGTGGCGCAGACGCGGATGTAGTTGCCGCAGACGATGTCGCAGCCCCCGCGCTCCTCGATGGCGGCGACCATCCGTTCGAGCATGTCGCGCTCCCACCAGTCGTCCCCGTCGAGGAAACAGACGTAGCGGCCGCGGGCCTGCTCCAGGGCAGCCTCGCGCGCACGGGCCACGCCGCGGTTCTCGGTCGGGAGCACCACGAAACGCCCGTCACCGGCGGTCAGGCGACGGATTTCGGCCAGCGACCCGTCCTTCGACCCGTCGTCGACGACGATGGCCTCGAAATCCGCAAAACTCTGGCCGCGGACCGATTCGAGGCAGGGAGCGAGGTATCCCTCGAGGTTGTAGACCGGAATGACGACCGACACCGCCGGAGCGGCGCGGTGCTCTTTCGGAGTTGCGTTGGTATCCATTCGTTCGGTTATTTGACGTAGTTGCGCACGGCCTCGGCGGCGCGTTCGCCGTCCATGGCCGCCGAGATGATGCCTCCGGCATAGCCGGCACCCTCGCCCACGGGGAAGAGGCCGGGCGTGGCGGGGTGCATGAGCGTCGCCGCGTCGCGCGGGATGCGCACGGGCGACGAGGTGCGCGACTCGACCCCGACAACCACCGCCTCGTTGGTCACGAAGCCGCGCATGCGCCGCCCGAAGGTGGCGATGCCGGCGCGCAGCCGCTCGGCGATGAAGGGGGGCATCCACTCGTCGAGCCGCGAGGGGGTAATGCCCGGCAGGTACGACGTCGCGGGCAGCGTCGTGCTGGCGCGTCCCGCCACGAAGTCGGCCACACGCTGTGCGGGGGCCACCTGGTGGTCGCCGCCCCGCTCGCGGGCCAGCTCCTCGAACTGCTGCTGGAACTTCAGACCGGCCAGCTCGCCCCACTCGTCGCGCAGGTGGGCGAAGTCCTCAAGCCGGATTTCGGTCACCAGCCCCGAGTTGGCGAAGGGCGACGTGCGGCCGCTGGGCGACATGCCGTTGACCACCGACTGCGCGGCGTCGGTCATCGCCGGGACGATGAAGCCGCCGGGACACATGCAGAAGGAGTAGACGCCGCGCCCGGCCTCCTGGCTGACGAGCGAATAGGCCGCCGCCGGAAGGTACTCGCCGCGCCGTTCGCAGTGGTACTGGATGGAGTCGATGAGCGCCTGGGGGTGCTCGATGCGCACGCCCATGGCGAAGGGCTTCGCCTCGAGCCGCACGCCGCGGCGCGCCAGCAGCTCGTAGATGTCGCGCGCCGAGTGTCCTGTGGCGAGGATGACGGCCGCCGCCTCGATGCATTCGTCGCCGCAGCGCACCCCTGCGAGGCGTCCGCCGCGCAGTTCGAGGTCGGTCACCCGCCGCTCGAAGAGGAACTGCCCCCCGGCGTCGAGAATCGTCTGCCGGATGGCCCGCATGATGTAGGGCAGGCGGTCGGTGCCGATGTGGGGATGGGCCTCGTAGAGAATCGAGGGGTCGGCGCCGTGGAAGACCAGCGTCTCGAGCGCCTTGCGGTAATCGCCGCGCTTCTTGCTGCGCGTGAAGAGCTTGCCGTCGGAAAAGGTCCCCGCGCCGCCCTCGCCGAAGGCGTAGTTCGAATCGGGGTCGACCGCCCCGTTGCGGTTGATTTGCGCGATGTCGCGCTTGCGGGCCGAGACGTCGCGCCCGCGCTCGAGAATCACCGGACGCAGCCCCAGCTCGATGAGGCGCAGCGCGGCGAAGAGCCCCGCAGGGCCCGAGCCGATGACGAGCACCTCCGTACGGCCGGCCACCGAGGGGTAGTCGAAGTGGACGGGGGCGGGCAGCGGCTCGCGGTCGACGTAGACCTCGAGCGTGAGGTTGACCTTGGGCTGACGCTGGCGGGCGTCGATGGAGCGCTTGACCACGCGCACGAGCGCCACCTCGTGCTCCGCAAGCGAAAGACGCCGGGCCGCGAGCGTCGCGCAGAGGCGGTCGTCGGCAGCCTGTTTGGGCGTGAGAACGAGGGTAACGGTCTGTGGCATAATCACTCGGTTTGGAGCACAAAAATAGGCAAAAAAAGGCAGAAAACCCCTCCCCTTTGCGTGATTTGTGAATTTTTCGTTACCTTTGTCTTTCGAATGCGGATATGGTGTAATTGGTAGCCACGTCAGACTTAGGATCTGATGCCTTACGGCGTGGGGGTTCGAGTCCCTTTATCCGCACAAGGCGACTGCGGAGGACGAATCTGAAAATTCGTCCTCTTTTTTATTCTTATATTTATCTGATATATAGTGTAATAAAGTAAGTGCTTTGTTCTCTTCCAAGGTTCGATAATCATCCGTTTCCTTATCCCACAGAATTCCCTTGGGAAAGAGCAGATTTTGGATTTTTTGGCACAAATCCGCATCAGAATTACGCCATAAATCGCCTAACTTACAGCATATTGCCACTACCTTATCCACTTGTTTTGCAAGGTTCGATAAATCTCCCTTTACTTTCTCCAATTCCACAAGTATCGCATTCTTCTTTTCCTGTAAGTTTTCAATGGCAGTTTCATAGATTTCCTCATCTATTTCTCCCATTCCAAACCTCACTTTGCATTGCTTCATTTTGTTTTCACACTCAGTCAGGCGCTTCCTCAACAGCGTGTTTTGTTGAATCTGCTCGTCATGACTCTCTTCTATCATGCGCCGCACCACATCCTTGAAAATTAGCAGGACAGATTGGGGCATGTCATAGCGCGCCAACAGTGCTTCGTACCGCTGATGCAGTTTCTTTGCTGAGACGTTGGTACAACACCCCTGCTTGTTGCACTTGTAATAATCTAAATTCTTTGCCTTGACTGTGTAAACTGTCAATGGCGTATGGTCCTTCGCACACAAGACGTGACGTTTCAAGGGGAATCGCGGAGTCTCCTTTTGGTGCACATATACTCCTGTGCGATTTGATAGAATATCCTGTACCTGTAAAAATTGAGGATAAGAAACCAATGGTTCCTGTACTCCGTCCACCAACTCCTTGACCATCTTGTGCCTGATTTTGCCTGCGTAGAATGGATTGGTTAGAATCTTATGCAGTTTCCTTTTATCTACATTTAACCCATATGCTGACAATCGTCGTTGAATGTCTATATTACGTTCTCCCCTCAATTTCCATTGAAAGGCTTTCTGAATCAAGCGCCCCGTTTCATTGATTCTGTATTGTGAATTGAGACTCTTGCCTGTTTTGGTGTATCCCAATGGCACCTTGCTGCACCAAACTCCGTTCTCGATGCAATGTTTCCTGCCTGCCACAAATTTGTCTGTGCGCGTTTCATTGTCCCACTGCGCCGTGCACAAGCTGAAATTTGCCATCAACCGTCCCTCTTTGGTTGAGGTATCCATACCTGTCTTTGCAGCAACTATGATAACATCGGCTTGTGTCAAGTTGCTGATAATGGTGATGGATTGCCCTGCGTCGCGCGAGAATCGGTCAAATTCCGACACGAGAATGTGGGTAATTGAGTTGTCTTTCTTGACTGCGTTCAGCATTGCGTTTACGAGCAATCCCGGTGTTTTCGCTGATTCATGTGTTCCGCCGAAATACCCTTTTATTGTAAAACCTTTCTCATCCGCATATCTTTCGCATATGGCTTTCTGATAGTCCAAGCTACCGCCATTCTCTTCTTGATACTTAGTAGATACTCTTGTCCATATTATACAGTTTTTATTATTCATATTCAGCTATTTTTATCTGCTTATTCAAATATTCGATGCCGTACAAAGCCAACAACTGCATATATTGCAGAATAGCGTCGCCGTCATCCTTATTCGTTATTCCTAACTCTTTAAACTCTTTTTCATAATCTTGGAGTTTAATCATTCAACAATAGATTACTTTTTATTTTTCAGCCTTTGGTTCTTGCGTCAATAGATTGCAAGACTTTTCCTTTCACCGAGGTGGCAGCACCTCCCTACATTGACACAGGTAATTTTTCGTTATACTATCCTTTTAAATTTGATTAACAACAGAGTAGAATTACTTTTTGGTGTAGAAATACAGATTTTAATTTTAAAAACCAAACTTATATTTAATATTTTTAAATAATTTTCTTGAT
>OOBZ01001901.1_pt1 | contig 13227 bp, 8 predicted proteins | sample 1671601 | NCBI WGS metagenome assembly OOBZ01 (sample SAMN06348173, study PRJEB24527) | human gut metagenome | biome: human gut; feature: ankylosing spondylitis patient; material: feces | host: Homo sapiens | place: China | collected 2015-10
TACTCTTAATGGTTTCACAAGATATAGATTACCATACATGTCTACTGAAGAATATTTCTTATATGTACACTCCTTTAGTAAAGTAAAAGGTACATACAAACAATATAAAGATTTTGTTAGGGTAGACAATCAATTAGTTAAGTATAGGGATCTTGGTAAGTTTATTAAAACTGCATACAATACACCTATCATTAGGCAACCTGCTGTTGCATTAGTATCAGATCCTACTACTAAATATAACTATATAGAAGTAGCAGTAGATGCATATACTACATTAGGTAACGTTACATTAACTTACTATAGAAAACCATTAAGGTTCAATACTACTGATGGAGCTAGTAAATGTGAACTACCAGAATCAATTCATAGTGAAATTGTAGATTTAGCAGTTAATATGTTTATTACTGAAGGTAAATATAGATTACAAGTAAAACAACCAAATAATCAACAATAATGAGGTACATTGACTTACAAGAAGCATTTGAATTAGAAATAGCTCAGTTAGATAGTAATCTAACGAAACCTACTACTTCAGATATTGAATATTGGTTAACAGCTGGTTTAATTAAGTTTATTAAAACTAGATACTCTGGTATCAATTTTAAGCAAACTGGTTTTGAACAAGATCAAAAGAGAATTGATGATCTTCGTAGTTTGGTTACAAGAAAGTCTTATCAATTCACAACCTATCCAGAAGAGTATACAGTTACTCTACCAGAAGATTATATGACTACTTTAGGTGAAACAGCTGTAATATTTAGTTATGATCATTGTTGGCCTGTGGGCCCAAGTGGTCAACCAAGAACTAAAAACACAGATGTGTTAGAGGCTACTATAGAAAATATTGATAGACAAAGACAAAATACTTTGTCAGAATATAGATTACATGGTAGATCTGCTAGACCATTAAGACTATATGAAGGTAATACTATTCATTTATATACAGATGGTAATTACCATATAAGAAATTATATTCTCACATACTTGAGAATACCCAACAAGATTAGCCTCACTGATGCTCCATTTGAGGAGTACAAGGATATGCCAGCATCAACTCATGATGAGATAGTAAAGTTAGCGGTTGAGTTGTATTTGGAGAATGAGGCTAATCCAAGATATCAATCGTATATTAACGAAGTAAATAGTATGGAGTAATATACGAAAAGTTTAGTTTAACGAGGAAATGCGAAAGCAAAGTAGAAGAACTAAAATAAGTTAAACTGAGCTCAATGTTTAACTATTAAATTTAAATAAAATGTTACAACACGTAAATAAAGTACTTATCGCTAAGACAGCTCCGGCTTCTTATACTACTGTAGATGCTTTAGTTGACGGTGATATCGCATTGTTCAATGAGAACAAAGTAATTGTTAAATCTGCATCTGAGGCAGAAGCTGCCACTGCACTTTACATTGGTGTTTGTGTTGGTAAAGAAGATGTATACGATCAAGAGGGTACAAAATCTACAAAGTCGGTTATTAACTATAGTATGCCGATTCAGAAAGGTTCTAAACCGTCTATGGTATTCACTGAGTTTGTTGCTAAGGCTGAAGATAAAGTAGTAATTACTGCAACTGATGTTACTCCTGAAGTGGGACATCGTTATGTATTGCGCATTGTTTATAATGACATTCACGAAGCTCCGGGTCAGTTTACTCATACTTATGAGGTAATTGCTAAAACTACTAATGCAACAGATTTGATCACTTCTTTCAAGAATAAGATCAATAGTCACAAACAAGCTAGAGTAGTAGCTACTAGTGCTGCTGCAGTATTAACATTGACTGCAAAGGAAATTCCGTATAATCAGGGAATTACTTTAGATGCTGGTTATTGCCAAGTATCTATGGATGTTTTCATGTGGAAGACAATTCCTTCTGGTTTGTTAAGCAATGTAATGTATCCTATTTCTAATTTGACGATTGCTAAGACTCAGGGTACTCCGGGTCGTGGTAATGCTTATATTGTAAGAGATCGTGAGAATTGGAATCTTGGTTACGAAGGTATTCAGTACCGTGCTAATGCTATTTATCCGTATATTGCTCCTGAATTCAGATCTGATCTGAGTGCAGAATATGATACTCTTACTTTAGAGTGGGATAACTTGTATTTAAGCAACGATAATCAGTACATCAAAACTACTCCGCTATCTGCAGAGATTTATGTTAATAAAGATGCAATTTCTGGTTCTGCTTTTGAAACAGCATTAAAAGCATTTGTTGCTAAAGCCTAACTTTTAAACTTATTAACTCACAAGGGGGCTTGGGGTATTCCCCCATGCTCCCTTTTTTATTTTAAAAAATATGGAAGAATCATTATATTTAGCGGAAGTAAAATTACTTACCAGATATTGTCATAATTGCCTTGATAACAAAATGAAAGAGCGTATTATGATGTTCTTATTTAAAAAGGAATTATATGACAATGCCACAAAGTTAGGTCTGACAGAAGATGCTGAAATGTATTATAAAGAGATGTTAAACCTACTTGGTATGAGAACCTGTAATTGTACAATAAATTGTAATACTTGTAAAAACTGTAGTAATGGATCATGCACAATATGTAAATAAGGTAGGTAAACAGATTAATGATTCTACCAAAATGAATGTTGATATTGATAATACATCTGTTACTAATATAGTACTTATTCCTCATTTAGAAACTATATATAATCAACTTGAGTCTGATTTAAAGAAAAACGACCCAGATTTTCCATTTACTCAGGAAGACCTAGTTAAAATTGGTGGGTACATTAACTGTTTAAAGAAACAAATAAATTTCTATGAAGTACAAGACATTGATAATGATTGTATTTTAACAGAAACAGAGAAACATATAATCCAAGAGTAATATGAATAAAAAGATATCACAATTTGAACTAACAACTAAGCTGCAAGAGCAAGACCTCATTACCCTTGTACAAGATGGTAGTAATAAAAATATTACTAGTGGAAGTTTTACTACATCACTATCAGGTACATTTGCTACTAATGAGAGAGTAGATGCTGTAGAAGAAGATGTTGAGATACTAGATACTAAAGTAAATGATAATTATAAAGATCTTAGTAACAAGATAGTAGAAGGAGATACTAGTGTAACTACTAATCTTAATAGTGCTATTACTAGTTACTATGATGTATTGAATAATAAGATCATTACTTTAGATACTAAGCATGACACCGATATGTCAGAGATTGGTGGTACTATGCAAGAATGGATAGATGATATTGATAATAGATCTACATTACAACAATTACAGGATGCTCTCAATAGACTCACAGTAGCTGAAAATACTATTACAGCATTATCTGAACTTATTGCAAATGGGGGTGGTAGTGGATCTGCTCCGGGTTATCATACCCAAAGTACTGCTACAATATTTCCTTTATCTGGTTATTATAAAGGTAGTAGTGCGGCCCCATTAACTACTACAGATACATTAAATCAAGCATTATCTAAACTTGAAAATCAAGTAGAAGCAGTGGCTAGTAGTTCTGGTTCTTTACCTGTAATCAAGTATGGAGAAAGTACTCCTCCTGCAGATAATTTCTTGTATACTTCTTTAAAGACTGCAGAAGATTATTTAAATAAGCATGGGGATACTGCGGATGGTAAAATAACAATGTTACAAGGTTTACAAGCAGGAAATACATTTCGTTCTGGTTGGGATGGAGTTGGAGCTAGTTTATATCCATTAGGCTCTAAATGGAATATGGAACTAGACAATCTGTTTGTTAGAGGTAATATGACAATAAACGAACTTACAGTAAATGAGATTAAGGCTGTGGGTGGTGATATTCTAGTTACTGTAGCAGATATGAAATGTATCGAAGTAGAAGAATTAGCAGATTCTTATAAATGCTACTTTGATGATCAAGAAGGTACTAAGTATAATCAATTTATAGTTAATGACTTAGCAATATGCCAAAAATTTGATGGTAAAAACGTTAAAAGATATTGGCGTAAAGTAAATGCTACTGGTAGTAATTACATCACGTTGTCTAAAGACGTATGCGAGCCAGGTAGTGGTAAGCCAGAAGCAGATGATGAAATATTACAATTAGGTCATATGTACGAATCTGATCCAGATTACAATTTACAAATGGATGAGAGACGTAACGCAATTTTTATCAGTGCTAAAGGTGATAATGCCCCTAGAATCTCTTACTATAAGAATATTGATACTTTTTCTCTAGCTGATGAGGATGGTGTAGTTCGTGAAAGAGTTGTAATTGGTGGTGATCAAACTAAATTTGTAGGTACGATTTATCAAACTTCTGACACAGGAATCGTTAGAGTACCTGTATATAGAGGTATTTGGGTTTCTGGCAACACTTACTATTATTATGACCAAGTAAGTCATAAAGGTAGTTTATGGATTTGTATGGATCCTAATGGTACCAAAGATGAACCAAATGAGAATGATGATCAATGGCAGAAGCAAGTTTCAAAAGGTGAAGATGGTAAGTCAGGAGATGACAAAGCTAAATGGGTAGAAATTGTAGGTGATCGGTTATTTTTATTTGATACTCCCGATTTCTCAGGAACTCCTACTCCAAGAACTATTCATTTAACTGCAAATGTATATGGGATGGAAAATCCTACATACGAATGGAAAATGCTTAATGCAGAAGGAACTAAATTGTCTACACAAAGTTCTATAGACTTTCCATATACAGCAATGCCGACAGATTCCCGTACATTAAGTATTCGTTGTACTGTTACAAATTCTGATGGTACTACTTACTATGATGATACTCAATTAGCTAAATTATCAAATGGTGCAGAAGGTCTCGATGCATATTATATTGATTTAAGTAATGGTACGGTTGCGGTACCATTTGATGCTGATGGAGTTACACCATTAGTAGATTTGTCTACTATTACTACAGATGTTTATGCGTATCATGGTATTAATCCAATTGCTATTAAAAGTATAACATATTCTACTACTTCTGGTGGAGCTACTGTAAGTATAACTGGTTCTAAAGTAACTCTTACTTCAATAAATCAGAAACAGGCTAGTATAGATTTAAATGTAACGTTGGAAGATGGAGTATCTATAGTTAAGACATGGTATGTTAATAAAGTGTCTAATGGTGAAAATGGTTTTAATGGGGAAGATGCAGCATATGTGTATATGTCCGGAGAACAATTCTTTCACTATAAAACAGGTAAAACCGTTCCTGAAAACACTACAATTACTCTTACTGCAGATTCATTCAACATAATTAATCCAACTTATAAATGGTATTGGGCAATAGCAGGTACGTATGATTGGCAACTATTATCTAATGAGACAAATAGCACATTAGTGGTTAGTTATAATGGTATCTATTTTACTAGCACAAAAAAAGATGAAATTAGTTTTAAATGTGTAGTATCAGGAGCAGGAGCAGAGTTTTCAGATTTCATGACTATTAATAATGTTCGTGATGGTGAAAATGTATATAGAGGTATCCTTACAAATGAAAACACTGGCGTACCAGCAGATTCAGGTGGAGTAGTAACAGATTATTCTACAGCTACTACTACAGCTAGATTGAAATATGGTTCTCAAGATATTACTGATTTTAAACTTACTACTTCTTTACAAACTGGTACTGGTAGTGTAACTTATACCCAAAGTACACAAACAATTAAGTGTACATCATTGACTTCTGATTCTGCCATGTGGAGGGTAGATTTTATATCACCAGCAAGTGGTAACAAGGTAGTAGATAGTGTTGATTTTGTTGTCACTAAATCCAAGGCAGGAGTAAACGGTGACGTAGGTAATAGTCCTATACAAATATTCTGTAACACTTCAAATGCTAGTACTAAACCTAGTAGACCTACATTCACATATAGACCGTCTTCTGGTGGTGCAACATCTGGAGGTTATATATGGTATCCAGATCCAAAGTATAGTTCATCTCAAACTACTTGGATTAGTTCAGGTAATTATGATCCAAATGCTAAACAAATGGCTTATGATGAAAGTATAGGAGGATATTGGACTGATCCGTTACCACATTCTGGTAAAGATGGTGAGAAAGGTGATAAAGGAGACAAAGGTGAGAAAGGAAATACTGGAGCACCTGGTTCAGATGGATGGAATGGTCCATCTTTAAGTTATCGTGGAACATATAGTTCTAGTAAGTATTATGCATGGACAGTTAATCCTGATGTAAGAGATGTTGTCAAATATGGTAGCGTCTATTATATGGTTGCTAATGGAAGAAGAGGTTTATCATCTTTTAAGAATGTAACCCCAGGAAGTAACACATCATATTGGTCTTCATTTGGTTCGTCTTTTGAATCTATAGCTACTGGGCTACTATTTGCAGAAAAAGCTACTATTGCAGGCATGGATTTTTATAATAATTGTATTGCAGCTAGTAGTGGTAGATTCTTCCTAGATGGTAGATATGAATCTGATATAAATAATGGTTGGCCAATTATGTCGTTTGGTAATAATGCCGTAAAGGATGGAGTACCTAGTAGTAGTGCAGCATTAAAGATATATGGTGGTGGTACGTTAACAGTAGGAGATGGTACAGTAACTGCAAATGCTGGTATTACTGGAGCTGGTACGGGATCTGATCAAGTTAGATTTTGGGCAGGTAAACCATTTGATGATGGTACAGCACAAGGAAATAGATTCTGGGCTCCTTTTAGAGTATATCAAGATGGTAGACTTGTTGCAAATAGTGCAACGATAGCAGGGAGTATTTCTGCATCTACTGCTACTTTTACAGGAAACGTATCAGTAGGTTCATTAAGTGGATGGAATATTCCAGGTGTTAAAACTATCTGCCATTACGGTAGTGGATTAAGAGGAACAATCTATTCCCAAGGAGGATGTCAAATTAGCTCTATAAATAGAAGTGGAACTGGAGAATATATAGTGTATCACAACATCGGTCATACAAATTATGTAGTATTGTGGCAAGGACAAGCACGAACTAATTCTCCTTATTCAGATAGTGCTGGATTTAGAGGAACTATTGGAGTAACTTCCACATCTTCCAGTTCATTTAAAATAATTTGTGTGGACACAGATAACAATAGACATGATGTTGGTGATAAGGATGATGCAATTGATTTAGTAATTTTAGGTTACGCTCAATAATATGGAAGAAAAAATATATTTACTTTGTTCAAGTGGAATGATAGAAGCCCCAGAGGATTGGTATAAAGGATTAAAAGAAAGTGAGTTTGTAGACTCTTACGAAGGATTACTTCAAGGAGGTTACATGCATCCATCTAGTGAACAAATAGAATTTAATTTAGCAAATCCTAATCTAGATTTATATAACGCTTTCTATATGATTCCTAAAGATACAGCTGTGGTCAATGAGGAAATAAGAAAGCATAGAGAGAATTTATATAATACTAGTACAGATAGACTGTATATGGCTTATGTAAAATATAGAGAATTTGGAGAGGAAGAGAAAGCTGCAGCAGCATATCAAGAATGGAGAGAAGCAGTAGAAAAAATAAAACAAGATAATCCATACTCATTATAATATGATTAAGAATAATGTATATTATGAATGGTTCGCAAGTATAACCGTACCCAATCCAGATCAGGTTGGGTACTGGATTGACTTGGGAGCAGATTCAAAAGGTAGAATAATTAAAGTTTACAATCACGATATAGAAAAATGGATTGTACTCTTTGATGTAAGTAAAGATGACTATGTACCACCATTTATTGGTTCTAATGGCAACTGGTGGGTAGACAATAGAGATACCGGAGTAAAAGCTACTGCAGAGACTCCATATATAGGTGAGAATGATCATTGGTTTACTTATGATCCTATCAACAAAGTATATGTAGATACAGGTATAGAAGCTCGTGGTCTTAGTGCTTACGATATTGCAGTTAAATTAGGTTTTAAAGGTAGTGAACAAGATTGGATTAATAGCTTAAGTAAAGCATCTGAAGATGCTGCTGTTGCTGCACTAGAAGCAGCTAACAAAGCAAATGAAGCTGCAGATAAAGCTAACCAAGCTGTAGAAGAAATTGAAGGTATAGTTGACGATGCAATAGCTGCTACTGATAAAGCTGAAGAGATTGCTAGTAATCCACCAAAGATCGTAGATGGTGATTGGTGGATCTATGACTATGATACTAAACAATATGTTAATACTGGTATAGCTGCTATTGGTGATGCTTTCACTTACAAGAAGGAATATCCTTCAGTTGAAGCAATGGAAGCTGATTGGGGTACTGCAGATGTAAAGTTAGGTGAGTATGTACTTATTAATACTAATGATGTAGAAGATCCTGATGATGCTAAGGTTTACTTAAAGACTCAAGAAGGTTGGAAGTTCATTGTTGACTTATCTGGTATGCAAGGTATTCAAGGTTGGTCAGCATATGAAGTTGCAGTAAAACATGGTTTTGTAGGTACTGAAGAGGAATGGGTTCAATCATTAAAACAACCTGCATTAGATGCAGCAGCAGAAGCATTAGAAGCTAAAGCACAAGTAGAAGCTACTGAACAAGCTGTTAAGGAAGCAGAAGCATTACGTGTTACTGCGGAACAAGGTAGAGTTAATGCTGAGAATACCAGAGTAAGCAATGAGAATACACGTATCTCCAATGAAGATAGTAGGAAAGCAGAAGAGTCTAAAAGGGTAACTGCTGAGAATGAGCGTATTGCTGCAGAGAACTCTAGAAAGTCTGAAGAAGATATTCGCAAAACTAATGAAGCTAATCGTATATCTGCTGAAAGTGCTAGAGCTAGTGCAGAGACATTAAGAGCTTCTGCTGAAGCTGAACGTAACACAAATGAGCAGAAAAGAATTGAGGAAGAAACAAAAAGAATCAGTTCTGAAGAGGGGAGAGTTGCAGCTGAAACAGAACGTGTAGATAATGAAGATGCTAGAATAGCAGCTGAAACAGCTCGTGATACAGCAGAACAGGAAAGGATAGCAAATGAAGCCACTAGACAGGCAAATGAAGCGATTAGAGAGACTCAAGAGGCTGCAAGGGAAAAGAATACAGCTGATGCTATAACTGCCGTAAATGAGGCTAAAACAGCTGCACAACAGGCTACTACAAATGCTACTACTGCTGCTAACAATGCCAACACTCAAGCAGCAAGGGCCAAAGAATATGCAGACAATCCACCCAAAGTAGGAGAGGATGGATATTGGTATCTTTGGGATGAAGTCAATGATGTGTATGTAAACACAGGTTGGCCATCTTCAGGTATTCTCTTGAAAGGTAGTCTTAATAGTCCAGAAGATTTAAATGACATTGTAGACCCACAGCTTAGTGATTCTTATATTGTTGGTACAGACTTATACTTTTGGAATGGTACAGAATGGGTTAACATGGGTAGATTCCAAGGGCCTCAAGGAGAACCCGGTAAAGATGCTGAACTTAGTAAAGCAGCTATTGAAGCTGTATTAGTAGGTGAAGTAACTACTCATACTCATGATACTAGGTACTATACTAAGGATCAAACTGATGCTAACATAAAAGTAGTAGCAGATGACCTTGCTAACAATTACTATAATAAATCCCAAGTAGATAGTAAATTTACTTCTGTATATATTTTCAAAGGATCTGTAGATACGATTGGAGATTTGCCTACTGAAGGTAATGTTATTGGTGATGTGTGGAATGTTCGTAAGAATGATACTAACTATGCATGGACAAGTGAAGGTTGGGATGCATTAGGTGGTACTGCTGAATTAGCATCATTGACAGCTAATGGTTTGATGTCCAAGGAAGACTTTGCAAAGTTACAAGGTATTGAAGCAGGTGCACAAGTTAATAAGATTGAGACTATTACTAAAAGGGTACTTTTGAATGCTGTAAATAAGAATGTAACTATACCAGAGGATATTAAGATCTCAGATACTGAACCTACTGAGGAAGAGATCATGTGGTTAGATCCTAGTGAAAACTATGATTTTACATTTGATGGTTATAGTCAAGCACAAGCAGATGCACGATTTGTACAGAAAGAAGAAGGTAAAGGTCTTTCAACAAATGATTATACGAATGCAGATAAAACTAAAGTAACAAACTTAACTGATTATGTTACTGGTGGTACTGGTGCTGTTACAGATGCTAATGCAGCTACTATTACTTTATCTAAGAAGAATCCAGTGAATGGTTCTGCAAGTACTGATACAGTAGTAATCAACAAAGCCACTACTACTACTGCGGGTGTAATGTCTGCTGCTGATAAGACTAAGCTTGATGCTGCATTAACTGCTTCTGATAATATTGCAACTGCTACTAAGTTAGCTACTGCTAGAACTATATGGGGACAAGCATTTGATGGTAGTGCAAATATTAGTGGTAATATGACTAATGTGGATCACATCTATATGAACAATTCCCATACTATTTATGTAAAAGATACTAATGGTAATAACCTTGATGCCTTTGGACTTAGTAATACTAATAATCTTCATATAGGATACGGCCTTACCGCCAAAGGATATAATACTTATATAAATAGCAACGAAATCTATTTTAGAACTTCAGCAAATAACGTCGAAAGAATGAGGATAACATCTGATGGTAAAGTTGGTATAGGTACAACTGCTCCAGATGCTAATCTACATGTTTCTGGTAATAAATATAATATAAAATTAAATTCTACAACTGGTTCTACAGAAGATTCAGCTTTTATATGGGGGTCAAGTTCAAATAAAAATACAGCATGGAGAATTGTTGACAATCCTACCAGTGGGTTATGGTTACAGTATGGTGTTTCAGGTGCAGACACCCATAACATGACAATAAGTGGTATGAATGCCACTAATTTAAATGCACTTGAAGTAAAAGCAAAGAATTTAACTGTAAATGGTAGTAAAGTATGGCATGCTGGTAATGATGGTGCAGGTAGTGGACTAGAAGCTGATACTTTAGATGGATACCATGCAGGGTTTGAAAACTACAATGTAGCATTATATGCTAACTTCCCAAACTGGAGCACTTTGATTACAGATGGTTTACTAAGAGAAGATTATGCTACTGCCGGTCATCCTACTGTTGATTTCTTACAAGCAATATGTAAGTGGACCATTAGAAATTATAAAGATAAATCTGGTATTACTATTCAAGGAAGAATAAATCCTAATAGTCAAGGCTGGTGTGTAATATCATTGTATAGTAATAGTGGATTTGATGAAACAACATTATTACCAAAATATTGTAGTGCACAATATAATGCGTTAAATGGAGAATCATATTTATTTGGTACATACAATGCAGTTTGGTATTGTAATCAAATTGTAACCAATAACAATCTAGAAGATACTCTGGCATATTGGTATGAAAATAATGAGACTGCTTCATCTACTACATGTTTAACAGGTGGTAATAGAAATGTAATTGAATCATTAAGAAGTAAGTTTAAGAGATGTATTGCTAAACCCTATGGAGATGATGCTGCATTAATTAGTTATTGTAATGAAGAAAATAGTGCTAATTGGCCCGATGGTTCTGCTATTGATATTGACCTTTCTAGAAAAGAAAATAGAATGGTGTATTTCCCAAAATACTATCATAAAACTGTTGAAAGATCACCTGGCATTTGGAGAACTTATATTTCTGAACAACAAATTGATAGTGATTATATCGAAGAACCTGAAATGTTGTTAAGTACTTTTGAGGCTTATACTAATACTGATGGAACTTTAATGTCTGTATGGGGTGTAGCGTCTACTGCTTCACAAACAATGGCTACATTTATATCTCAAGCTAAGTCAAATGGTCCTTTATGGAGTATTGGAGATTATAGATCTCATGCTACTATAGCTAGAATGTTTTGTGCTTACTATAAAACCACTAACATCAGTACTTCTAATTCAGCAATACCCTGTTCTGGTGGAACCAAAAGATATAATTATGGAGTTACTGGAGCAACTATTACATTGGGTAATAGAGATGGTAAAAAGGCTACTACAAATGATACATCATACTATTCAACTAACTTCTTAGGACTTGAAGACTGCTATTACAGTAAGTGGGAGTTTGTACAAGGAATAAACCTTTTAAAAGGTAAATACGTTGTATATGACGGTGGTTCATTCCCAGATAAGGATGTAGCAGAGCTTGAAGCAGCAGGTGCTACTAATATCAGAGTTGTAGGATACGAACCTGACCCAGCTGCAACAGCAGCATATAATGGATGGATTAAAGCTGTAGCTCAAGGTAAATATGGTGATGTAGTTCCTACAGCACATGGTGGATCTGAAACTACTTACTATTCCGACTATAGCTGGTTTAATCCAACAGCAAATAGAATCTTCCTACGGTCGGGTGATTCGGATAGTGGTTCTCGGTGCGGGGTCTTCTTGGCTAATGCTTCTAGTGCTTCCTCGAATTCGTGGGCGGGTGTCGGTGCAAGATTAGCCTTTTATGGTAAGATCGTTGTAGTTGATTCAGATACATTTAAGAAAATGCAGGCATAGTCCTGAGTAATACAGATAATTAAATATTAATAACAAGGGCGGGATCTAAAAGAATTACTATGAGATGACTTTATAGTAAGACTGCTGTCACATTATTTCATACTTGAAAAAACAGTCAGGTAATTCAGATAATGGTTCTCAGTGCAGAGTCTTCATAGCTAATGCTAATAATGCATCCTCGAATTCATAGACGAATATCAGTGAAATTTTGGAACTAACAGATGCTTTCAGATAATTACAAAAATGTTTGTTGAACTTAGATCAGCCTTACCTCTAGGTAAAAGATAACAGGTGCTTTGAAGAGACCCTAGTAGTATTGGGCGAACGGGTCTTACCACCAAAATAGCTTATGAAAAGAATAGGCAATTTATTTAATAGGATAATATCATATGAAAATCTGGTCCGAGCCGACAAAAAGGCAAGATTAGGTAAAACTAAAAGATACGGCGTTAAGAAATTTGACAGGAATCCACATGAAAATCTGGTCCGGTTACAAAAGGCATTAATAGAAGATACGTATCGTACTTCGGAATATTGCGTATATACAATCATCGCCGATCGTGGTAATAAAGAAAGAGAGATATATAGGCTACCGTATTATCCAGACAGAATAGTCCATCATGCTATAATGAATGTTATAGAACCTTACCTTGTTAGTAGATTTACTGCAGATATCTTTAACTGTTTAAAAGGAAGAGGTATCCATTATGGAGTAAAGAGATTGAAAAGAGATTTAAAAGCTGATAAGATCGGAAGAGCACACGTCTGAACTCCAGTCACACTTGAATCTCGTAT
>OOBZ01001903.1_pt1 | contig 13225 bp, 9 predicted proteins | sample 1671601 | NCBI WGS metagenome assembly OOBZ01 (sample SAMN06348173, study PRJEB24527) | human gut metagenome | biome: human gut; feature: ankylosing spondylitis patient; material: feces | host: Homo sapiens | place: China | collected 2015-10
GCCCATCATGACGTCCTGCGCGTTTTTGTTCATCGGGAACGGGATGATCTCCCGGATGCTGTCCTCGCCCGCGAGGAGCATGACCATGCGGTCGACGCCCGGGGCGATGCCGGCGTGCGGGGGCGCGCCGTAGCAGAAGGCGTTGTACATGGCCGGGAACTTGGCCTTGACATCGTCCTCGCCGAGGCGCACGAGCTCGAACGCCTTGACCATAATCTCGGGATCGTGGTTTCGCACCGCGCCGGAGCTGAGCTCGACACCGTTGCAGACGAGGTCATACTGGAAGGCGTTGATGTCGAGCGGGTCGACCTCGCCGCGCTCGGCCTGCTCGAGGATCTCGAGACCGCCGTTGGGCATCGAGAACGGGTTGTGGCAGAATTCCAGCTCGCCGGACTCGTCGCCGATCTCGTACATGGGGAAGTCCACGATCCAGCAGAAGGCGTACTGCTCCTTGTCCATGTGGCCGGGAACGGCAGCGCCCAGGGTCTTGACCAGCACACCGGCGGTCTTGAGAGCGGCCTCCCGCTTACCGGCGGACAGGGCCACGAAGTCATTGGCCTTCAGGCCCAAGGCTTCCACGACCTTCTCCTTGATGGGGTTGACAAACTTGGAAATGCCGCCCACCAGTTCGCCGTTTTCGTCCATGCGGAACCAATAGGCCTTGCCGCCGGACACAGTTTCCACATCTGCCAGCGTCTTGTCGATAAACTTCCGGGTCTCGTGGAAATCGCTGACCTTCACGGCCTTCACCAGATTGCCGTCGGCAAAGGGCTCAAAGCCGCAGCCGCCCAGAACAGAAGTGACGTCCTGCACCCGCAGGTCGATCCGCAGGTCAGGCTTGTCGGAGCCGTAATTCTCCATAGCCTCGGTGTAGGGGATACGGGTGAAGGGTGCGCCGCTGGCCCGGTTGTAAGCGCCGTACTGTGCAAAGATGGGAGGCAGCACGTCCTCCAGAACGGCAAACACGTCCTCCTGCGTGGCGAAGGCCATCTCCATATCCAGCTGATAGAACTCGCCGGGGGAACGGTCGGCCCGGGCGTCCTCGTCACGGAAGCAGGGGGCGATCTGGAAGTAGCGGTCGAAGCCGGAGGTCATCAGCAGCTGCTTGAACTGCTGGGGAGCCTGAGGCAGCGCGTAGAACTTGCCGGGATGGTTCCGGGCGGGCACCAGATAGTCACGGGCGCCCTCGGGGGAGGAGGCCGTCAGAATGGGTGTGGTGATCTCCAAAAAGCCATGCTCGGTCATGGACTTCCGCAGGGCGGCCACCACGTTGCACCGCAGAATGATGTTCTTCTTCACGGCGGGGTTCCGCAGATCCAGATAGCGGTACTTCAGCCGCTGGGCTTCGTCGGCCTCCCGGCTGCGGTTGATCTGGAAGGGCAGCTCGCTGTGCTGGCAGCGGCCCAGCACCTCCACCTTGGCGGGGACGATCTCAATGTCGCCGGTGGCCATCTTGTCGGTCTTGCTGTCACGCTCCCGGACAACGCCCTCCACGGAGATGGTGGACTCTTTGGTGATGGCCTTGAAGGTGTTCACCATGTCCTCGGTCTCCGCCACCACCTGGGTGGTGCCGTAGAAGTCCCGGACCACCACGAAGGCCAGATTGGCGCTGACCACGCGGACGTTCTCCATCCAGCCGGAAATTTTCACCTGCTTGCCCGCGTCACTGAGGCGCAGCTCTCCACAGGTATGAGTTCGATTCTGCATCATATTGTTGCTTCCTTTCCATGAAAAGTGATTTAGAATTGTATAATGAAAATAAGAAATAACGAATTGTATTCATTCAGACGCCTGTTCCCACAGCTCGTGGGCCATTTTCTGCCCGATTTCGTGGCCGTTCTTCATCATCAGCGGCAGCGTGACCCCATGGTCAAAGTCCCGGTAACTCCATGCGTCCACATCGAATTTCAGATGCTCAGACCGCCAGATATCAGTTCCGTTGTCCTGCGCGAAGCTGATAGACATGGTATCTAAATCATCGGTTTCCGGGTATTTGACGTAGGTATCCACGATCCCTTCCAGGAAGGGGAGGGCCTGCACCACCACGTTGAAGGGGGAGCGCCGGAACCGCAATTCCCGAATTTCCGACCAGAGATCGTCAAATTCCTCTGTCCCGGCGGTAAGATTCAAGCGCCGATCCTCATGGCGGTATGTGTTGAAATCCGACAAATACACCTCAATGATGTCCGGCTCCAGCTCCGGATACAGGGTCTCCACCCCCACCGGTCTGGCGTACCAAAGCCCCCAGATCACCAGCAGCGCCGCCAGCAGCAGCGGCAGGTCACGCTTCAGAGTCAGCTTCATAACGGCTCCTTTCTGTGGTTATTCCACGATCACGCTTCCTTTTTCCAGTTCGGCAAGACCGGCCTTGATCCGGTTGATGGTCTCCTGCGTATTCAGTTTGGTCTGCTCGCCGGACTTCATGTCCTTGCAGGCCACCACGCCGACGCTGATCTCGTCCTCGCCCAGGAAGATCACATAGGGGATGGACAGCTTGTCGGCATAGCTCATCTTGGCCTTGAACTTCTTTTGCTCGCAGTGGAGCTGGGTGCGGATGCCCGCCTGCCGCAGCTGGGTGGCCAGCGCGATGGCGGGGGAGAGGTCCTCCGTCATAGGTAGGATCAGCACATCCGCCGGGGCGGTGGGCAGCTCCGGATTCAGCATCCCCTGCTCGCCCAGCACATAGAACAGCCGGGTCAGGCCGATGGAAATGCCCACGCCGGGGAGTTGCTTGTCCGTGTAGAACTCCGCCAGATTGTCATACCGTCCGCCGGAGCACACGGAGCCGATCTCCGGGTGATCCAGCAGCGTGGTCTCATAGACCGTGCCGGTGTAGTAATCCAGACCACGGGCAATGGTGAGATCCACGGCGAAATTCTCCGCAGGTACGCCAAAGTCCGCCAGATACTTCACCACGGTGTTCAGTTCGCTGAGCCCCTGATCGAACATCTCGTTTCTGCCGGTGTAGCCCTCCAGCGCCTTCAGGACCTCTGCATTGCTGCCCTTGATGGCGATGAATTTCAAGATCTCGTCGGCGTCGCTCTCGCTGACGGCGAAATCCTCCACCAGAATGGTTTTTACCTTTTCGGGGCCGATCTTGTCCAGCTTGTCCACGGTGCGCATGATGTCACCGGATTTCTCCGTGAGGCCCAGCAGGGCATAGAAGCCGTTCAAAATTTTCCGGTTGTTTACTCGAATCTGGAACCGCTTCAAGCCCAGGGTGGAGAAGGTCTGATAGATAATGGAGGGGATCTCCGCCTCGTTGGTGATGTCCAGCTTGCCGTCACCGATGATGTCGATATCTGCCTGATAAAACTCCCGGAACCGGCCCCGCTGGGCACGCTCGCCCCGGTACACCTTGCCGATCTGATACCGGCGGAAGGGGAAGGACAGCTCGTTGTAGTGAAGGGCCACATACTTGGCCAGGGGCACCGTCAGGTCAAAGCGGAGGGAGAGATCACTGTCACCCTTCTGGAAGCGGTAGATCTGCTTTTCCGTCTCGCCGCCGGCTTTGGCCAGCAGCACCTCGCTGGACTCGATGACGGGGGTGTCCAGGGGCGTGAAGCCATACAGGGAATAGGTCTTGCGAAGCACCTCCATGATGCGCTCCATCTGCTGCTGGGGCGCCGGGAGAAGCTCCATAAAGCCGGACAGCGTCCGGGGGGTCATTTTTTTCATAAAAATACTCCTTTTCGGGTGATATTACTGAGTTTTCCGCTGAAACAGGGCGTTATAGGATCGTAAAAACTGCAAAAAAACGCTCCCGTCCCATAGCTTTGGGACGAGAGCTTACGCTTCGTGGTGCCACCCAAATTCGGGGCAGACTGCCCCCTTTGGCCTTCTGGTACGGGAAGGGGACCGTGGACGTTTCCGTCCCCGCTCCGCCGCTGTCCTTCCTCCGGGGCAGACGGGATGCTTTCAGCATTGCACCCCTCTCTGTGAGACTGCGTTCCGGCCTACTGCTGCGGCGTCATAGCGGTGTATTCATTTGATAGTAGCCGTTTTCCGGCGATTTGTCAAGCAATGGGCCGGTTGCTGGCGGGATTGACGATCATACGCCAGTCCAGATCACCCCGAGCCAGACCCAGTACCAGCATTTCCGCCGTGGCAATGTTGCTGGCGAAGGGCACATTGTTCTGGTCGCACAGGCGGGAGATGTAACTGATCTCACCGGCCATCTTTTCGTTACTGGGGTCGTTGAAAAACAGTACCAGATCGAATTCATTGTAGGCGATGCGGGCGCCGATCTGCTGGCTGCCGCCGTGGGCATAGGACAGGAAGCAGTGTACCTTCAGACCCGTGGCTTCCGCTACCATGTGTCCGGTGGTGTTGGTAGCGTACAGGTTATGCTGAGAGAGAATGCCGGCGTAGGCGGTACAGAACTGTACCATCAGGTCCTTCCGGTTGTCATGCGACATAATAGCAATATTCATCTGTCGATCTCCTTTCTGAGGTTCTTATCTGATCCGCAGCAGCGGCGCTTTACCGCCCTGCAGTCGAATTGCGATATTTCGGTATGCGCTGGCCGCTCCATTGTAGGAGCACAGCAGAAGGGGAGTTCCCTGATTCAGGGACACAGGCAGCGCGTCATCCTCCGGTACCACGCCGATGAGGGGCAGACCTGCCTTGTCCATGGCGTCGTCAATGGTGGCGTGCATACTGTGCAGCAGTTTTTTTCGCACCCGGTTCACCACCAAATGCAGCCGGCCGGAGCCGAACTGCCGCAGTTCCATCACGGTATGCTGGGCGTCCCGCAGGGAAGAGGCGTCCTGCGTGGTCACTACCACGCAGCGGTCTGCACCGCAGACTGCCAGCCGGAATCCCAGTCCCAGTCCTGCCGGTGCGTCCAGCAGACAGAAGTCAAATTGCTGCCGGATCTTTCGCAGCATCCGCCGAAAGTCCTCCTCCGTCACGGCAGGCCCCCGCATTCGCACAGGTGCCGTCAGCAGATAGAGATTGGGGATACTGGGATGTGCCACCACAGCCGCTTCCAGCGGGCAGCGGTCCAGCGCCACATCGGAGAAATCCATCAGCGCCCGGTCCGTCAGTCCCAAGGCCAGATCCAGATTTCGCAGTCCGATGTCGCAGTCCACGCACAGCACTCGCTTGCCGCTCTGGGCCAGCGCGGTGCCAACTCCGGCAGTCAGGGAGGTCTTACCGGTGCCGCCCTTGCCGGACACTACCGCGATACATTGTCCGCTCACGACGCCACCTCACTTTCAACTGCCAGTATCCTTATTATAACGGATTCTTTTTGATTTTTGCAAATGGTCTGGGATATTTTTTTGGTGTTTCGGCAATTTTTTTTATAAAAATCACCCGATGGACCACCTCTGTGCCGGGGATCTGGTAGTCGGCCGTCCGCTCCACCTGTCCGCCTAAGGTCTTGATAGCTTTTTGGGCGGCTTCCAGTTCCTCACCGGACTCCACGGACTTCATGGACAGGAAGTATCCGCCCACCTTCACCAGCGGCAGGCAAAACTCGCATAGCACACTGAGATTTGCCACGGCCCGGGACACGGCGTAGTCAAAGCTCTGCCGGTGTGCCTCGGCAAATTCCTCCGCCCGGGCGTGAACACACTGCACGTTCTGCAATCCCAGCTCGTTGCAGACCTCCTGTAAGAAGGTGATCCGCTTGCCCAAGGAATCCAGCAGCGTCATGCGGATGGACGGCTCCAAAATTTTCAGAGGCATACCGGGAAAACCCGCGCCGGTGCCTACATCCACCACGGTTTTGCCCTTGAGATCCGCCAATGTCAACAACGCGGCGCTGTCTAAAAAGTGGAGGGATGCCACATCCTCCGGATCCGTGATGGCGGTGAGATTCATCACCTTGTTTTTTTCCAGCAGCAGTTCTCCGAACCGCAGCAGGGAGGGGGCGGCGTCATCGCCCAGCCCTAATTCCGCCAGGCCTTTTCGCAGATGTGTTTCCATCATTTCTTATCTTTCAGCAGATCCCGGATCTCCGTCAGCAGCTTTTCCTCGTTGGAGGGCTCTGGCGGGGCGGGTTCTTCGGCAGGGGCTTCCTCTTGCTTTTTCAGCTTGTCGTGGAAGCCGTTGATGGTCTTGATCATCAGGAACACCGCAAAGGCGATGATGAGAAAATCCAGAATCGTGGCCAGGAAGCTGCCGTATTTGATGGCGACCTCCGTGGCGGGATCGGTCACCCCGTCGGCGCCGGTAACAGCGGCCTTCAGCACGATCTTCCAATTGGAAAAATCAACGCCGCCGGTGAGTACGGAGATCAGGGGCATGATGACGTCATTCACAAGGGAAGTGGAGATCTTACCGAACGCACCGCCGATGATGACGCCGACGGCCATATCCATCACATTGCCTTTGGCGATAAACTCTTTAAATTCACTGATTGTTTTATTTGTCTTCATCCTATTTTTTCTTTTTAAAATGTAAGGTCTGCTTTAATACAGTTGAACAAGCCAAGTCACCAATGACATTCACACAAGTAGCTCCCATGTCACACAAAGTATTTACTGAAATATAAACACCTAGAATTTGATTTGTTGGAATTCCTGCAATTGGACACAATGCCGCAAAAGCAGCAATAGCACCACCTGGAACGCCTGGAGTACCAATACTTAACAATACGTTACAAGCAAGGACAGTTACCATTGTTCCAATACTTAAATCAATGCCTAAAGCTGTCGCAAAGAATGTAATCATAAATGACATCAAAATCGAAACAGCATCCATATTGATTGTTGCACCTAAAGGTAAAGTTAAAGACGTGATTTCTTTAGGAATACCAATCTTTTCTGAAGCACACTTTAATGAAATAGGAATCGTAGCACTACTTGAACAAGTTCCAAACGCATTCAATCCTGCTGGTGCAATATCTTTAAAAAATTGAATTGGACTATATTTTCCAAAGAATTTAACCATACCACCATAAACAATAAATGCATATAAATAGAACGTAATATATAAAGCCAATAATACTTGTCCTAATTGAAGCATTGTATCCACACCATTTGAATACATAACTGTGGCAATACATGCGAATACTCCAAATGGAGTCACATACATAATTTTACTAATAATAAAAATAGAAATTTGATAAATGGAATCACACAAATTCACAAATGGATCTGCTTTTTCCTTGATAGCCAAACAAGCAAGTCCAATAATCACGGCAAAAGCTAATACTTGAAGCATATTTCCCGTTGCGAATGCCTCTACTGGATTTGAAGGAATAATATTCTGTAAAGTATCCAACAAACCATTAAATGTTGCAGCCTCCACTTGTGTTTTTGTCGCAACAATATGTGCATTCTTACCCAAATGTAACATACGAGGTAAAACCAATCCTAGACCAGATGCCAAAGCTGTTGTACCTGTATACCATAATAATGCATGCAAACCAACTTTACCTGTTTTGGCAATATCCCCAATACCAATAATTCCCATGACTAAACTTGTAAATACAAGTGGGAAAATCATCATTTTTAAGGCCGACATATATACGGAAGCAACAACGCTCAATGCGGTATTTGCCCATTCCGGCATAATAATTCCAACAATAACACCTGCAATCAAGCCAATAAAAATACCAAGTGTTATATTATATCCTTTCTTTTTCATAACTCTCCTCCAACAATGTAAATATTTTATCATATAACTACATATATGTAAAAATTTACAAATACACTAAAAAAGACACTGCCTAAAACAGTGTCATTTGATTTTCTTCATCCAATCCCTCTAAAGCATTCATTTCAGCTAACTTTTCAACTAAAGTTTTTGAAAGCTGTGTACGCTTTAATACATCTTCCTTAGAAAGAAATGGTTTTTCTTCTCTAGCCTTTACAACAGATAAGCCTACGTTTGAACCCAAACCATCAATACTTGTAAAAGGCGGAATAATTGCTTTTGGATCATCTGGATCTACAATAAATTCGGTGGCTGCACTACGATTAATACTAATATTCGAGAATCTAAAACCACGTAAAACCATCTCCAAAGCAAGTTCTAACGTATCATAAATAGCCAATTCTTTATCACTTGGTTTTTGTGTTTTATCCTCTTTCATATGTTTGATATCTGCCATTCTTTGACGAATGGCAGCCTCCCCTTGAATCATGGTCTGCACATCATAAGCATCGCAACGAATACTAAAATACATACAATAATAATGTACTGGCATATGTACCTTAAACCACGCAATACGCACAGCCATCATAACATAAGCAACCGCATGGGCCTTAGGGAACATGTACTTGATTTTTGTACAAGAATCAATAAACCATTCCGGTACATTGTTCGCCTTCATTTCAGTAACCCATTCATCTTTTAAGCCTTTACCCTTACGGACACTTTCCATAATCGTAAATGATAATTTTGGTTTAACACCATACCCCATCAAATCAACCATAATATCGTCACGACAACCAATAACTTCATTTAACTTACAAGTGCCATTATCAATCAAATCTTTGGCATTTCCCAACCAAACATCCGTACCATGAGACAAACCAGAAATAGTGACTAATTCCGCAAATGTTGTCGGCTTTGTAAGTTCTAGAATCCCACGAACAAATGGTGTACCAAACTCAGGAATACCAGCTGCTCCAGTCACTTCATTATATTTTGTCGTATCGATTTTCAGTGATTCTGTCGTAGAAAAAATAGCCATAGTTGCCTGATCATTCATTGGAATTTGACGAACATTGACTCCCGTAATTCGCTCTAACATTTTCATAGCCGTAGGATCGACATGCCCTAAAATATCAAATTTTAAGATATTATCATGAATCTGGTGGAAATCGAAGTGCGTTGTTTTCCAAGTCGCATTTGGATTGTTTGCCGGATATTGAACTGGTGTAAAATCATGCACATCCATATCCAAAGGTACAACGACAATACCACCTGGGTGCTGACCCGTTGTTCTTTTTACGCCTTCACAACCTTTGGCCAAATCTACACGCTTTGCCTCATTAAAAGGCTCACACTCCATCTCTTCCTCATATCCTTTGACATATCCATATGCCGTTTTTTCCTGTACCGTACCTACAGTACCGGCTCTAAAAACGTGATCATCTCCAAATACTTCTTTTGTGTATGCATGGGCATTTGGCTGATATTCACCCGAGAAGTTCAAATCAATATCGGGAACTTTATCCCCCTCAAAACCTAAGAATGTTTCAAACGGAATATCCTGACCATCCCCACGCATAATTTCTCCACATACAGGACAAACTTTATCCGGTAAATCAAAGCCCGATTTGGCTTCATCCGCCTCTAAAAATTCATAATGTTGACAATTCTTACATACATAGTGAGGTGTTAATGGATTTACTTCTGTGATATTTGACATTGTCGCAACAAAACTAGAACCTACAGATCCACGCGAACCTACTAGATATCCATCATCATTGCTCTTTTTTACAAGTAAGTGTGAAATATAATAAACTACATAATATCCATGACCAATGATACTATCCAATTCACGTGTTAAACGTTTTTCAACAATGTCTGGCAAATCTTTTCCATACCATTGGTGAGCTGTTTCAAAACAAATATCGCGCAATTTTTGGTCTGACCCCTCAATATCCGGTGGATACAATTTATCCTTAATTGGAAAGATAGGTTCTGTTAATAACTTTAATTTATTTGTGTTTTCCACAACAACCTCATAAGCTACATCTTCACCCATCCATTCAAATGCCTTCAACATTTCATCCGTTGTCAACAAATGCTGATTTGGATTGCTCGTAGCCTTACGCGCTTGCTTATTATAAATATATAGAGGATGTCTAGCATTCCCAATTGCCTTGGCATTGATATACACATCACGAAGACGTTTCTCATTTGGATTTACATAATGTGCATCACTTGATGCGATAACCATCTTACCTGCTTCTTTTGCGATATCATAAATAAATTGTAGATACCATTTTAAATCCTCCACATCCGTAATACTTCCACGATCCAATAAATTCTTATAACAGTCCAATGGCTGAAGTTCAATATAATCATAATAGCTCATGGCTGCAAACAATTCTTTTTTACTTCTTGTATGAGCTAGTTCAAAAATCTCACCATTTTGACAAGAAGAACCAATTAATAAGTTTCCATTATCCCACTTCTTTGAGATTTCTTCCTTAATAATACGTGGCTGCCCATTTTCTTTACCCATACTTACTAAATATTGTGTATGCGATAAAGTAATCAATTCAAATAACTCTTTTAAGCCATCTTTATTCTTGGCAAAAACTGTCATGTGATATGGACGATTTCTTTCATAAGGCTTCTTGCTTGAATACTTTTCACATCCACCTTCCATATCCATCAATGTATCTAATGTTGCTTCATGGCCCAATTGATTCATCATATTATACATGACTTGTGAAAGTACATCCGCATCATAATCCGCACGGTGTGCTCCTTCACCATCATAACTCACGCGATAGTGACGACATACACTTCCTAAATTAAAGCGTTTTTGCTCGTCTGGAAGCATCGCATAGGATAGCGGTAACGTATCAATCACCGGATTGGTTAGTTCATCACGACCTGTTTTACGACACGCTGCATTCATAAAGCCAACGTCAAAGGTTGCGTTGTGTGCTACTAAAATGGAATCCCCAATAAATTCTAACAATTCATCTAAGGCATCTTCGATTGGTTTTGCGCAATCCACATCATTTTGTGTAATATGCGTTAAATTTGAAATATGCGCAGGAATCGTTCGCTTTGGATTAATGAACATCTGTAATCGTCCGACCTCTTCACGATTTTTGATTTTCACACCACCAAATTCAATGATTTCATCACGCGTATTCGAAAGACCCGTAGTTTCCAAGTCAAATACGACAAATGTTGCATCTTCTAATCTTCGATGATCATTATTGTAGACAATATGATATTTAGAGTCCGCCACTAACATTTCACATCCATACAACATTTTAAATTCGCGATTTGGATCTTGTTTGACCAAAGCCTCAATTTTATGTTGAGCCATCGGAAAAGCCTGAACAACTTGATGGTCACACACACCAATTGAATCCATACCCCAATCATAGGCTTGTTGGATAAATTCTTCGATAGCACAAACTCCATCCATTTCCGAAAAGTTAGAGTGTACATGCCACTCCGTTCTTTTCACTTTGGCATGATCTTCTCTTTTCTTTTCTTGTGTGATTTCAAGTTTTCTTATCATGAAAGAATCACACTTAGAAAAAGAATCATATACGACTTCTCCCGTTAAAACGACGTGCATTCCTTTTTTTACAGCTTGAATTTCTTCAATTGGACATCTAGCACCTTCAAAACGTTTGGCAACGATCGCATCATCATAATCACTGATATATAGCATCTGTAGTGTTTTACCACTTTTCATCACACGATTATCAATATCGAAAATATGACCTTCAATTTGAACATTCGAATAGCCAACACGTAAATCCGCAATATTATATTGTGTAGCCGATTCTTTTTTATAACTATTTGAAGAAGGATATTGTTTTTTAACCGGTTCTTGTTTTACAACAGGTGCAGCTACTTGCACCTTTGCCGTTTCAATCGCAATATTTTCCTCTACTTTTTTACATACAATTTCTTGATTGATACCCACTTCTTTTAACTTTTCTACCAAGCTTGGCAATGCTAAATTTAATGCTGCAAGCCGAGACTCATCTCGTGTTGAAAAACAAATCGTATCATTTTCTAAATAGGGATGAAGAAAGCGGAAATCCTTCACATCACTATATTTTTCTACAAAATGATTCACATAACGATCTAATTCATCCATTTCTACCGCATTATTTTTGGAATGAATATGCAACTTCACATGTACATGCAGTGCCAGCTGCAACTTTGTGATGATCTGTTCATATACTTCTAAAGGAATTACATTCTCAAATTCTATATAAAACTCAACCATTTTATGCGCTATATGAAATACAGGTTTCTCATAAAATGAGGCATTTTTAAAATACGCATATAATTCCGGATCCAACAATTTTTCAAATACTTCCATTTTATTTAGCCATCTTTTCAAAAGCATCCTTAGCGGCTTTTTGTTCTGCTTTTTTCTTCGTACTACTTGTTCCTTGCCCCAATAAAATATCATCTAAATATACACCCATAGTAAATGTTGGAGCATTACTTGGACCTTTTTCTTCTAATAATTTATATTGAATCGTCTTCCTAGAGTCTGCCTGAATCACTTCTTGTAAATGTGTTTTATAATCTGTAACAGCCTCACTTTTTTCTTGTTTAAATACAGGCTTCATATATTTAGTCAAGATTTCATCACACACATGATATCCTTGATCAATATAAATAGCTCCAATACAAGCTTCAAACTGGTCAGCCAAAATACTTTCTCGATTTCTTCCACCCGTTTTTTCTTCGCCAACACCTAAACGTAAAAATTCATACCATCCTAGTTGTCTATTTAATACATATAGCGTAGATTCACATACAGTTTGTGCTCGAAGTGTTGTCATTTGTCCCTCACGCATTTTTGGTTTCATTAAAAACAGCTGGGTTGCACTCCAAATCTGTAAAACTGAATCTCCCATAAATTCAAGTCGTTCATTATCATCCATTTGGCGATGATGTTCATTGGCATAAGAAGAATGTGTACATGCCTCTAAATAAATATCCTCATTTTTATATTTATATCCATTTGTCTTTAACCAATCGATAAACTTTTCCATTTTATTCTTCTCCTTTTTTAAGATCTTCTAATACACAAGCTGGAACAAATCCAGAAATATCTTGTCCATATTTAAAGAGTTCTCTTACATTTGAACTTGAATATAAACTATATTCAGGTCGTGTAAATAAACAAACTGTTTCGATATTCTCATCCAATCTTGCATTCATAAACGCCATATTTTGCTCGTATGTACAATCCACACCATTACGAATTCCACGTACCAGCACAGTAGCATTTACACTTTTACAAGCCTCTACTACTAATCCAGATTGAATTTTACATGTTACATTCGATAAATGTTTTGTCGATTCATTTAACCATGCAAGTCTTCTTGCTTCAGTAAACTCATTGTTCTTGTCTGAGTTTGGTGAAATAAAAACAACCAACTCATCAAACAATTTGCTTGCCCTTTCAATAATATCCAAATGCCCATATGTCACTGGGTCAAATGTTCCACAAAATGCTGCTATTTTCATTACTCATTCTCCTCTTTTTGATAATAAGAAATACGCGTAATACCGTATGTCTTTTCTTTATATTTTG
>OOBZ01001908.1_pt1 | contig 13199 bp, 9 predicted proteins | sample 1671601 | NCBI WGS metagenome assembly OOBZ01 (sample SAMN06348173, study PRJEB24527) | human gut metagenome | biome: human gut; feature: ankylosing spondylitis patient; material: feces | host: Homo sapiens | place: China | collected 2015-10
ATCATGGCCGCAGCCCGCTGCCGCTGCTGCCGCCATTATTCCTGCCGGGCCGCCGCCTATTACAGCTACCCTGCTCATTCGTTATCCCTATCGTCTGTATTGGACGCTATATACACCTTGTGGCTCTTCCATATGCCTTCTAGCTGATCCAATCTCTCGTACACCTCGTCCTTCCTGCGAAGGCCCGCACCCACTATAAGGGCATTGATAAGGCTCAAGGGGGCAGCCAGAGAATCGGCAAAGGAAGCCATATCGCTGCGCGCTACCAGTACGCTGTCCGCAAGCTCGGCTATAGGGGAAAACATGCTGTCCGTTATGGCCGTCACATATGCGCCCTTGCTCCTTGCGAAGCTCAGCGCTTCCACCGCCTTAGAGGAGTATCTGGGGAAGCTTATTCCTATGCACATGTCCTTGTCGCTTATGCGCAGCATCGTTTCATATACGGTACTGTTGACGATGCATACATCGTCCAGTATGAAGTTGAGATAATACCCCAGGAATTGTGCTAACGGCGCCGCACTCTTTATACCTACAACATAGATCTTGCGCGCCTTGAGCATGTAGTCTATGACGGTATTGAAGGTAGCGGTATTTACCGACTCTATAGTGGATCTGATATTGCTTATATCTGATTTCAATACAGTGGAAAGGACCTCGTCCTGAGAAAGATCCGATGTGAGTTGTATACGCTGGACCGTAGTAAGACGGTTGCGTATCATTTCCTGAAGGGAGCGCTGGAGCGCAGGATATCCGTCGTAACCCAAAGCATATGCAAAGCGGACAACCGTAGATTCGCTTACGCCTACAGTGCGGCCCATCTTCGATGCGGTAATGAACGCCGCCCTGTCGTAATTGTCTATTATGTAGTTGGCAAGCAGCTTCTGCCCCTTGCTGAAAGAATTGTAATGCTGGTTTATCCGTGTGAGCAAATCCACGTTTTCCATGTTGATACCGACCCCTTCTTAGTCTGTTTCTTATTTATTCAGCCGCTTCAGCGCGGCGTAATCCGTAAAATCTGTAAGTATTGGCGTAACGGAAACAAAGCCTTCGGCCGTCCAGCGCTCGTCGTTGTCAGCCTTCATATCTCCGTCATACTCCGTCCGCATAGGCCACCAGTAGTATTCGCATCCACGTGGATCAACCCGTTTTTCAAATGGTGAATAGTATGTCCTTTTTGAAAGGCCGGTAAACTTTATGCCTTTCAGCTCACCGTAGGCAAGGTCGGGCACATTTACATTATAAAGCAGGCTGCCGCTGGCGATAAAGCCGTCAAACAGCTCTGCCGCCACCCTTGCCGGCACCGAAAAATCTTTAGACGTAAGGTTGCACATCGATACTGCCATTGAAGGTATGCCCATTAACGCCCCTTCCTTTGCCGCAGATACCGTGCCCGAATAATGTATATCCATGCCCAGGTTATACCCGTGGTTCACTCCGGTTATAATTGCATCCGGCTTGAAGTTCAGCGCGTTGCAGCCTATTATCACGCAGTCCACCGGTGTGCCGTTTACCCTGTAAGCCTCTATATTATCAAAGCCGGAAAGCTCTGTCTTATGTATCCTGAGTGGCGACGTAAGATTTATAGAATGGCTGGCGCCGCTGCGCTCATGATCCGGAGCGACGACCATCACCTGATGCTTCTTTGAAAACTCCGCTGCAATGGCCTTGATGCCCGCGGCGTATATACCGTCATCATTTGCAATAAGTATTCTCATTATTTGCATCTTTCCTTGTATTTGTGAAAAAGCCATCGGCTTTCAGTTGCAATTATTGTACCAAAAAGCGTTTATTTTGGCAATATAAAAGCATTAGATGAAAGAGCTGCATTATATAATTCATAAGTAAGCATTATGCAACACTTCCTGCTATAATTCTTTTCTATACAAAACGGTCGCAGAGCGTTATGCAACGAAGCCTTTGAGGTATCCTTTGAGTATATAGAAGCCCCGTTTGTTAGAAAGTATATAATACTTTCTAACAAACGGGGGGACATTTCATATTTCCAGGCTTTGTTGTTTGCTCCGATGCGTTCGAAGAAGATTATTCTTCCTCGTCCTCTTCCTTCTGGGCGTTCTCGATAATCTTCTTTGCCTCGAAAGCGGGGACGTCCTCGTAGCGTACGAACTGGCTGGTAAAGGAGCCGCGGGCCTGAGTCATGGAACGCAGGTCGGTAGCATACTTGAACATCTCAGAGAGAGGAGCTTCTGCTACTACTTCGGTACCTTCCTCACAGGGGTTCATGCCGAGCACACGGCCGCGACGGCTGGACAGATCACCCATGATGGCGCCGGTATACTCGTTGGGAACGGTGATGTTGTACTGATAGATGGGCTCTATCAGGGCAGGCTGTGCTTTGGCGCAGGCTTCCTTGTAAGCAAGACGTGCGGCGCTCTTGAATGCAACTTCCTTAGAATCCACGGGGTGATACTTACCGAAGAACAGAGTAGCCTTTACTCCGATCATGGGATAACCGGCAAGCACGCCGTGCTTCATGGCCTCGCGGGTGCCCTTTTCGACCGCGGGGATATATTCCTTAGGAACTACGCCGCCGACGATGGCGTTGACAAACTCGAAATCCTCGCCGTTGGTGAGGGGCTCAAAGCGCATGTTGACCACGCCGAACTGGCCGCTGCCGCCGGTCTGCTTCTTATGCTTACCTTCGGCCTCTGCGGTTCCGCGGATAGTCTCACGGTAAGGAATGCGGGGATCGGATATCTGAGCCTCTACGCCGGTCTTATTCTTCAGCTTTGCGCAGAGAACATCAATATGCACCTCGCCCAAACCGCAGAGCAGCATGTCGCCGGTCTCGGCATTCTTCTCAAGGGCCATGGTTGGATCTTCTTCGAGCAGCTTGTTAAGGCCGGCAAAGACCTTATCTTCTTCGCCCTGCTTCTTGGCGGAAACGGCCAGCTTGATGCAGGGCTCAGGGAATTTGATGGCTTCAAACTGCACAGGTGCGGAAGCGTCGCACAGGGTGTCGCCGGTAGCGGTATACTGAAGCTTGGACAGTACGCCTATATCGCCAGCGATGAGCTTATCGACGGGAGTGACCTTCTTGCCGCGCATAATGCCAGGGGCAGAGGGCTTCTCGGACTTCTCTTCACGGGTATTGTACGGAGCAACATCTGCGCTGAGAACGCCGCTGTATACTTTAAGTATGGAATACTTGCCGAACTGGTCAATAACTGTCTTGATGACCTGAGCCGCAAACTTGCCGTCCTGCTTCACTTCGACTGCATCTCCGGTCTTGGGATTGACGGCTTTGGGAGCCTTAGCCATGGAGGCGGGAGGCATGTACTTGACAAGATTGTCCATCAGGGTGCATACGCCAATATTGGGCTGTGCGGCGCAGCAGCAAACAGGGGTAATGTCGCCGCCCAGAATACCGTTGTTCAGGCCGGAGATTATCTCCTCGCGGGAGAGCTCCCCTTCCTCAAAGAACTTCTCCATAAGGGCTTCATCAGTCTCGGCGGCTGCCTCGGTGAGGGCCTCGTAGACTTCCTGCGCCCGTGCGGCCAGATTGGCGGGGATATCGCAATCTTTCTCGCCCTTGCTATCGTACTTTTTGGCAATCATATGAACGGTGTCCACATAGCCTACCAGCTTGCCGCCTTCCATTATGGGCAGCTGAATCGGAACTACGCTGGGACCGAACTTTTCGTTCAGCTCATTCATGACCTTATCGAAGTTGGCGTTTTCGCGGTCCATCTGATTTACTACGATCATGCGGGCCTTGCCGGACTTCTTGCACATATCCATGGCCTTCTCGGTGCCTACAACAGGGCCGGATACGGCGCCGACGACGATCAGAGCGGAGTCAGCCATTGCCATTGCCGCAGTAACTTCACCGTAAAAATCGAAGAAACCGGGAGCGTCTATAATATTTACCTTTACGTCCTTCCACTCGTAAGGAGCAAGAGCACAGTTGATGGAGATAGTGCGCTTTACTTCCTCGGGATCGTAGTCGGTAGTGGTGGTTCCGTTCTCAACCTTGCCGAGACGCTCGAGGAGCCCGGCATTGAAGAGCATGGCCTCGGTAAGAGTGGTCTTGCCCTCGCCGCCGTGGCCGAATACTCCTATGTTGCGGATGTTTGCTGCGGTATAGTTCTTCATTTCAATCCCCCTAAGGTGTAATATAAATAATTGAATAACTTATTCGTGCGCATTTTTGCGCCAAAGCGCGCATAAAGCACCAACAAATAGTTTACCAGATAAATCCGCCTTTTGTAAACTGTTTTTATCGGATTTATTAGCATATTTGACGCTTATTTAGTCAAACAGGCTTGAAGTCCTGTTGCCGACCAGCTCGTCGCCCAACTCGTTAATGTCTCCCAGGGTGACGTCTATAGTAATTTCCTCGTCGCCCCTTATGATCTCTAAGCTTACCGTATCCCCTACCCGCTTATCCTTAATGTAATCCACGAAGTCGCCCTGGGTAGTAACGTTTATGCCGTCGTAGGCTGTCACTATGTCGTCCACCCTGAGGCCCGCCTTGTGCGCGGGGCCATTCTTGGTTACGCTGTAGATCAGTATACCGCTGTGCAGATCATACTCTTCAGCATTTTCCTCTGTTATCTCGATAACATTTACGCCAATGCCGGGACGGGCTACATGGCCTTGGGTTATCAGCTCCTCCACAACCTCCACAGCCTTATCGATCGGTATGGCAAAGCCGAGGCCCTCGGCGCTTATGGTGTTGCCGTACTCATCATAGCCGGCAAATATGTTCTTCGCAGTAGTTATACCTATTACCTCGCCCTTCATATTGAGCAGAGGGCCGCCGCTGTTGCCGGGGTTGATGGCTGCGTCGGTCTGCAGATATTCGTTCTCGTGGCCGTCAATGTTTACGTTCCTCGATGTTGCACTGATTATGCCGAATGTGGCCGTGCCCGCCAGCTCACTGCCGGAGGGATTTCCTATGGCGATAGTGAAATCGCCCACCCGTACATTTTCGGCACTGCCAAGTGCCAGTGGCTTCAGGCCGTCCTTCCTGATATAGAGCACAGCGATATCCATGGTGGAATCGTAGCCTACCACCTCGGCGTCTATCTCCTGCTTGTCGTTGTCCGGTAAAGTGACGGTTACCTTGCTCGCACCCTTTATAACGTGGGCATTTGTCACGATGTAGCCTTCGCTGGAAAGCACGAAGCCGCTGCCGTAGCCCTCAAGCTCGTCCTTGTCCTTTACCTTTTCGTATGAATTGACCCCTACCACACCCTCAAAGGTCTGCTCCACTATGTCCGGAGCGGGATTTACTGTATCTGAAATGATGGGGACCTGCCCGTCCAGCACCGGCATTTCGCGTCCGGTATACTGTTTCTTTTCAGGCTCCTCATATTCTTCATCCTTGGCGGGCCTATTGTTTTCCGGCTTTTTCTCTCCAAAATGCCACTCAAAGCTGAAGCCGCTGTCATCGTTGTCCCCGCTGCCCTTATCCTCGCCGGGAAGTACGCTCTCCGCCGCCTCCTTTATGCCGGATATGGCCAGCGTCGTTGTGCAGCTGCCCACAGCTATGCCAACCAGCAGGCAGAGTATACCTACGAGTATGTAACCCGCGCAGCTGTTTTGCCCGCTCTTCTTTTCCCTTGGCATGGCATTGTGCTGATAATAACTGCCGCCGAACTCGCCGCCGGTGTTCTGCTCATCGTTCTGTCCGTTCATTTCACTGTATTCTTCCATATGCTGCCTCCAAGTGTTTAAGCTTTTTTCTGTGCCGTGCCTTTGACGCTTCGCTCCGCGGCGTTGAGGGTAAAGGTAAAGCTCGTCCCCTTTCCCGGCTCCGACTCCACGGTTATATCCTGATCGTGCTGATCTATTATTCGCTTTACTATGGCAAGGCCGAGTCCGGTGCCGGCGCTTTCTCTGGGCGTGTGGGCCTTTTCCGCCTTGTAGAACCTCTCGAACAGATGCGGTATGCTGTCGGCGTCTATGCCCTTGCCGGAATCCTTGACCGTTACCGTCACGGTCTTTTTCTTTACTTTGGTGATAAGCCACAGGCTGCCGCCCTCCGGCGTAAACTTTATGGCGTTATCTATGAGATTCCGCACCACCTGGGCTATCTGGCCGGGGTCCGCCTCGACGGCTATCTTCTCCGGCTTCATATCCAACTCCACATTGAGCTTTTTGGCGTCCACCCTCGCCTCGAATGTGAGCATGGTCCTCACTATCAGCTCGTTTATGTCAAATACTTCTTTCTTTATCACTACCTGGCCAGACTCTATTCTGGCAAGATCCAGCAGGTCGTTCACCATTGACGTCATGCGCCGGTTCTCGTTTATGACTATGTCCAGATACTTGGCGTAATCCTCCTGCGCTATAGTGCCGTCCTGCATAGCCTCGAGGAAGCCCCTCATCGAGGTGAGCGGCGACCTCAGCTCGTGTGAAACGTTGGCCACAAAGCTTCTTCTGGCCTCCTCCAGCGTGTTAAGCTCCGATGCCATTATATTGAAGCTTTTCCCGAGCTGGGCTACCTCGTCCGTACCCTCGCTTTTTACGCGGAGGTCGAACTCTCCCTTGGAGTAGCGCATCACGATATTGTTCATTTCGATGATAGGCTTTGTCATTTTGCCCGTGATATACGATACCGCAAGCATCGCCAGCACCACTCCTATGCAGGAATACAATATTACGTCCATAGTAACCTGACGTATGGACTCCTGTATACGGCTGGTATCCGTATGCAGCACCAAAGCCGCTATCACCTTGCCGTTTTCATTCGTTATAGGCCCCGTAAGCGACATGGTTGGCATGTCTACCCTATCTCCCAGCATTTTTCTTATCTCGGTCTTTTTGCCGCCGTAAAGTATGTCGCTGGTGATGCTTGATATATCCATATCGTCGCAGCCCGCCCATTTTGCAGTAGATTCCTCGTCGATGAACACGCATCGTCCAAGGCTCTCGTCCGCAAACTGAAGTATGACCATGGCATCATACTTTCTTGCGATTGTCAGGAGTTCCTTTTCAGCCACGGCACGCTTGGCGCTGTCTATGTAGCGTTCCGTCACAGCTGCGCTTATCTCCTGGGCTTCGCGCTTGAGTTCGTCGCGTTTTTCGGTTTTGTACTGGTTCTGAAACACGGTGCCTACGGTAAAGCCGAGGAGAATCAACAGCCCCAGCGTCACCGAAAGGTATGTAGCCAGCATTCTTGAAAACAGCGTTTTGAACATACAGCCAATGTTCCTGTTAAAAATCTTGTCTACTTAGCGACATCAAACTTATAGCCCACTCCCCATACGGTCTTGAGCTGCCACTCGTCCCGCTCGCCCAGCTTTTCCCGAATGCGCTTCACGTGAACGTCCACCGTTCGGGAATCTCCGAAAAAGTCAAAGCCCCACACCTGCTCCAGCAGCTGCTCCCTGGTAAATACCTTTCCCGGACGGGAAGCGAGAAAGTACAGCAATTCTATCTCCTTGGGCGGCATTTCCACAGGCTTGCCGTCCAGCAGCACTGAGTAATTATCCAAGGATATTACCAGATTATCGAAGGATACTTTCTTTTCCTCGCTCTGTCCGCCGCTTCTGCGCATTACCGCCTTAATGCGGGCAATAAGCTCCTTTGCCTCGAAGGGCTTTACCATATAGTCGTCGGCACCAAGATCCAGCCCCTGTATTCGGTCCATAGTGTCGCCCTTTGCAGTAAGCATTATAACCGGCACGTCGCTCTCTTCCCGTATCTTGCCGAGCACTCCCCAGCCGTCCATACCGGGCAGCATCACGTCCAGCACTACCAGGTCGGGCTTTGCCTTGTGGAAGGCCTCAAGGGCCGTGTCGCCCCGCTCGCAGGTGGTTACTGTACACCCTTCTTTTTTAAGGTACATCTCTATTATCGCCAGTATATTGCGGTCGTCATCTATTACCAGTATTGATTTTTTATCCATTGCCGTAATATTCGCCTTTCGTTTATTTTGCTTTGTTTCCCGTTTCAGCACAGCTTTGCTCGTCCCTTACGGTTATACCGTTTCGCAGGAGCAGCGCCGCTGTAACGCCCACGCCCGGCCTCAGTGTACCAGTAAAGCTGCCGTCGTAGATGAGGCTCGATCCGCAGGAGGGGCTTTTCTCCTTCAGCACAGCCTCTGTAACGCCGTACTTTTTGCATAGCTCAAGGACTATTTCAGCACCCTTCACGTACTGCGCCGTAACATCTTCGCCGGCCTTATTCACGACCTTTGCTTTGCCGCATAGCACATCAAACCCGTCGCCGCCCTGTATCTCTGCGGGTGAGCGTGGCGTGTCCAGCCCGCCCAGTACCTCCGGGCATATGCATACGGCGCCCGCTTTTACAAGCTCCCGCGCCCCTTTGTTCGGTTTTGCCATGCCGTCATAGCGGCAGGGTGTGCCTCTCAGGCATTCTGAAACTGCTATCATAAATGATACCACCCAAATATGAACCTGGTATGAATAAATCCGCAAAAACAGTCCAAATCAGCCCTTTTGCGGCGCTTGTCACTGTTTTGTCTCCTTCAGCGTGACCACTGTTACGCCCGCGTCACCCTCGCCGTAGTTGCCGAGGCGGAAGGATTTCACCCGCTTGTTTGTTCGGAGGTAATCCTGTATTCCGGCACGCAATGCGCCCGTGCCCTTGCCGTGTATGATGTTTATCTCCGTAAGGCCGGAAAGCACCGCGTTGTCTATGTACCTGTCCACCACCAGTATTGCGTCGTCCACCAGCATTCCCCTGATGTCCAGCTCCATTCCTACCTGGCGATCCTTCTCGAGACGTATTTTGCCCACGCCCTTTTGCGGTGTATCGTCCTGCATCATGCGAAGATCCGCAAGCTTTGCGTTGAGCTTCATTACACCCGCCTGTACCTGAACCTCGCCCTTTGAGTCAGGCTTGGAAAGCACTGTTGCCTTCTTATCGAGAGACACTATTCTGACCGTATCTCCAGGATTGACTGTCTTAGGCGGCTTGGTGCCGTCCTCCTTGTTAAGCACCAGTTTTTCCGCAAGGTCGTCCCGGCGCTTGCGAAGGGCGTCACGGGACTGCTGTATCACCCTGTCTGCGGCGCTCCTGTCCACGCCCTTTATGCTGCGTACATCGGCTATCAGCTTATCCATCTCGCGGCGCGTATCCTCCACTATGCGCCGCGCCTCATCCTTGGCCTTCGCCTGGTATTTTGCCCTGTCCGCCTCCAGCTTTCTGCGCTCGGCTTCAGTCTCCTGGCGGAGCTTGTCAAGGTCGCGCCGAGCCGCGCTTGCCATTGCCCGCTCCTCCTCCGCCAGCTGATAGCGGCTCTGGGCGCTGGAGATTATATCCTCGAAGTGTACGTCCTCGCCCTTGAGGTACGTCCTCGCCCTGTCTATCACGCCCTCGTCCAGCCCAAGCCGCTTGGATATTTCAAAGGCGTTGGACTTGCCCGGTATTCCTATAAATAGCCTGTACGTGGGACACAGCCTGTCAACGTCAAACTCCATGGAGGCGTTCTCTATTCCGTCATGGGTGAGTGCAAATGCCTTGACTTCGCTGTAATGGGTAGTGGCCACGGTGACGGTATTGCGGGAATGAAGCTCCTCCAGTATGCTCATCGCAAGGGCCGCACCTTCTACCGGGTCGGTGCCTGCTCCCAACTCGTCCAGCAACACGAGTGAGCTTCCGTCAGCCTCCTTGAGTATGCCTACTATGTTCGTCATGTGGGAGGAGAAGGTGGAGAGGGACTGCTCTATTGACTGCTCGTCGCCTATATCCGCGTATACGCTGTCGAATACGGATATCTCGCTGCCAATGTCCGCAGGTATGAACATGCCGCTCTGGGTCATGAGCACAAACAGTCCCACGGTCTTTAGCGTTACGGTCTTGCCGCCCGTGTTTGGGCCGGTGATTATTAGCGTCCTGAAATCGCGGCCCAGCCATATGTCTATTGGCCGCACCGTTTCCTTGGGTATGAGGGGATGCCGCCCCTGCACTATGCGTATGTAGCCGGTGTTATTGAGCTTGGGCTCCGTGGCGTTCATGTCCCGGGCCAGCTTTGCCTTGGCAAACGCCAGGTCCATTTCGCCCAGTATCCTTATATTCTCGTTTATCTCACTGCCGTAGGGCGCTACCATGGCGGTAAGCTCGGAAAGTATACGCTCTATCTCCTGCTGCTCCTCGGCTATAAGCTTTTTATATTGGTTGCCAAGCTCCACCACCGCGGCAGGCTCAATAAACAGCGTCGCCCCACTGCCGGATTGATCGTGTATTAGCCCCGGCACATTCTGGCGGTATTCCTGCTTTACAGGGATAACAAACCTGCCGTTGCGTATGGTTATCAGCGGTTCCTGAAGGTATTTCGAGTAAGCGGCAGAGCGTATCATACTGCCCAGCCGCTCGCGCACCTTATCGTTTGTCTGGCGCATGGAGCGGCGTATTCTCGAAAGCTCCGGAGACGCCCCGTCGAATATCTCATCTTCTCCCAATATGCATCGATCTATCTCCTCCTCCACGGAACGGTGGGTAGAGATGTACCCAGCAAGATTGCTGAGGAGCGGAACGTTTTCTTCCTTCTCGATGGCCTCCCTTGCGAGACGTGAAACGCGCAGGCAGCGGGATATGCCCATGAGCTCGGAGGGAGATACAAACAGCGCCGCATGTATGCGCTTCAGGCATTCCCTCATATCCGGGAAGCTGTCTACGGGCGAACGGCCGGTGCGTATAATTACCGTTTCCGCCTCGGCCGTAAATGCCAGCGCGGATTTTACCTTGTCAAATGTATCGTAAGGCTCCATGCCCTCTGCAAGCTCGGCGCCTGCGCAGGTCACGGTTTTAGCCTTCAGCATTTCGGCTATTTTGTCGTATTCAAGTGTTTTTAAAACCTTTTCCTGCATATTCATCTCCGAATTTAATCTACTGCCCTGTTCCAATGGCCGCGGGTGGCGTTTTTCGCCGGGGATACCTTTCTGCCGTCTCTTGCCGCCATAGCAGCTGCTATGCGCTCCCGTACCTTTTCAGGGCCTTCATCGTAAAATGCGAGCTGTACGGCCTCAGGCTTTGGCAGCTCGCCGTATAGGTCCGTTATATCGGTGGGCAGGCAGTTGAGCAGCCGCACCAGGCAGCCGTCTTCCTGCCGGACGTTGCACAGGGGGAATTCCCTGCCACCTTCATCGACCATTTTCCCCGTGAAGCCATTGCAGCTGCGGCAGCCCCTGTACTCTTTCACCGGACAATGGCGAAGCTGCATCAGCTGCGCCCTGCCGTATATGCTTACAGCAGTGCCGGCCCCTGAAATATCCCGCAGCTGGGGTTTGGTAAGCTCCAGCGAAAGCGTCACTCTGTCAAAGCCCATATCCTTATATGCCTGTACGGTATAGCCGTTCATGGCGTTCATCTGTGTCCCCGCTATCCTGAGCGGCAGGCTTCTTATAAGCTCGAGCTGGCCAACATTGGCCGCTATGCCGCCGTCTATAAGGCCGCTTCCGATTATCTTCATAATCTTTTCCGCTTCCTTATGGCTTATTATTGCCACGGGAAGGGATATCAAAAGCTTCCTGCTTCCTTTAAACGCCGCAGCTGCTTCAAAGGCTGCAATGTGAAATTCCCAGGGCTCCAGAGCCACCTCGTCGGCTCCCGCACCGAATGCCGCCTTCGCCTGATCCAGCGTACTCGCTATGGCGGTTATCCGGGTCTGCTCCGCAGGCTGGTTTTTAAGCTTTGGAACATCGCCGCTGTCGCAGCTTCTTCTCCAATGCAGAGACTCCAAAAGCTTAGCGGAAGCGTCTCTGCGCAGGGCGTTCACCGCGCTCATAGGAAGAAATGCCTTTTCGTCGATATCCGCCCTTATGCCTGCGCATATAAATGGGGTATCCCCCAGCTTTCGGGCCTGTTCCATATACCTTTCGGCGGTTTGAGGTTTTTGGGCGGGCTGTACAACGTCGCCCACGGCCTCCACATTATCGCCGTCTAAGCGCATGGCAAGCCTTGCAGCCTCACCTACGCGCATGTACAGTTCCATATCTACAGGCTGCTTGCGTGTATCCTTAGCGTAGCTGTTAGCCGCTTCTTCGATAAGTTCCTTTGATCTATCGCTTACGGCTATGCACCCGGTATGGGCGTTGTCTCCGTAAAAGTAGCCTGTGCAGCCGCCGCCACGATCAAACATATCCAGCATGCGCTTCTTATGCCGGGATATCTCGGCTTTATCCGCGCCGTCCAGCGCGTCCCTGTATGCCCGCGTAACCACCGCAACGTATTCCGCCCGCTTCATGCGGCCCTCTAATTTTATGCAGCTTACGCCGGCTTGTTTCAGCTCCGCAAGATGTTCTATCATACAAAGGTCGCCAAGGCTCAGGTCGTATTCGTCTCTACCCGGCATATAGTCAAGCCCCATGCGTTTGCGGCAGGGCTGTGCACAGGTGCCGCGGTTGCCGCTTCTTTCCCCCGCCATTGAGGAAAGCAGGCAGGCGCCTGAAAAGCTCATGCACAGCGCCCCGTGGGCAAAGGCCTCGAGGGCTATGGGCGTATTATTATGTATATACTCGATCTCCCTCAGCGGCACCTCCCGGGATAGCACCACCTGCTCAAGACCCAGCTTCTCAGCCTCCCTTGCGCCGTTCAGCTCGTGTATTCCCATCTGGGTGCTGGCGTGTAGGGGAAGCTCCGGAATATTTTTACGTATAAGGCTTACAAGACCCATATCCTGCACTATAGCAGCGGCGGCCCCTGTTCTACATAAAAATTCAGCGTATTTCAACGCCTGGGATATTTCCCTGTCAAGCAAAAGGGTATTAAGCGTAATATTTACCTTTACGCCCCTCTCGTGACAGTAGTCTATGGCGGAAATAAGCCCATGGTCGTCAAAATTCGCCGCGAACCTTCTGGCATTGAACATGCTGCCGCCAAAGTATACCGCGTCCGCCCCGTTCCGCACGGCGGCAATCAATGCCTCCCGGCTGCCCGCCGGGGAAAGAAGCTCCATCATAAATAAACCAGCCTTTAAAAAAGCGGCCCAGAGCCGCGTATTTGCGGATATAACTATTACTTTACCCCTGCGGTAGCCTTGCTCTCAAAGGGGCGCTTGACAGGAGACTGCTGCCTTGGCATTTCTCTAAGCTCGGATATGCGTGAATCCAAGGCATCGTAATCCTCGCGCAGCTTATGCAGCTCGTCCGAAAGGTTCAGCGCGGCCATTATGAGACAGTTCGCCGTGCTAAGGTTGGGATAAGAACGCTGTACCTCATCCACCTTATCGTTAGATCGGAAGAGCACACGTCTGAACTCCAGTCACA
>OOBZ01001910.1_pt1 | contig 13195 bp, 5 predicted proteins | sample 1671601 | NCBI WGS metagenome assembly OOBZ01 (sample SAMN06348173, study PRJEB24527) | human gut metagenome | biome: human gut; feature: ankylosing spondylitis patient; material: feces | host: Homo sapiens | place: China | collected 2015-10
ACATTAGCTTCCACCATTTCGTTGGTGGTAAAAACATTCCAGTATACGATATGAATAGCATTTATCCCAAATAGGTAGATGATCATCGGAATACGCCATCTGTAGCAGAGCCAAAAGAATCTGCTCGCAATTATAAGTACAAGCGGATGGATGTAAACGGAAAAAAAGATAAATGCTGCCGATACCCAATTCTCCTTAAACCATACGCACATTTCTTTGTCATGAGACGCAAATGTTACCATGCATGCAATATGAAAAAGCATGATAAACAGAGGCATCACTTCACAATAATACTTAAACCAAGTGAGTAGCTTTATGCTGTAGCCTCTACCTGCAAGGATAATGACGTTTATCATTTCGCTAACGTCCATGTCCTTAAACATTACTCTTGACAACTGTACAACACCGACTGATTGAACTAACCGATGGACTTCATCTTCTTCCTCTTTAGTCATAAGCTATTATATTTTAGTTGATTTAAAAGATTGATGCCGCAAAGATACGCATTTTTAAAAGTAAGAAGTCGGCTTTAGGTTAATTTTTGTGTTAAACTTTATAAAATGTAACAATCTGAAAGTAGATGGCTACAAAAATAGCGTTAGAACGGCTTTCTTGCCAAATTCTAACGCTATCAGTGTTTATCCTATCACAACATCAAGGGTCTCCATATCAGCGAACTTCAAGCCGCAATCCTTAGCAGCTTTGAAGAGCTCCTTCTCGTCAACTTCCTCGATGGCTACCTCTACCTCCTTGTCGGCAAGTTCCTTGAAATACTTCTCGGTCTTCTGCTTCTGATTGAAGAAGTACTCATTGACCTCAGCGAACTTGGCTGAATCGTCCTTGGTGTATTCGTAGCCCTCATCGGCGTGCTTCTGCTCCAACTGCTGGCACTCCTGTAGCTTGCGCTGCATCTCCTCAAACTTATCGTCCTTCAGGCTCTCCTGCGCTTCCTTCACATCCTTGTCGTAAGTGTCGGCTACTTGGCGCAGTGCCTTCATATTCTTCCAAACTCGCATAGCGGCATCATCGCTCATAGATGATGTCTTCAATGCTTTCAACGTTCTGTAGGCATCAACTGCCTCAATTGTCTTAATCTTTTTCATAATTGTTTCTTTATTTTTATGTTATACAATATTCTTCGTCAGATTGCCATAGCAGAATACCTTTCCTATTAACAGTGCAAAGTTAAGAAAATAATTCCGAATAGCAATGCAGGAGGAGTAAAATTTACGAATTTTAAAAATCAGTTTCCCCACGTTGTGTAATCACTAGGTCGCAACGTATCTGCTTTCTCGGTGAGAACGTAAACCACAAATACATTTCTAGCATATTTGTTATATTAAGAACATCTGCTTTTTAATGCATAATATAACTACCACCTGGAGGAACTTGTTTCCATCCACCATCTATATTAATTTCAAAAGATAATTGACACATTTGTCCATAATAACCTCCTTCATAAACATTATCAAATCTTATATATATATCAACATAATCTGTTCTATCACCTTCAGGAATAGTTACAGAACCTGTAATTTGACCAGAGCTATTAGATACATAACCTCTTCCGTATGTTGTCTTATTGTTACCATAACCACAAACACTTCTAAATATACCATCAGTAATTGTAATTGTAGCATCAGGAAGTTTATATATTCTAGCTTTACAAATACAACTAGCACCAACTAATTCTCTCAACGATGAGAAATCAACAAAACCACTAGAACCACTTTTAATACTTTCCATATTAATTTGTCTAGGATAATATTTAAAAGTAATAGCACCCGGAAGAGATATAAAAATTATTTTTGTATTATCATATAAAGTTGCATTACGGGTATATGCTAAAAAAGGAACAATATCAATAAACTTATCTCCACTGCCTATATCAAAAGTTATTTCTTTACTAGCGTATACATAATCTGTTGGTTTTTTGCAATTACCGACATAATAATTTTTATAAATCTTATCATTAACATTATATGGTGAATCATAACGAATTTGAATCCAAAAAGACCAACCTAAATATAAATCAGGTATTATATCATCCATAGTAACATTTGTATTATAATCCACATTTGTTTTCTCATATAGAATACAATTAAATTTAGGAGTTGAAGAATAATAAATTTCAACGTTATGAAATTGAGGAATAGAAGTCAGAAATACATTACTTATTGCTTTACTACTATAGTTTCTAAAATCACTTAATCTATAAGGAGAATTAGCACCACCTTTTGGAAAATGTTTTCCTGATACCATTGTAGTTGTGTTATCATGAATACCGCCAGTCAGACCATATACATTATTAATATGAAGATTTTTACATGCTTCAATAGCAAAACCTTCTCCTCCATAATTATAACGTAAGTTCTTATAAGTGTCCATAGGTATATTCATACCACAACGAACAACACAAGTGTATTTACTATATGAAGATGTTACTATTTCCTCAGAGTCTTCTCTAATAGGATATTCTTTAAATTCACCTTTACAACTAATAGGTTTATACTTACTCCATATATTTATATTTTCACTCTTACAAAGAGTAGCAAGGTCATTGCTACTCTCTCCAAGAGCTTGTTTAACATCATCAATGCTAACAGGAGCACTAATAATTCCAGTTTCACTATTGTAAGACATAATCTTTATTTTTTAAATATTCAACTTTAGTTTCTAATTCTGTTACAACTTCTTTAGTAACAACTCGCTCTACTGTTACATTGAACACTTTCGCAAGCTATAATATAAAGCGTTCCATACGCTAATCTTTAGAACTTAAAACACTAGGCAAGGCAGCTCTATAAGAGCCACCCTGCGTTAATACTTACTCTGCTGCCTCGCTTGCCATATTAGCGGCGATAGCGGAATTGACCTCCTTAATCAATGCTGATACCTCACTGAGCTTGCTCTGCGGAACACCGCTGATGTTGTAGGTCAGCTCGCTGCCGTTGGAGCTTGCGTTCGCATTGCCGAGATAATTACCATTTGGGTCACCATAGATACTCATATTGATGCTCTCGATGTTGCCACCAGTCTTGTCAACATTGTAGGTGATTTCTACTCGATAGCCACCCTTGGTGTAAGTGGCGGTTGTCTGTTCACTCTTCTTGTTAATCTTTAAATTCTCCATTTTCTAATCTAATTTAATGAATTAATATTCTTGTTATCTAATCTCTTCTTGTTGCAGTTTTCCTTATCTCCACTCAATCGCAGAACCTCTGATTCAAGGAAGACCACCCGAGCCTTCAACCTGCTGACCTCATCGCCCACCTGCTCGATAGCACCGAATGCCGTTGCAATCAGCTTCGGAGACCAGTAGTTGATTTTGTAGTAGCCCTTCTCGTCAGTCTCCACGATGTCCTTTAACTGAGGGTTGTGCAATACATGCTGTGCAATCCAGCCGATAGACCTTGTGTTGTCCTTCTTCCAAGCGAAGCCATAAGTGCCACCCATTGCCTTGATGATACCCAAGTAGTCCAGCTTCCGCAAATCCTGCTTCAGACGGATGTCAGAAGATTGATAAGCTGTAACTCCACCTTTAGCAAGAATGCTATTAGGGAAGTAAGTATTCATATTATAATCAAAGTTATATATATGACCTGTATGCCCCATAAATCTATCAGTAGGAAATGAATACTTAGTAAAAGCAAATATTCGTATTCTATTTATTGAAGTATTACGTAAAGCAGTAGTATTTTGGTCGTGTTTAAATTTAAAACGAATATATCTTCTATTATTGTTTCCTACAGGAAAACCTTCGTTACCATTAGATAGATTTATATAATTAAATTGATTCCATCCAGTCATAAATTTAGTAAAAGTATTAATTATTACACCTTTACTATCTATAAACTCTACAGTACAAATAGTACTAATACCATTTGACATATCAACACTAGCAAAATAAATTTGAGAATAACAATCATTAAGAACTTCAAATGTAAACATTGATTGGTTCTTTTTTACTTGAGCTAATTTCTCAGCATCATTATTACCAGTAATAACATTATTACCTAAATTAATACTATAGTTTTCTGGAACATTAGCATATAGTTTAAATTTATTATTATCTGACATCTCATATCTAGTCCAATTAGCACCATTATCGTTAGAATAGTGTATATCTACATTTGTAACGGGTATACTATCAGTAATAGCAGTAATTCCAGAACATAAAGCATCAGCTGAAACATAACAACCCATTCCTTTATTATTAACTTCATAATTTGTAGGTAATATACCTTTATTATTTATTAAACCGTTAACTGATAAATTACCAGCAATAACAGCATTTTTACTAACACTAATACTATCACAACTAATAACATCATTAACAGTAAGACTTTTAAACGTAGCACTACCGAATTGTGTTATGCTCCAATAACTACTATTTACTTGACTACACATGTCTTGAACTTTCACAAAACCAGAATTATTAGCATTACCTAAATATAAATCACCACCACTACCTCCAATTCTAGCTCCACCATCAGGAGTTATAGTTGTAATGCCTGGAAATTTAAGTGTACCATTACTTTGTGCACTATTAGCATTAAACACAGAATTATCAGCTATACCAAGATAAATAGTTTTATTAGAATGAGTATATTTAAGACCAGCCCATTGATTCCAATCCCAGTTTGTCTCGCCAAAGCGAATAGCCGCACCTGTGTTGAAAATAACTTGCGCATCAATGGCACTAATAGGAGTTAACTTGTTGCCAATCTTAAGCGCACCATTCTGCAAGGTGGTACTGATGGTGTTGCTTGCGCTGATGGTGGTCGCACCGCTCAAAGCACCGCTCACGTTAGCCGTTCCGTTGAACGACTGTCCCCAGATGGTTCTTGCCGTTACAAGTTGGTCTGCTTGATTCACGATGCCAATTCTCGTAGCACCATCAAGCAAGGTGTAAGGGCTATCCCCTGTGGTTGCTGGCAAGCTTTGAGCCGCAGAGAACGATGTATTTGTCACCAAAGTTCCTTGGCTTGTGAAATCGGCAGACGTGCGTCCTGTCTTCTTGATGATTGTGTAAGACAGACTTCCATATTGACGTTGGCAATTTCCCCAAAGTTGAACATTGCCAGTTGCATTGTTGTAGTACACACGCAACCTTGAAGACATGTTTCCAACCAACTCACGCAAGGATATGATAAAGTTGTATGCCCCAGAGTCCTTCGCTCCATTCTGACGGATTCTCAACACGACAACCGAAAAGGTATCGTTAAATCCGTTGGAGAAGAGGAACGTGAAATTTCTATCATCATATTGGTTGCCTGTGACGGTAATGTCAAACAACTTCGCCCAATAGTGGGAAAGGCTTGCGGTGTTGCTGTTTACCGCTCCCGACCATACGATGTTGTTTTTGTGCCAACCATCGAGCAAATCCGCATTGAGGTTTGTCCATTGTGCGGTAGTCGAAGCTATGTGATTCAAGCCGTTGTAACCGAATTGCATACCTCCCTTGCCGAACTTCACCATTCCTGCGTTGTTGTTGCCAACGCCCATCAAGCCGATAGTGTTGCCAAAGTTACAATCACCAATGTAGCAATCATCGCCAATGCGCAATCCATTGTAAGCACCATTCAATGCGCTAGCTTCAATCTTAAGCTGACCTGTGAGCGTTCCACCTGTCAAAGGCAAGTACTTTGCGGCGATGGTATCCACCTGTGACTTCGTATAAGCATCAGTAATGCCATACCCACTTATCGTTGTCGGCTTGCTTGTGAGTTCTGAGAAGGCAAGGCTGTTCTTGATTGCAAACGAGCCGAAAGCACCCTTGTTGCAATAGGCGAGGTTTGAACTAGTGCCACTATATGCTCCGTTCCAGTAAGCTATGAAGCTCATGTCAGGAATGATGTTGCCATCGATCGATGCGTTAGTCCATCCCGAAGTGCCCACCGCAGAAAGGCTCTTCTTCGTGTAGCTCTTGGTGTAGGTGATGGCTGTTCCACTGGTGGATATGCCAGTCACGAACACATTGCTTCCACTTGGCTGAGTAACCGAGCGCAAGCCATCCGTAATGCCAAATCCCGACAAAGTGGTTGGCTTGTTGGTGATATAGCTCCACGCAAGGTTTCCTTGGAACGCCGTGAGTGCCTTGATGTGTGGAGCGATGAAGTAAGCATCGCCTTGGTTCGTAACGAAAGAAAGGCTTACACCTGCTCCTATAGTGTCATGGTCAGTATAAACCAATGCAGCCGATTGAACGCCACTTGCATCAGGGTTATCGCTAGTTGAGAAAACCAATTGCGGACCGCCATCGCCATAGGACAGCTTTCCAGCCGACTTGATGTAGTTTGCATCGTTGCCATAGGTAGTTCCATAAATCACCAAGCGATTCTGCTCTGCCTTGTAACTTGTGTTGACGGTGACACTAGCCTTTGACAACTTCAAGATGTTGTCTATCTTGGTGATTCCTGTCAAGGCTTGCTCGGCACTGCTGCCCTGCACCTGTGTCGTTCCCACATAATGAGTATGGTTAGACAAGCTGAAAGAACTACCCTTCGTCAAGGTCAAGGTATGCCCACTGATAGATGCGGTTGTTATCGCATTCCCAGAACCTGTTACGCTAACGGCATTCACACCGTCTGTGATACCATATCCGCTGAGACTTGTTGGCTTAGAGGTCAAACTTGCAAAAGTATGTGTATGCCCATTGAGCGAGAATGTAGAGCCTTTTGTGAAGGTGATAGTCGTTCCGCTCTTACTGATGGCTGTCACTGCGTTTCCACTACCGCTAACACTAACGTCCATAGCCGAGCCTCCTTCTAGGCTAGAGATACGAGAATCAAGAGCCTTGATGGAGTAGGCAGAGGCAATCTCACTCAGCGATTCTGATGTAAGCTTCAAGGCATTTGAATAACTCTTCACACTGCCGTTCAAGCCGCCACCACTGGATGAGGATGTCCCAACACCATAGGCAGAAACACCACCACTAGTATAGAGGTTTGCCACCTCGTTAGTCGTAGTGTTCGTAATCTTCAACGCCTTATTGGTTGCATCATACTCCATCTTTATGTTGCCGATGGAGATGTACTTTCCGTCAGGCACGATGATACTTCCGTTAATATCGGCAGTACCGTTAAACGAGTTACCCCAAAGCTTGCGAGTATTAGTGAGCTGGAGAGCCTTTTTCGCTGAACCGCTTGTAAAGTAGCCCTGCAAGGTGGTGATACTCGTCTTGTTGGTGGATATGCCCGAAGCGTTCACCCCTTCTGCCTTTTTCGCTCTTGTTACCTCGTCAGATATAGACTTATTGATTCCATCAACAATACCGCTCAAAGTGTCTGTCTGCGCAATATTGGCGAGGAAGCTCACCACCTCGTTCCACTTATTGATAACGCCGTCCGCAGTCTCCTCGTCAGTAGTTATAAGGGCGTACCAGTCATAGGCACTATCCCAATGACTTACTTTTGTAGATGAAATACCATCCAATACAGACTTATTGCTATGAGTATGCTTTGCTGATACAGCACCATCCCAAGCAGTCTGCTTTGCAGTAGTAGGAATAGAGTAACCCGAAGCAAGACTGATGGCAAACGTACCGCTTGTTGTGATAGTCTTAGTTGCACAAGTCAAACCTGTAGGTAAAGTAAGACCAACAGATGTAACAGTACCCTTGTTCGTGGTATAGCCCTTTGCATCAATCTCCGCTTTGGTATAATAGCTTGCGAGAGACTGATGAGTAGTCAGATACCCTTTATCATTGGTAAGCTGGCTTACCTTCGTGATGCGGTCAGTGATTTCTGTCCACTTATGGGTATGCGCACTAGGTGTGAATGTTGATGGCTTACCCGTGATGTTATTCCAAGAAAGGCTCAGACCGCCAAGCTCTGATGCTATATTGTCAATTCGGCTGCTGAGAGCCTTTATAGCATAGGCATTCGGAATGCTAGTCAAGTCTGCATCCGTATAGCTTCCTTCTAAGATTCTCGCATAGCTGATTACGCTTGCAATCAAGCCGCCACCACCCGTGGTAGATGCTCCTGCTCCGTATGCCGTGATACCACCTGTTGTATAGAGATTGCCATCAATTTTGATAGCCTTGTTTGTGGAATCATACGTGAGCTTAATGCCATGGAAGGAGATTGTGCCCTCGAATGTAGCATCGCCCGATACACCAAGTTTAGAGAATGGTGCGTTTGGCTTCAAAGACACAAGGTCGGCAACGCTCGTTCCTGCACTTCCTTCCTTCCAAGTCGGCTCGAAGAAGGTGAGGTATGCGCCAAGATTCTTCTCACTGATGATAAACGATGTAGGGTCTGCGTGAACCTTTCCGCTCACATCCCACCAGATAGCACCATTGGCAAGATAACCCGAGCCATCGAAGCGGATGAGGGAGGTTGCAGGGGTAAGATTTCCGCTATTATAGTCCTTATCCACCATCTGACCGCCCCACCATGTTGCGATACTCTTCTTTCCTCTATTCTTGTCTATTGCTCCGTTGATACCGCTCTGAACGTTTCCGTCTCCGTCTCTCAGCGCAAGGAGCGTTGTCATTACAAGACCACCGTCAACATATGTAGTCTGACCGAGCGCATCCTTGAGATACTTGTAACCTGCGAGGTCTGTGATATTCTGCTTCAAGTCACCATATATCTTGCTAGTGATATAGGCGTTTGCCAAGCCAAGTTTGTCATAGAATGCGCTGTATGCGGACTGGAAGTTGGTGAACTTCGTTCCCACGGCTGAGACGATAGTAGCCTTGCCGGTAGTATCAGCCTTATTGTAATTTGTAGATATATCTGAGAGATACGTAACGAGTTCCGTCTTGGCAGTAGAGAGAGTAGTGAAAGCAGTATTAAGGTCGGTGAGTTCTTTTGTACTCTTTAACACCTCTGCTCCCTTCACTTCATTGTACGACTTCTCGGCAGCTGCGAAAGCATCTTCAAGTCGCTTGGAATCCTGCGCCATTGCAGCAATCTCAGAAGGCTCTAGGTAGCCATCTTTGACGTAGCTGTCGAACGTCTTTTTGTTTTCGGTAACAGTCGTTCCGAGGGCGTTCAAGTTGCTCTGTGTCGTCTTAATCTCTTCTTGCGCCTTCTCAGCAGCTTTCTTGGCTTCCTCTGCCTTCGTGTCATCGGTATACTTGCTAGCCAATTTCCAATCGGCAATATCGAACTTTTTGCCTTCTGCCTTGGCGGTGGAACACTTCAAGATTTCGTTCTTGTAAGTGCTACCATCGTTCGGATAGGTTGCGTTCACCCACATATCGTTCACATCGTATGGTGGAACTGGCTGAGAGCCGAAGATGCGTCTCTTGGTGTTGGCGGTAGCTTGCGCTCCATTAGCCTTCTTATCCGCAGCGGCTGCATCTTTGAGTGCTTGGCTTGAATCTTTGAGTGCCTTGGTCAGCTCCGTATCTGTGATGATAATCCACTCATAGGTAGAGCCATCCTTGGCAAAGCGGTATGCCTTGCCCGTCTTGTTGTCGTAGTAAAGGTCGCCAAGATGGGTTTCTTTATCCTCATCGGTCTTCCAACTGATGGCTGGAGCATTCTTCAAAGTAGGAACGCCGTCATAGAACCAAGTCTCAATAGCTCCGTCTATCTGGTTTTGAAGGTCGATAATCGTATGCGATTTCTTGATAATGGTCTCAACGGCATCCTTATCCAAACTCTTGTCTGCGATGTACTTATCCAAGGTCTTTCCATCGTAGGTGGACTTTATATCCAATTCTCCCTTGATGGTAACTTTCTTCGTCTCGCTATCAAACTTGACATAGGATTCACCCTCGTAGTTATTGGCACTAGTAGGTCGGTCTCCGAAGTACATATCTCCGTAGACGTGGAAGAAAGCCTTGCCTGTAGAATGGTTCACACCATAGTCAACATATTCCTTGTTATTGAAAGTATAACCATTCACTCCGTGATAGAGCGTAACACTTGGCGAATAGGTATCAACGGCAGAGAACACCAAGCAACTCTGCCTAGCGTTGTCTATTCTGCTACCAACTTGGTTCAACACATCGTCTACCATTGGAATATCACTGCTTGTATCCTTGTCTATGTCCGACAAGTCCACATAGTGATAGTTCTTTCCCTCTATCTCAACGGTTTCTGTAGACACACCGATGACTAGTCGCCAATAGTAGTGATTGCCGACATTGTGAAATTTCCCTTGTGTGAGGTTGAAACTCTTGCTTCTCGCTTGGTCTCCAACCTTCCATTTATTCTCCACCTTTGAGCCATCTTGCTCACCAAGGAAGTAGCATCTGTAAGCATTCTGACTAACACCATCATAGGTAACATTCACCTCTTCAACCTTCAATATTCGGTTACTGCCTACTGTGGTAATGAACAATTCACCACCCAAGGTGTCCGTATGCAATATCTCCAAGGTCTCGAAGATAGCCTTCATCCTAACATTAAGGTAGTCGGTCGTCAGATGACTTCTGAAAAGCTCGTCTAAAGACCAATCGCCCCCACTTAAAGCCGAATAGTCCCCAACTTGAAGCCCTCGCAAGAACTTAATCAAGAAGTTTGCCGCATCCGTCTTATCCTTATGAAGATAGGAGTTTTCAACCCTCTTGGCTGAAAATACATTGAAGTCTGTAGGTTGAACAGTTGTGTCATAGCTCTTAATGATATAGATACTATTTCCACTACCTCCCTTATTGAGATAGCTTTGCCCATTGAAAACAAGTTCCTCAATCTGTGAGGACATCGCATTGAGCCTAGAGTAAGCTGGTTTCTCACCTACAGTATACTTTACGCTATCAAAGGGAACGTCAAGATGTAACTCATAGCCGATAATTCTAGATGCTCTAAAGCTCATATCATATCCCTTGTTGAATAGGTTCACCCTATCGCCCTCAAAATGGAATTGTCCCTTGCCGTCATTGTATGAGTAATCAGACGCAGCCGTGCAAGTATAGGTCGTAGGGTCTATCATTGACTTCTTCAAGTTCTTGATGGCATCGGTCAAGAGCTCGTTGGCGGAAGATGTCACCAAGGTATTGCCCAACTTCGTTGAGTCCCAATTGTAGAGTACAAAGGTATCTCCGTCTTTCGGATGCAGAACCGTGTCTGGCAAGAATCGTCCGTAGTCCTCGTTTGCAACAATCTCAAAGACCTGTGCCGCTGGATTTATCTGTTCCTTGCCATCCTTCAGTATAGGGCTACCATTAGAATCTCTCAAAATCTCGGACTCACCATCGGGATTGAACTGACACTCGAAATCCATTCCATTCAACGAACCACTTTGGAAGATAATATGCAAGGTCTTTCCACTGAGGATGTAGGAACTTCTGAAAGCCATGTCCCCTGTCTTGTTTCCGTCTGCGTCTACGATGGTCAGTCCCTTTACTCGATAGAAAGTCCTCTTGATATAGTCGCCCTCCTCGGGTGTGCTCTCGTCCTCAACATCCTTCTCATAATAGGTAACATTAGAAGTCTTGATTAAGTTCCTTGGATAAATGTCATCATTGGTGGTAACGCCCTCTACATACTCGTCTTCGGTAAGTCCCTTGACTTGCAAGCAGCCATTCTTCAACTCAAAGCCGTTATCTTCCAAGAGTTTCTTGTTCTCAGCGGAACACTCTTCTAAAGTAGGGAGCATAAGCCTCTTCTCCACCACTCCGTTCTTTGTAACGTCAGCGGAAGAGTTCTGCTTATATCCACTAGGTAAGTTCCTAGCCGCTCCAAAGGCATATACCCTGTTGGCATAGCTTGCTTGGCTCTGCGAGCTTGACATTGAAACAATGTTTTCGCCATCCTTGAAGTCTACAACCTCATTGGTATTCTCGCAAGTACCAAAATGCACGATGTTTCCCTCTACCCACCATTCGCACTCAAAGGTCTGTGCGATATTAGCGATAGCATCAAGAATGCTAGAATTGGAATAGGTGATTACCTTGGACTTAGTACTGTCAACGCTAGCATCCACCACGAATGTGTAATCGCTACCTTTTCCCGTGTAATTCGGGTCATAGAGATACGACTTGCTAGCCTTAGCCAAGAAATCCAAGTTATCCTTGATGATGTTTGCATGTGTAATGATATTCGAGGTAAGCGTGAATGTGCCCTCTGGAGAACCAGAGTTAGGCATATATTTCAGTCTCTTGTTCTTCCATTTCCTATAGTAAGCATCAAACTCCAACTCATAGGAATATCCAAGAGTGCCATCGTCCTTTGGCTTTACGTTATCAACCAACTCAAACCTTCCATAGTCAGTAACGATGAAATCTCCCATCTTGAAGTATATCGCACTGCCAAGCTTAAAGGATAGTTTGCAATAGTGGGACTGCATCAACTCGAAGTGCACCAACGCATCCTCCGTTACGGGAACGGAGCACCTTACGTGTACGTCTCCCTTTGTGTCGTAATACTTAACCTCTATATCCTTGTATGTCCTCATTGTAAATCCTCAAATTCCTTCATGTTAAACTTCTCCATATCATCGCTTGTGAGCGCACCCCTGTTCTTCGGGTCATACTCAACGAACTTAATGCTCTTCTTCCCGATAGCTCCTCCCTTTCCTCGGGAATAGCTAGTGGACTTCCTAGAGCAGAAGAGCCTGTAAATGTCAGACTTGGAAGACGGAACTTGTATTGTTACGAATCCATTATCCATCAGCGCATCGAAAGCCGCCAACCTCTTGTTATAGTCATTGTGGTCTCTGCCTACAATCGTAAACTCCAAGGTTACGTTCCGCTCCGCCTTCTTCGGTCGTATCAGTATGACCCTCGTTCCGTCCTCTGTGCGCACGGAGTTGGTGATGTAGTCCTTGTTGTCAGCATCCGCTTCCAAGGCATCAAGAAAACCGCTGCCCATCTTGATACGATAGGTAGCCCATGCGTCTTGTCCGTTTATGATAAGTTCATTCGTGTTCATGCCAACAAAGTTAAAAACAAAATGAGGAATAATATTATATTATTATCATAATGCTTTCACTTAAAATTTAAGTGCAAAAAGGGCGCAAATCCTAAAAGGAAATGCGCCCAAAAACAATAAGCTTTTAAAATTATGAAGTTGTGTTTTCGTTTCCCTTTACCTTTGCAGCTAACGCTACTTTATCTTCTGCATCCTTGCGTATCTTTTCAATTTCTTCAGCAGGAGCGTCAGTTAGAGCCAGCATTTGTACAGCAGTCTCTAAAGAAAGTACGCCTTGATTATATAGTTCCGCTATTACTTTCCACTTATCCTTTTTGTCATCCTCGAAAGGTTCGGCAAAATCGAATTCGACCTCCAAC
>OOBZ01001923.1_pt1 | contig 13154 bp, 9 predicted proteins | sample 1671601 | NCBI WGS metagenome assembly OOBZ01 (sample SAMN06348173, study PRJEB24527) | human gut metagenome | biome: human gut; feature: ankylosing spondylitis patient; material: feces | host: Homo sapiens | place: China | collected 2015-10
CAGGACGGCAAGAAGGGCAGCAGCGGGGCCGATTCCGACGAGGATTCGGACTCCGACCCGATGTTCCAGCAGGCTGTGGATGTGGTCATTGACGCCGGGCAGGCCTCCACCAGCCTGCTGCAGCGCCGCTGCAAGCTGGGCTATGCCCGCGCGGCCCGCATCATGGACGAAATGGAGATGCGGGGCATCATCGGCCCCCACGAGGGTGCCAAGCCCCGGGCCGTGCTCATCAGCCGTCAGCAGTGGCTGGAAATGCAGATGAACCAGCCGGAGGAATGAAACCCTCTCAGGCGCTGACGCGCCAGCTCTCCCAAAGGGAGAGCTTTAGGAACGGGTAAGACACATTCTGCATATCAAAGAAGAGAGACTGAACGGAATACAAAAGAAGCTCCCCCCATCGGGGGAGCTGGCAACGCCGTAAGGCGTTGACTGAGAGGGTTTAACAATATAAAGGAGCATTATGGACAACTCTTCCCCAAAGATCTACACCGAATTTTTGCCCATCAGCCGGGCGGACATGGAAGCCCGGGGCTGGGACCAGCTGGACTTTGTGGTGGTGGGCGGCGACGCCTATGTGGACCACCCCAGCTTCGGCACTGCCATCATCAGCCGCCTGCTGGAAGCCGAGGGCTACAAGGTGGGCGTGCTGGCCCAGCCCCGCTACACCGACTGCGAGGACTTCAAGGGGTTCGGCAAGCCGAAGTACGGCTTCTTCATTGGCGGCGGCAACGTGGACAGCATGGTCAGCCACTATTCCGTGGCCAAGATCCCCCGCGCCGAGGACGAATATTCTCCCGGCGGCAAGGGCGGTGCCCGCCCGGACCGCAGCGCCACCGTGTACACCCGGCTGGCCAAGCAGGCCTACCCGGACCTGCCGGTCATCCTGGGCGGTCTGGAAGCCTCCCTGCGGCGCTTTGCCCACTACGATTACTGGATGGACACCGTGCTGCCCAGCATCGCCGAGAGTTCCGGTGCGGACATCATCAGCTTTGGCATGGGCGAACACCAGACCGTGGAGATCGCCCGCCGTCTGGCCGCCGGAGAACCGGTGGAGCAGATCACCGATGTGGACGGCACCTGCTACCTGACCGACTTCGACCACCTGCCGGAGCGGTATGTGGAGTGTGCCGGCTTCAAAAAGGTGGCCAGCGATAAGACCGCCTACGCCAAGGCCTGCCGCATCCAGATGGACAATCAGGACGTGGTCAGCGGCCAGATCATCGTGCAGAAGCAGAGCGAAAAGTATCTGGTGCAGAACATCCCCGCAAAGCCGCTGGTGCGCGGAGAGCTGGACAAGGTGTACGCCCTGCCCTACACCCGCCGCTACCACCCCATCTACGAGAGCATGGGCGGCGTGCCCGCCATCCGGGAGGTGCAGTTCTCCATCATCCAGAACCGCGGCTGCTTCGGCGGCTGCAACTTCTGCGCCATCCAGCTGCATCAGGGGCGGCGGGTCACCAGCCGCAGCGCCGACAGCATCGTGGAGGAAGCCGAGCGCATGACCCACGAGCCGGATTTCAAGGGCTACATCCACGATGTCGGCGGCCCCACCGCCAACTTCCGGTTCCCGTCCTGCCGCGAGCAGATGCTGCGGGGCATGTGCAATGGCGGCAAGCACTGCCTGGCCCCCACCACCTGCTCCCACATGATCGTGGACCACAGCGACTACCTGAAGATCCTGCGCCGGGTGCGGGAGCTGCCGGGCGTGAAAAAGGTGTTCATCCGCAGCGGCATCCGGTTCGACTACCTGATGGCCGACCCGGACGATACCTTCTTCAAGGAGCTGGTGGAGTACCACGTCTCCGGCCAGCTGAAGGTGGCCCCGGAGCACTGCGCGCCCAACACCCTGGCCTACATGGGCAAACCGCCCATCGAGACCTTCAACAAGTTCAAGGACAAGTTCTATGAGCTGAGCAAGAAGGCCGGCAAAAAGCAGTATCTGGTGCCCTACCTCATGTCCAGCCACCCGGGCAGCACCCTGAAGGATGCCGTCTATCTGGCCGAGTACCTTTATAAGAACCACATGCGCCCGGAGCAGGTGCAGGATTTCTACCCCACTCCCGGCACCGTGAGTACCTGCATGTTCTACACCGGCCTCGACCCCTACACCCTCAAGCCGGTGTTCGTGGAAAAGACCCCTGAGGGCAAGGCCCTGCAGCGGGCTTTGCTGCAATACTATGAGCCCCGCAACGCCGAAAAGGTGGTCAAGGCCCTGCGGATGACCCACCGGGAGGATCTGATCCCCCTGCTGGTGCCCGCCGAGGGCCGCCGTGCGGTGCAGCGCTCGGCCCGCCGCGCCGACAGCCCGGAGGTGACCATCCACAACGACGGCACCTACACCGTGCGCCCCAACCAGAAGGGCAAGGGCAAGCCTGCCCACGGCCCGAACCGCACCGCCGCCCCTGCCGGGCGTCAGCCCAGCCCGGGTGCCCGCTTTGCGCCGCACTCGGCCCCCGGACACAAACCCAAAAAGAATCAACAGAAAGAGAATACATCGTGGAAAACCGGAACAAAGAAAAAGTGACCCCGAAAAAGAAAACCGGCCTGCTGCAGCGGCTGCTGTCGCTGGCCGCTGCGGCCGCACTGGCCCTGAGCCTTGTAGGCTGTGGTACCTCGGCTGTGGTGCCGGGCGGCAGTGCCGACGTGGTGCCCAACCCTTCCTCTACGGCAGCCAGCGTGGATGCCCCGTTCGAGATGCACTTCATCGACGTGGGGCAGGCACTGAGCGTGCTGGTGGAATGTGACGGCCAGTTCATGCTGTACGACGGCGGCAACGTGGACGACGGCAGCCTGGTGGTGTCCTACCTGCAGAAGCAGGGGGTGGAAGAGCTGCAGTATGTATTCTGCTCCCACGCCCACGAGGACCATGTAGGCGGCCTGGCGGCTGCGCTGGCCTACTTCCCGGCCAATCATGTATACAGCCCGGTGACGGAGGCCTCCACCAAGTGCTTCCGGGATTTTGTCAAGTACACCCAGCAGCAGGGCCTGCAGGTGGAAGTGCCCGCCGTGGGCACCACCTGGCCCCTGGGCAGTGCTAGCGTGACCATGCTGGGCCCCGTGGCGCAGTACAGCGACACCAACGATACCTCCATCGTGCTGCGCATCGACTACGGTTCCACCAGCTTTCTGCTCACCGGTGACATGGAAAAGACCGCAGAGAGCGACCTTGTAGCCAGCGGAGCCAATCTGAAAGCCGACGTACTGCAGGTAGGCCACCACGGCTCCAGCACCTCCACCGGCTATGTGTTCCTGAACACGGTTCTGCCGGAAATGGCGGTCATCTCCTGCGGCGTCAACAATAAGTACGGCCACCCGCATGAGGAGACCCTGAGCATCCTGCGGGACGCCGGGGTGAACGTGTACCGCACCGACCTGCTGGGCACCATCACCATTGGCAGCGACGGCCAGAACTACACCGTAGGCACCGAGCATTTTGCCACCGATGCCGAGCTGAACCCCACCGACCCGGCGGCTGCCAGCACGGCACAGCAGGCTTACATCGGCAATGTGAACAGCAAAAAGTTCCACCTGCCCACCTGCCCGAACCTGCCGGCCGAGAAGAATCAGATCCTCTTCTCCAGCTACGACGAGGCCATTGCGGCAGGCTACACGCCCTGCTCCACCTGCATCAAATAAGAGTACTCCCTCAGTCAAACCCTTCGGGTTTGCCAGCTCCCTCTGAGATGGAGCCTTCTGACGGAACCGGGATGTTTCCTGTTGAAAGCGGAACGTTTCTGGACCGTCAAGGCCCCCTCCCCGAGGGGGCTGGCACGGCGTGAGCCGTGACGGAGGGATTTTTTGCATTCTCCGGGATTGATAAAATCCCATAGCTGCGGTATACTTAAAATCACTTTATTTCAAAAAAGCAAGGAGGAACCGCAGATGCAGCTGGGGCAGAGCAGGACCCTGCCGGTGGAAAAACCGGAGCGGATCGACCTTGCGCAGGCAGCGCGGTATTTCGGCGCGCGCGGGGAGGCGGACACCGCCACCATGGCCCTGCTGCAGCGCTGCGCCGTACCGTTGCTGGCCGCTGCGACGCCCCGCGCCGTCTGGCTGCGGGCGGAGGTGAAGGCGCTGGCCGAAGCCGGCATCCTGCGGGGCAGCGACGTGATGCGGCATCTGGAGGGCTGCGGGCAGGCCATTCTGCTGGCCGTGACCCTTGGCCCCGGGGTGGACGCCCAGATCCGCCGCGCCGGGGTGGGGGATATCGCCGCCGGTGTAGCGTCCGATGCGCTGGGCAGCGCCCTGGCTGAACAGACCGCCGACGCGGCGGAAGCCGAGCTGCGCCAGCTGGCCGCAGCCGAGGGGACTTACCTCACCGGGCGGTTCTCGCCGGGCTATGGCGACTGGGACATCGCGGTGCAGCCGCTGGTGGCCGCCGCGCTGGACACGGCGCGCCGGGCCGGGCTGTGCGTCACCGATACCAACCTGATGACCCCCCGCAAAAGTGTGACCGCCATTCTGGGGGTCAGCGGCCATCCGGTCAAGGGACATCTGGCCGGGTGCGGGCACTGTGTGCTGCGCACCCGCTGCGAATACAGAAAGAGGGGAAAGACCTGTGCAAGTGAGTGAACTTTTCAAGCAGAGCAATACCATCCTGCTGGACGGCGGCATGGGCACCATGCTGCAGGCGGCCGGCCTGAAGCTGGGCGCCCGGCCGGAGGAACTGAACATCACCGACCCGCAGCTCATCGAGGGCATCCATGCGCAGTATGCCGCAGCGGGCAGCCGTATCATCAACGCCAACACCTTTGGCGCGTCGGCCCACAAGCTGGCGGGCAGCGCCTACAGTCTGGAAGAGATCATTGCGGCGGGCATTGCCAACTGCAAACGGGCCTGTGCGCCCTATGGTGCGCTTGCCGCGCTGGATGTCGGCCCGCTGGGCGAGCTGCTGGAACCCAACGGAACTCTGGCCTTTGAGGATGCCGTGGAGGAATACGCCCGCATCGTGCGGGCCGGTGCGGCGGCCGGGGCCGACCTGATCTTTTTTGAGACCTTCACCGACCTGTACGAGCTCAAGGCCGCGCTGTTGGCCGCCCGGGAAAACTCCAGCCTGCCCATCCTGGCCAGCATGAGTTTTGAAGCCGGCGGCCGCACCTTTACCGGCTGCACGGTGGAGAGCTTCGGCGTCACCGCCCGGGGTCTGGGGGCCAGCGCCGTGGGAATCAACTGCTCGCTGGGCCCCAAGGAGATCTTCCCCATGGCAAAGCGCCTGACCGAGGCCGTGCCCGGCAACTTCCCGGTGTTCGTCAAGCCCAACGCGGGTCTGCCCCGGGCCGACGGCAGCGGCTACGACATTACCCCGCAGCTGTTTGCGCTGGAAATGAAGCCCTACCGGGAGCTGAATCTGTTTGCCGCCGGCGGCTGCTGCGGCACCACGCCGGAGTTCATCCGGCTGCTGAACGGGGTGTTCAAGGGCTGTGTGCCGGGCCGCCCGGCTCACGCCATGCCCTCGGTGCTGTGCACCCCCATGAATTATGTCAACGTGGACGGCATCACCGTGGTGGGCGAGCGCATCAACCCCACCGGCAAAAAGCGCTTCCAGCAGGCACTGCGGGAGAATGATATGAACTATGTTCTGGAACAAGCCGTGAGCCAGGTGGAAGCCGGGGCGCAGGTGCTGGACGTGAACGTGGGTGCCCCCGGCGTGGATGAACCGGCCCTGATGCCGCAGGTGGTCAAGGCCCTGCAGAGTGTGGTCAGCCTGCCGCTGCAGCTGGATTCCTCCAACGTGCAGGCACTGGAAAACGGCCTGCGGGTGTACAACGGCAAGCCCATCGTCAACTCCACCAACGGCGAGCCGGAAAAGCTCAAGGCCATCCTGCCCCTGTGCAAAAAGTACGGCGCGGCCATCGTGGGCCTTGCCATTGACGAGCGGGGCATCCTGCCGGCCGCAGAGGACCGCGTGGCCATTGCCCGCCGCATCACCGAGGCGGCACTGGAAGCCGGCATCCCCCGCGAGGACATCTACATCGACTGCCTGACCCTGACCGCCAGCGCCCAGCAGAAGGATGTGCTGGCCACGGTGCAGGCGCTGGAAGCCTGCAAGAAGGAGCTGGGCGTGCGCACCATCCTGGGCGTGTCCAACATCAGCTTCGGCCTGCCCTGCCGCCCCTACCTGAACACCACCTTCCTCACCATGGCCATGTATGCCGGGCTGGATCTGGCCATCATGAACCCCTCCAGTGAAGAGATGATGGCCGCCGTATATGCCTACAACGTGCTGACCAACCGGGACGCGCAGAGCATGCAGTACATCGAGCGCTACGCAAACCGGGTGCCTGCCTCCACGGCCCTGAAGCAGGCAGCCCAGGCCGCACCTGCGGCGGCAGCTTCCGACGGGAGCGCTGAAATTTCCGGCCCCTATGCGGCGCTGATCAAGGCGGTGGAAAAGGGCCTGAAGGGCGACGCCGCCGCCCAGACCCGCGCCCTGCTGGCCGAAAAGCAGCCGCTGGAAGTGGTGGACGAAGCCTTGATCCCGGCGCTGGACATCGTGGGTGCCAAGTATGAGAAGGGCACCCTTTTCCTGCCGCAGCTGCTGCAGGCCGCCAGCGCCGCCCAGAGCGCCTTTGAGGAGATCAAGACCGCCATTGCCCAGAAAGGCGAGGGCAGCGCCAGCAAGGGCCGCATCGTGCTGGCCACCGTGAAGGGCGACGTGCACGACATCGGCAAGAACATCGTCAAGGTCATTCTGGAAAACTACGGCTTTGAGGTCATCGACCTGGGCCGCGATGTGCCGGTGGAGACCGTGGTGGACACCGTGCGGGAAAAGGATGTGCATCTGGTGGGCCTTTCGGCCCTGATGACCACCACCCTCAAGAGCATGGAGGAGACCATTGCCGCCCTGCATGCAGCCAAACTGGACTGCAAGATCATGGTGGGCGGTGCCGTGCTCACCCCGGAATACGCCGAAAAGATCGGCGCGGACTGGTACGCCAAGGACGCCAAGCGCAGCGCCGACATCGCCAAGGAATTCTTTGGGGTGTAACACTGAATACAAGACCAATACAAAAAGTACAGAAACAAAAAAGCACCCTCTGTTCTCACTGTGCGGGAACAGAGGGTGTTTTACATTATACGCTTTGTTTTTTTCTTAGACTTGTTTGCCAGCTTGTCAACGAGCCACGAGGCGAGGGCACCCAGTGCAATGCCCAGCACAAGGCCGCCCAGCACATCGGTGGGAAAGTGCACATACAGGTACAGCCGGGTAAAGGCGATGAAAGCCGCCAGCACCAGCGCGGGGACGCCCAACTTCCGGTTTTGCAGCCAGAGCGCAAAGGCTGCCGCAAAAGCCGAGGCCGTGTGCCCGGAGGGGAAGGAGTGCCCGTGGGGACGCTTGACCAGAATGGTGATCGCCGTGTTCACGTCGCAGGGGCGGGGCCGGGCGAACAGCGGCTTGAGGATGCAGTCCCCGGCCAGCAGATACAGTACCAGCGCCGTAGCCATGGCGCACCCGGCCTTGCGGGTGCGGCGGAACAGCAGCAAAAGCAGCGTGAACGCGATCCAGATCTCACCGTGCTCACCGGCGTAGTTGAGAAAGACGGCCAGCGCATCCAGCACCGGGTTGTGGAACTGCTGCAGCCAGTCTAGAAATGCGAATTCAAACGGCATAAAGAACCTCCTGTCTGTTGGTTCTATGGTAACACATCTTCCGGCCCACCACAACCCGGCAGGCAAAAAACAGGAGTGCAGAAATAAGTTACACCTGTTATATTGGAATGCGATATTACAATGCGGAAAGCGAAAACGCCCGTTCCGACGGCAAAGGCCGGAACGGGCGCAGGATGCGAGAGGATCAGAAGCCCATCTCGGGCAGGGTGGGGTAGCTGTCGATGGCACCGTGCTTCTGTACGCTCAGGCCGCAGAACCGGTTGGAAAAGTCCAGGTACTTCTCCAGCTTTTTGCAGGACAGCTTTTCCAGCTTGTCCACCGTCACGTCGTCCCGGCTCAGCTGCCACAGGAAGGAGCCGATGAAGCCGTCGCCCGCACCGGTGGTGTCCACGGCCCTGACCTTCTGGCAGGGGGCAAAGGCATGGGCGGCGCGAGTGTAGGCGTAGGCCCCCTTGCTGCCGCAGGTGTACAGCACCAGCTGCACGTCCCCGGCAAACAGCTGGGGCAGGGCGGCTTCGATGTCGGCGGTGCCGGTGAGGAACTCCAATTCCTCGTCCGAGACCTTCAGGATGTTGGACAGCGGCAGGAACTGCAGCACGGTCTGGCGCAGCATCTCCCGGTCGGGCCAGAGGGGAAAGCGGAGGTTCGGGTCAAAGCTCACGATCGCACCGGCCTCCCGGGCGGCTCCGATGGCGGCCAGATGGGCGTGGCGCATGGGGCTGTCCACCAGCGAGACGCTGCAGAAGTGCAGGGCAAAAGCGTCGCGGAACCAGGCCAGGTCGATCTGCTCAGGGGCATACAGCAGGTCGGCCGAGGGCTTGCGGTAAAAGCTGAAGGTGCGGTTGCCGTCCTCCTCCAGGCTCACGAAGGCAAGGGCGGTGTTGGCCTTGTCGGTGAACACCAGATGGCTCAGGTCGATGCCGCAGGCTTCCAGCTCCCGTGCGATCTTGTGGCCGAAGGGGTCATCGCCCAGCTGGGTGAGAAAGCTGCTGGCACCGCCCAGACGGGCAAAGGCAGCGCAGACATTGGCCGGTGCGCCGCCGGTGCGCGGGCTGAAGGACGGCACCTCGTCAAAGGTGCATCCTACGCGGGACGGGATCATGTCGATCAGCGCTTCGCCGATGGAAAACAGAGTATTGCCGGGCATAGAAAACCTCCAGATCACAAATTGCAGAGTTCACAGGCTGCCCCGGTCAGCTTTACGCTCACGTCGCCGGGGGCAGGGTAGTACCGGGTGCTGAACACCGTGGCTCCCCCGTTCAGGAAAATTTCCAGCGAGGAATTGTCGCCCACCACCCGCAGGCTGCGGCAGGGGGCTGCCAGCCGGGCGCGGCGCACGGTGCGGCCGTCGGCCAGAGCGGGGTCGGTGAAGCGCAGGGTGCAGGTGCAGTCCTGTTCAGTATACACCAGCTGCACCCCCTGCGCAACCGTCAGGCAGAAGTCTCCGGCGGGTGCGGCGGTCAGGTCGAAGCACGGGGCAAGGAACACTTCCTCGCCGCTGGCGGCGTGCAGGGCGGCGGCGCTGCGCTGCGCGTCCAGCTCCGGCACCGGGTTCTGCAGCAGGGTGCCGTCCGGCACGGTCGTCAGCACGCGGGGCACGGTGAAGCAGTGCTGCCAGCCGTAAGCCACGGTGGGCGCGTTGCCGTAGTCGGCGTCCGGCATGCCCATCCAGCCGATCTGGATGCGGCGGCCGTTGCCGTCCACAAAGCTCTGGGGGGCGTAATAATCAAAGCCTGCGTCCAGCTCGTGGAATTCGCTCAGGGTGCAGTCCCCGCGCCAGTCACCGTGGATGGCAAACCAGCCGCAGCCGTAGACGTTCTGGCACTGGATGCCCTGAGGGGACACCACCAGATACCACTGCCCGTCCAGACAGAACAGGTCCGGGCACTCCCACATGTAGCCGAAGGGTTCCGGGGTGGTCAGGGTGTTGATGTGGGTCCAGTGGAGCTTGTCGGTGCTTTCCAGCACCAGCACTTCGCCCTTGTCCTCCAGCGTGCGGGCACCCAGCACCATGTAGTACCGGCCTTCGTAGGCGAACACCTTGGGGTCCCGCACATGGCAGGTGAGCCCGGCGGGGTAGTCGCGGTTAGTCAGCAGGCACTGCTTGCTGTCGAGGGTCACGCCGTCCTTGCTGACGGCCAGGCAGACGTTGTGCCCGCGGCCCTCTTTGATGTAATCAAAATTGCCGGGGTGCTTGACGTTGCCGGTGTAGTAGAGGTACATGGTGCCATCCTCCACCAGGGCTGAGCCGGAGTAGGCACCGTGGCAGTCAAAAGGCTCGTCCGGATAGAGCATCACCGGCAATTGCTCCCAGTGGAGCAGGTCGGTGCTCACGGCGTGGCCCCAGTGCTTGACCCCGCCGTTCACGTCGAAGGGGCTGTACTGGAAGAATGCGTGGTACTGCCCGCCGTAGACGCACAGACCGTTGGGGTCGTTCAGCCAGCCTACCGGCGGCTGCAGGTGGAACCGCTGGCGGTGGGGGTCGGCGGCAACGGTTTCCTTGCCCAGCGACTCCACCAGAGGCACCAGCTTTTTCAGGTCGCGCTGGAGTGCGTTCATGCCTTGACCTCCTCAGGACTCCAGATGGCCCAGGTCACGGCGAAGGACACGCCGAAGGAGATGGCCATCATGATGATGTACTGCAGGGGCATGTGCAGGTGCAGCAGGATGCCGAAGATGCCGGTGACGCCGGTGCCGGTGGCACCCAGCCCCACGATGCTGGCGTACAGGGCACCGCAGGCACCGCCCAGCAGGCCGCCGAGGAAGGGCTTGAAGTAGCGCAGGTTCACGCCGAAGATGGCAGGCTCGGTGATGCCCATGCAGGCGGACAGGGCAGAGGGCAGGGCCATGGACTTGACCTTGGTGTCCTTGCTCTTGAGGGCCACGGCCAGAGCAGCACCGCCCTGTGCCACGTTGGCGGCGCTGGCCAGCGGCAGCCAGTAGGTATAGCCGTAGCGGGCCAGCTGGCCCAGGTCGATCAGGGTGTACATGTGGTGGATGCCGGCCACGACGGTGACCGCGTACAGGCCGCCCATGATGAAGGAGCCGATGCCGTAGGGCAGGGTGATGAGGGTCTGCACGCCGGTGATGATGCCGTTTTCCAACTTGGTGAACACGGGACCGATGGCGGCCAGGGTCAGGTAACCGGTGACGAACACGGACACCAGCGGGGTGACGAACAGGTCAAACATGGCGGGCACCACCTTGTGCAGCCGCTTTTCAATCTGGCACATGAGCCACACGGCGATGATGACCGGGATGACGTGGCCCTGATAGCCCACCAGCGGCACCGAGTACAGGCCGCCGAACACCGGCTGCATCACGTTGACGCCGTTGGAAACGGTCCAGGCGTTCTGCAGGTCGGGGTGGATCATGATCATGCCGATGACTGCACCCAGATAGGGGTTGCCGCCGAACACTTTGGCTGCAGAGTAGGCGATGAGGATGGGCAGAAAGGTGTAGGCCGTGTTGGAGAACAGCTTTGCGAACACATACACCGAGCCGGTAGTGTCGATGTTCAAGAAGCCGTTGTTCACCATGAAGTTCAGCGCTTCCATGATGCCCATCAGGAAGCCGGAAGCTACGATGGCGGGGATGATGGGCACGAAGATATCGCCCAGGGTCTTGATGGCCCGCTGATACCAGGGTGCCTTGGCGGCGGCCGCCTGCTTCACGTCCTCCTTGCTGCCGCCCTCGATGCCGGCCAGCTGGATGAACTCGTCGTATACCTTGTTCACCGTGCCGGTGCCAAAGATGATCTGCAGCTGGCCCTGTGCCTCAAAAACGCCCTTGGTGCCCTCGGCGTTTTCCAGCTCCTGCTTGTTGACCTTTGCGTTGTCTGCGATGACCAGACGCAGGCGGGTGGCGCAGTGTGCGGCCGACAGGATGTTGTCCTTTCCGCCGATGCAGTCCAGGACCTGTTGTGCTGCGTGTTTGTAATCCATAGTGCACTTCTCCTTTGCTTGATGCTTCCTCTTTCTGCGCTGCAGGGCAGTTTTGGAATTGACTTGACGCGCGGGGTGTGCTACAATACCGCTTTGTGTATGACAATTTCCGGGAAAAAGGGAAAACCAAGATGAATCTGACAAAGCAGTTCTTTAAATATGTATCGCAGAATATTTTCGGTCTGCTGGGCACGTCCTGCTATATTCTGGCCGATACCTATTTTATCTCGCAGGCGGCGGGCACCGACGGCGTGACCCTGCTCAACCTCTGCCTGCCCATCTACAACTTCATTTTTGCCATCGGTTCCATGATCGGTCTGGGTGCGGCCACCCGCTACGCCATCCTCCGCGCACAGGGCGAGGAGCGGGCGGCACAGCGGTATTTCTCCAATGCCGTCTTTTGCGCCTGCCTGCTGGCCGTGCCCTTTGTGCTGGTGGGCATCTTCTGCCCCGGCACACTGCTGCGGCTCATGGGCGGCGATGCCGGCATCGTGGCGCTGGGCATCCCCTATGCGCGCATCTTTCTGCTGTTCACGCCCTTTTTTATGTGCAACTACATCGTGTCGGCCTTTGTCCGCAACGACGGTGCGCCCTCGCTGGCCATGGTGGCCACGCTGAGCGGCAGCCTGTTCAATGTGGTGTTCGACTACATCTTCATGTTCCCCATGGGGCTGGGGCTGGCCGGTGCGGCACTGGCCACCGCCGTTTCGCCGATGCTCAGCATCGCCATCTGCAGCCGCCACTTCTTCCAAAAAGACAACACGGTGCAGTTCGTGCGGCAGCTGCCCTCGGCAAAGCTGCTGGGGCAGAGCTGCCAGCTGGGCATCTCCGGCTTTGTGGGGGAGATGTCCTCCGGCGTGACCACGACGGTGTTCAACTTCCTGCTGCTGGGTCTGGCCGGGAATGTGGCCGTGGCGGCCTACGGCGTCGTGGCCAACTTTGCGCTGGTGGCCACCGCCATTTTCAACGGTGTGGCCCAGGGTGCCCAGCCGCTGGTGAGCCGCTGCTACGGCCACAGCGACCGGGCCGGAGCCAGGAAGCTGCTCATTCTGGGCAGCTGCACCGCGCTGGTGCTGGCCGCCGTGCTGTATGCGGTGGTGTTCGGCATGACCGATACGCTGGTGGGCTGGTTCAACAGTGAAAACTCGGCGCAGATGGCCCGGTTTGCCCACAACGGCATGCGGCTGTACTTCGTGGGCTACTTCTTTGCCGGGTTCAACATCGTGGCGGCGGGCTACCTGAGCGCCACCAACCGCCCGGTGGAAGCCTCGGTCACCTCCATCTGCCGCGGCGTGGCGGCCATTGTGGTCTGCTCGCTGGTGATGAGCGCCCTCTTTGGCATGAACGGCGTATGGGCGGCCTTCCCGGCATCGGAGCTGCTGACGGCGCTGCTGACCCTGTTTTTGCTGCTGCGCCCCAAGCCGCAACCTTAAATATAAAGTTCCTGCTCGCGCAGAGCTTCTTCGGGCGAAAGCCCGGACTGCGCAGTGTGACCGGCCAGTGTCCGCCATTGTGCGGGGGACTGGCCGGTTTCTTTTTTGAACACCCGGCACAGGTAGTTGGCCCCGGAAAAGCCGCACAGGCTGGCCACCACGTCCA
>OOBZ01001924.1_pt1 | contig 13151 bp, 12 predicted proteins | sample 1671601 | NCBI WGS metagenome assembly OOBZ01 (sample SAMN06348173, study PRJEB24527) | human gut metagenome | biome: human gut; feature: ankylosing spondylitis patient; material: feces | host: Homo sapiens | place: China | collected 2015-10
GCTCTTCCGATCTTAAATATGGGAAATACCACATTTGCCAGGACTTATGAACCGGTAGCAGAAAAGATGCGTGCGCTTTTGGATTACGCAGAAAAAAATCCGTATGCATATGGTTATAACGATGCCTGTACAGCATTTGCCCGTGGGGAATCTGCCATGTATCCGATCGGAAGCTATGCGATTCCACAGATTAAATCGGTCAATCCAGATATGAATATCGGCTCTTTTACATTTCCTGCAAATGATGAGGAATCAGACAATGTATTAAATTCAGGAATTGATTTACAGTTTTCTGTGATGAAAGCATGCAAAAACAAAGAAGCAGCATATGAAGTTTTAAAATATCTGTATGACGATGAGACCATTCAGATTTATCTGGATGATCAGGGCGGAATCGCCTGCAAGGATGGGGATTTTGCAATTCCGGAAACACTCGAGGATATGCGTCCTTACATTGAAAATAACCGCATGGCAGATTATCAGGATCACCATTATCCGAGTGAGATGAGCGTGGATGCCATGATCCAGACGTTCCTGCTGGATACAAGCGATAATGCACAGGAAAAGTTTTTGAAAAAATTTGATTCCGGCTGGAAACGCTACAACCGGGATCTGATTCGGAAAGTACAGGATTATCAGAAAGAACAGGAGGATGCACAATGAAAAAGAAAATGTCAAACAGGGACAAAACATTCTGGGCGGTTGTCATACCGGTTGTGATCTTATTTTTTGCATTCAATACACTTCCAATGATCAAAGGTGTGATTTACAGTTTTACCAATTATAAAGGATATGGAACTTACGATTATGTCGGATTCCGGAACTATGCAGATCTGTTTACGGATTCCCGCGTGGGAAAAAGCTATTTGTTTACGTTTAAATATGCACTGGCAGGAACGATACTGGTAAATGTGCTGAGTCTGATCATGGCAGTTGGATTAAACAGTGCAATCCGTTTTAAAAGTGCACTGCGCGGTATTTACTTTGTACCGAATATTTTAGGAGGACTTGTCATCGGCTATATTTTTAGTTTTATTTTTACTTACATTCTTCCAACTGTGGGAAATGTGTTCCATATTGGATTTTTACAGAACAGTATTCTTGCAAGTGAAAAATACGCGTGGATTGGTGTGCTGATTGTTGGTGTATGGCAGGCAGTTGCCATGAATACCATTATTTATATTTCCGGTCTGCAGACCGTCCCGGAGGAAGTTTACGAGGCGAGTATGCTTGATGGAGCAAGTAAATGGAAACAGTTCTGGAAAGTAACATTTCCACTGGTTATGCCGTTTGTAACAATCAATCTGGTATTGAGCACAAAGAATTTTCTCATGGTATTCGACCAGATCATGTCTTTGACCAAGGGAGGTCCGGCACAGAGCACCGAATCGATCTCTTACCTGATTTATAAAAATGGTATGGATGGCGGACAGTTTGGATTCCAGAGTGCAAATGCAGTTATTTTCTTTATTGTGATTGTGGCAATTTCACTTTTCCAGATGACAGTCATGAATAAGAAGGAGGAGCAGTTATGATGAAAGAAAAACAGAAAACAAACCGGGTACTTACGATTGTTCTGATTTTGGGGACGGTTACCGTATTTTTTCCACTGTATATGGCAGCGATCATTGCGTTTAAGAAACCAAGTGAGATGACAAACGATGTGGCGGGTGCACTTTCTTTCCCGAAACAATGGAGTTTTGAAAACTTCCGTCAGGCAATGGAAGTGACCGATTTCTGGCGTTCTCTTGGAAACAGTTTACTGATCACTCTGGTAACGATCGTACTGGCAATTCTGATCCACTCGATTGCAGGCTATGTGATCGGGCGGGGCATGGCAAGAAGAAAAAGTTTCCGTTTTATCTATCTGTATATAGTCAGTGGTATGTTTGTTCCATTTTCCATCTTAATGATGCCTCTGGTAAAACAGACGGCACACATGGGACTTGGAAACCGTGCCGGTGTCATCGTGTTGTATCTGGTATTTTACATGCCAATGAATGTCCTGCTTTACAGTGGATATTTAAAAAATATTCCGGTAGCATTGGAGGAGGCTGCAGATATCGATGGCGCAAGCACCTGGACAACTTATTGGAAAGTCGTTTTTCCGATGATGAAACCAATGCATGCAACGGTTGCGATTCTGACTGCCCTTGGAACGTGGAATGATGTAATGACACCACTTGTTATCATGTCCGGAACCGGACAGAATACGCTGCCGCTTGCACAGCTTAACTTCCAGACACAGTTTGGAACCAATTACAATCTGGCGTTTGCCTCCTATATTCTGGCACTGATCCCGATCCTGATCTTTTATATGATCTGTCAGAAACAGATTTTGAATGGTGTGGCAAACGGTGCAGTCAAAGGATAAAAAATAAAACGAGGTGGCTTCTATGGCAATTATATGCAATCCAAATAAAAAAATATTTACCCTGCATACGGCGCATACAACTTATCAGATGCAGGTTGATCCACTGGGATATCTGCTGCATCTGTACTACGGAGAAAAAACAAACAGTTCCATGGACTATGTCTTAACCTATGCAGACCGCGGATTTTCCGGAAATCCTTATGCAGCGGGCATGGACCGCACCTATTCGCTGGATGCGCTGCCACAGGAGTATCCGTCCCTTGGCACAGGGGATTACCGCAATATCGCGCTGAATATCAAAAATGAAAAAGGGGTGGAAAGTGCAGATCTGCTTTTTAAGAGCTATGAGATCCGAAGCGGCAAGTATCAGTTACAGGGACTTCCGGCTGTCTGGGCAGATGAAAACGAAGCACAGACACTGGAAATAGTCCTTGCAGATGAAAACGCACAGGTTGAAGTGCATCTGCTGTATGGCGTTTTAGAAGAAACCGATATCATTACAAGGAGTGTCCGGATTAAAAATACGGGAACCGGACAGATTACGATCGAAAAGGCAGCGGCAGCCTGTCTGGATTTTGTACAGGGAGATTTTGATGTCCTGCGGTTTTATGGAAAGCATGCCATGGAGCGCAATCTGGAGCGCACCCCGCTGGGACATGGAACGATTGCGTTTGGCAGCCGCAGGGGAACATCCAGCCATCAGTATAATCCGGCAGTGATTCTGGCAGAAAAAGGGACAACAGAGACGGCAGGCAGCTGCTATGGCATGCTGTTTGTATACAGCGGCAATTTCTCCTGTGAGGCGGAAAAAGACCAGTTCAACCAGACGCGCCTGCTTCTTGGATTAAATGAAGAACTGTTTTCCTACCCGCTCGCGGCTGGAGAAACCTTTACGGTGCCGGAAGTCATTTTATCCTATTCGGCAGATGGATTGTCTGCATTGTCGCAGCAGTATCATAACTGCATCCGCAACCATGTGTGCCGCAGCAAATATGTCCATATGCAGCGTCCGGTGCTGATCAACAGCTGGGAGGCAGCCTATTTCGATTTTACGGGAGATACGGTTGTGGATCTGGCAAAAGAAGCCGCTTCCCTTGGAATTGATATGGTAGTGATGGATGACGGTTGGTTCGGGAAAAGAAATGATGACAATTCTTCCCTTGGGGACTGGCAGGTCAACGAAAAGAAACTGGGGGGCAGTCTGGCAGATCTTATTACCCGTGTGCATGAGCAGGGCGTGAAATTTGGCATCTGGATTGAGCCGGAGATGGTCAATGAAGACAGTGATCTGTACCGGGCGCATCCGGATTGGGCAATCCGGATTCCCGGGAAAAAGCCGGTGCGCTCGAGAAACCAGCTACTGCTTGATTTTTCCAGAAAAGAAGTGCGCGACTGTGTATTTGACCAGATCTGTGCCGTGCTCGATCAGGGAAAGGTTGATTACGTTAAATGGGATATGAACCGCAGCATGGCAGATGTTTATGCCGGAAATCTTTCCTATGACTATGTGCTTGGTGTCTATGATTTCATGGAGCGTTTGTGCAGCCGCTATCCGGATCTTCTGCTGGAGGGATGCAGCGGTGGCGGCGGCAGGTTTGACGCAGGAATGCTTTATTATTCCCCACAGATCTGGTGCAGCGACAATACCGATGCGATCAACCGCACAAGAATCCAGTACGGAACTTCGTTTTTCTATCCGGTTTCCGCGATGGGGGCGCATGTTTCGGCGGTGCCAAATCACCAGACCGGACGGGTGACAAGTTTCCATACCCGTGGGGTGACGGCGATGGCGGGAACTTTCGGTTACGAATTAAACCCGGCGCTTTTATCGGATGAGGAAAAACAGCAGATCCGGGAGCAGATCAAAACATACAAGAAGTATGAAACGCTCATTAACGAGGGAACGTACTGGCGGCTGTCGGATCCGTTTACGGATGAAATTGCAGCATGGATGTCCGTCTCAGAGCAACAGGATCATGCACTGGTAAGCGTAGTGCGTCTGATGGCAGAGGCAAATCAGGCGACCGTTTATGTCCGCCTGCGTGGGTTAAAGCCGGATGCCGTGTATCTGGAAGAACAGAGCGGCAGGCAGTATTCCGGTGCAGCACTGATGCATGCGGGAATTCCGCTTCCGCCGTTTACCGGAGAATATGAGGCATATCAGTTTTCTCTTACAGAGCTGAAAGAGGCTGGAACATTATATGAAAAAGTGCAGAAATGGTGTGACAGGAATGCCAAAAATCGAGTGGTCATCAGCCTTTACGGTGGTTCCGGTTCCGGAAAAACAACACTCGCAACGGCAGTACTTTTTAAATGACGGAACTGGTTGTTATCTGCTCTCGGGCGATGATTATCCACACCGGATTCCAAAACGCAATGATGAAGAACGGATGCGTGTGTATAAAGAAACGGGGGAAGATGGACTGCGTGGATATCTCGGAACAAAGAAAGAGATTGACTTCGACCGGATCAATGAAGTGCTTGCGGCATTTCATGAGGGAAAAGATACGATCACATTGCGGCATATGGGACGGGAAGATGGCGAGATTTCATCGGAAGAAACCGATTTTTCCGGAATATCCGTATTACTTCTGGAGTGGACACACGGAGGCAGTGACGATTTACATGGTGTGGATCTGCCCGTCTTTCTGGAAAGTTCCCCAGAGGAGACCAGGGAGCGGCGCATCCGCAGAAACCGCGATGAGAATGCCGCAAGCCCGTTTATCTGCCGCGTGGTAGAACTGGAACAGGAAAAACTTGAAGTGCAGCGCAAAAATGCAGGATTAATCGTGGGAAAGGACGGAAGAGTTTATGAACCATAAACCGATGCTCAATGCATATCCCGACAGCCTTGGAGGAAATCTGGGAGATATTGTAACATTGCTAAAAACTGAGGCAATGCAGGATGTATTTTCTTCTTTTTATATTCTGCCGAGTCTGTACCATTCCGATCTCGACCGGGGATTTTCCGTGATCGACTATGACCTGAATGAGCAGCTTGCCAACCGGGAAGACCTTGACCAGTTAAAGAATATGGGGATTGACCTGAAACTGGATTTTATTTTAAACCATGCTTCCGCACAGTCCCCACAGTTTCAGGATCTTGTGGAAAAAGGGGAGGCTTCTGCGTACCGCGATTTTTTCATCGACTGGAACCGCTTCTGGGAAGGGCATGGAACCATGACAGAGGAAGGCTATATCCAGCCGGAGGAAAGCTGCCTGAAGCAGATGTTTTTCCGCAAACCCGGGCTGCCGATCCTGATGGTGGAATTTCCAGATGGGAAAAAGGTGCCGTACTGGAATACCTTTTATCAGGAAGTGCATGGCAGACACTATCTTGGACAGATGGATGTAAACATCCAGTCGCCAAAGGTGTGGGAGTTTTATCGTGAAACACTGGAGAAAATAGCTTCTTACGGAGCGGCGATCGTGCGGCTGGATGCCTTTGCCTATGCGCCGAAGACACCGGGAAAGAAAAACTTCCTCAATGATCCGGAGACATGGGAACTTTTACAGAAGATTCATGCGCTGGCAGAACCTTTGGGACTTACGCTTTTGCCGGAGATCCACGCAGCGTATGACGAAAAAATATACCAGACGCTTGCAGAAAAAGGCTATGCGACCTACGATTTTTTCCTGCCGGGACTGGTCATTGATGCGATTGAGAACAGGCGCGGAACATACCTTGCGGCATGGGCGAAGGAAATTGTGGAAAAGAAGATCTCCACGGTCAACATGCTCGGCTGTCACGACGGCATCCCGCTTCTGGATTTAAAGGGACTGCTTCCGGAAGACGATATACAGTCTTTGATCGATCTGATTGTATCTCGTGGCGGCATGGTAAAAAATCTGCATGGACAGAAGAATCTGTATTATCAGGTGAATGCCACATATTACAGTGCACTTGGGGAATCGGATCAGAAGATGCTTCTGGCGCGGGCAATTCAGATGTTTATGCCGGGCAAACCGCAGATCTGGTATCTGGATCTGTTTGCCGGAAAAAATGACCATGAAGCGGTGCAGCGTGCAGGGGAATCCGGACATAAGGAAATCAACCGGACAAATCTTTCCGGTGATCAGATCGCGGAAGAACTGAAAAAAGATGTGGTTCAAAAACAGCTTGCGCTAATCCGTATGAGGAATATCCATAAGGCATTTTCGGAAGGTGCAGAGGTGACAATCTCCGGAGAGGAGAGTTCTCTGGAAATCCGCTGGGAATATGACGGGGCATATGCCGAATTGCATGTAAATTTTGAAGAGGGGACTTATACAATAGAAAGTAATTGAGAACAGAACGATATTACATGTAAAAAATAACATGAAAGCAAGAAGGAGATGCAGGAATACCGGTATCTCCTTCTTATGGGTTTAAATCCATAAGCTCATTGCCATGTTCCCGTAACCATTTGCGGGAAATTTTATAGTCTGGAAGTACACGCTCCACCTGTGCCCAGAAGCGTGGTGAATGGTTCATCTCCAGCCGGTGGCACAGCTCATGGACAACCACGTAATCCAGCACTTCCGGCGGTGCTTTCATCAGCAGGCAGTTAAAGTTAAGATTGCCCTTTGCACTGCAGCTTCCCCAGCGTGTACGCTGGTTTCGTATGGTGATCCTGCCATAGGTCACGCCGACAACCGGGGCATAAAACTGTACCCGTTCCGGAATTACGCGCAGTGCTTCATCTGCAAGCACCTGCAATTCCCCGGGATTTAAAGGTGCGGCTTTCGGGCGTGCAGCTTCCAATTTTTGTTTTTGTTCCATTTCCCGGAGATGGGCATACAGCCAGTCTGATTTTTCATCGACAAATTTACGGATTTGCCAGTCTGCCATCCAGTAAGGTGCCCTTACCAGAACCGATAAATCCGGACGGATTTCCAGTGCAACGGTTTTTCTTTTGCTTCGGATTATTCGAATCTGTGCTTTTTCCATTTCATTTCCATTTCCAACAATATATGTAAAACAGATGTTTTGTGCTATGTCATCATTGTACCATCATTTTATTGGAATGCAAAGGGGACAAACCAGGGGGGAATTTCTGAGTGTGGAAAAAGATAAAATTCGCATATTTTCGACAGAAACATTGCAGTGGGAGGAAAAAAGGCGTATGATAAAAATAGTATTTTAAAGCGGAATAAAGAAAGGAACAGAGAAAATGGAAGGACGAAAAAAAATGGAAGAGTTTTACCGAAAACTAAAGGTAGGAATGAAGTTGAAGTATGCATTTACTACAGTCATTGTAACGTTTGCTGTTGCTATGGTTGTTTCGCTTGTTTCCATTGTAATGATGAATGTGGATACTTATAAGTTTTACAAGGAAGCATATGCAAACAGCACATTGCAGATGGAAATCCGTAAAGATATACAGCTTGTGGGAAAATATATTTTGTGGTCGATGACAACCGATGATACAGCTTCCACACAGAGTTATCTTAATTCGGCACAGCAGTATGCAGATCAGGTTGGAAAAAATGTTACCACACTGGAGAAGTCTTTTCATGATAAAAAAGAAGTTGCGGAATTAAAAGATGCGATAGAAGAACTGAAAAAACAGCGGGTAGCGCTCATGGAACTGGCGCAGCAGAATAAAAATGACGAAGCTCTGGCACTGTTTAATTCCGATTATAATGATGCAACAGAGAAACTTCAGGATATATTGGTTGATATCGGAAAAGTGGCATCCGCAGAGGCAAAGAGTCAGTATACATCTGCCAGGGTAACGGGAATTGTGAGCATTATTCTGATGATTCTCATAGGAACAGGAGCAGTGGCTTTCTCCACTGTCATCCGGACCACCATTACCGGAATTATGCTAAAGCCGATTCAGGAACTGGAAAGTGCAGCTGAGAAACTGAAAGCAGGACAGCTTGATGTGGAAATAAATTATGAATCTCCAGACGAACTCGGAAAACTTGCCGGTAATTTCCGGCAGGCATGCAAAACTCTGGAGGTGATTGTGCAGGATACCAGTTATCTTCTGGGAGAAATGGCAGAAGGAAATTTCAATGTATCCAGTAATAATGCACAGATTTATATTGGAAATTTCAGACAGCAGTATGAGTCCATAAGCAAATTAAAACATGAACTGAGTGATACCCTGACACAGATTAATGAGGCATCCGAGCAGGTTGCATCCGGTTCCGGGCAGCTGGCAGGCGGGGCACAGGCTTTGGCAGAAGGTGCCACCGATCAGGCAGGTGCAGTAGAAGAACTGACAGCAACGGTAGAGAGTGTCAGCGGAATTGCAGAATCCAGCGCAGAGAGCGCTTCCGGGGCTTACCAGATGGTACGCACTGCCGTAGAACAGGCAGATCAAAGCAGAGAAGAATTACAGGCATTGACCAATGCCATGGAGCGGATCAGCAGTACCTCACAGGAAATCCAAAACATCATCGGTTCCATCGAGGAGATTGCAAGTCAGACCAACCTGTTGTCCCTGAATGCTTCCATTGAGGCAGCACGTGCCGGGGAAGCCGGAAAAGGTTTTGCGGTTGTGGCAGATCAGATCGGAAAACTGGCGGGTGACAGTGCACAGGCGGCAGTCAATACTCGCGATCTGATTGAAAAATCTCTGCAGGAAATTGAAAACGGAAACCAGATTACAGAAAAGACGGTTGCTGCATTAAATAAGATTCTTGAATCCATGAATGATTTTGCGAATGCGGCAAAGGGCGCCAGCGAGAGTTCTACCGAGCAGGCAGATATGTTAAAGCAGATCGAGCAGGGAATCGAGCAGATTTCCAGTGTCGTACAGAGCAACTCCGCAGCTGCGGAAGAGACTTCTGCAACAAGCCAGGAGCTTTCCGCACAGTCGGAAGGACTGAAAAATCTGGTTGGCAGGTTTAAGCTGGCAGAGTAGGAGAACATAATAAAAAGGAATCCTGTCCGGAAAGATATCCGGACAGGGTTCCTTTTTTTGTAACCTTTCCGATTTTTCGTTTGTATTATTAGTGAAAGGCCTTTGAAAATGAAACATAAAGGAGCGGCTCATGAGACAATCAGTACAGGGTAAACGCATTTTTCCGGGTGGTCAGAATTCCTTCGTCCCGCATTTTGCCAAGCTCTTTGGAAAGCGCACTGCGGTCGACATTCAGATAGTCCGCCAGCCCCTGTCGGTCAAACGGAATCTTAAAATGATTGTTGCCGGCTTTTGCCGCCTGGTTTGACAGATAGACAAGCAGCCGCCCGCGGATCGTTTTCGGGGTTGTACAGAAAATCCGCTGGGAGAGCGCGAGATTTTTGCGCAGGGAGATCTGTAGCAGATTCCGGATAAATTTTGGCTGCCAGGTGCTTGCGGGATGCGGCGTGTGGACGAGAATATCCAGATTCCAGAATAGAATATCGGTCTGCTGGGCAGCAACCGCATCGACCATCAGTGTTTCGCGGAAAAATGCATAGGTTTCCCCGAAAACCTGTCCGGCACCGATGTTGCTCAAAATGCTTTTGCTGCCCCACAGGTCGAGATTTTCAATATTAACGCTTCCGGACAGCACCAGCCCGATCTCGTGCGTGGTGCATCCGGCAGACAAAATCACTTCATTTTTTTCAAAATGTTTCTGGCGCATACCGCCCAGAGCGAGTATTTCTTTATATTCTGATTCTTCCATGCCAAGGCACAGGGGATTTTTTAAATAGATCATGGGTTTCTCCTGATGTTATTTGATAAAATAAGTATATGCAAATTTGTGTCACAGGGCAAGAAAAAGTGAACCGCCCAATGGAGATTCTATTGTGAAAAATGAGGATGGAATGTATACATATACCGTGTATTGTCTTGTGAATAGGACAGAATCTGAATAAAAGATGTCAGCAGAAGGATGCGGATGATTGAGGGGTGTGGTATAATAATAAAAAAATATGGAGGTGGATTTTATGACTTATAAAGAAAAAGAAAACCTTCTGAAAATTCAAAATGTTACGGCAACAATGGCAATAGAAGGGATGTATTTCAATCGCGATTTTCTGCAAAAGATGATGCAGGTTTCGCGGGGGGAGCTGACTACAGAAGAAGTCCGGCAAGAGGTAATAAAGAAATATGCCAGATAAAACATATTGTTATCCAAATTCAGATGTATTGATTAATAAGCTCAATATACGAAATCAGGCAGACCTGTTTGAGGCAGAAAAAGAATTGACCTATATACGGTTAAAAGAGTTGCAGGATCATCCAATAAAGGGAAAGTTTGATTTTAAACATTTGAAAGATATTCAATTGTTTGATGACATCTACAATGAAAGAATTTCTAAAATGAAAAAGAAATAAAAAGAAAAGATAAGTATGATTTGTAATTAAACGGGATTTCCGGGCAGACATTTCATGTCCGGTGCAGAAAATATGGCAGTTCTCGCTTTATGTCGTGGTTTTTGCCGGAAAAAACAGGTATTGTAATCTGCGAAAGGAGGAGCAGATTTACATGGATGGAAAGCAAGAGGAGATTTCATTATGGATCAGAAAAAGACAGGTTATTTTTTAAAACAACTGCGCAATGAAAAGAAGCTGACGCAGGAGCAGCTTGCGGAAAAATTTCAGATCACAAGCCGCACGGTGTCACGCTGGGAGACGGGAAGCAATATGCCCGATATCAGCATGCTGTTGGAACTTGCAGATTTTTATGAAGTTGATATCCGGGAAATCATTGATGGAGAAAGGAAAAGCGAGCAGATGAATGAGGAATTAAAGGAAACCGTAATCAAAGTAACGGATTATACAGAGACAAACAACGCGAGGCTCTTAAAACGGGTACGGATCATAGGAATTACCGGTGTGATCACAATACTGATTGCAATGGTCATGGACGCAGGTGGACTGGCAGTGTCTCCGTTTTGGGAAAGTGTGAAGCGGGATCTGTATGCGTGGACGCTTGGCACGCTTATTGCAAACATACTGTATACAACGGGATGGCTCAAACGGATAAGTGAGAAAAAAGATGTCAGCAGAAAGATGCGGATAAGCGGTGTGGTATGTGCGGTGATTGTGATTATATCGCTGGTTTTGCAGGCTGTTTTATAGAAAAACACATGACGGGAGGCAAAAGCCTCCCGTTTTTTATATCACATGCCCATTTTCTTCTGAAACAGTTCCCTGATAATTTTTGCCGTATCCTCCACTCCGAAATCATCGGACTTGATACAGAGATTATAATTTTTCACATTGCCCCAGTCCGTTTTTGTAAAATGCTTACAGTGAACCGCGCGCTCGTGGTTCACCTTTTTTACTTTTGCAGCAGCCTCATCGACAGAAATGCGGTCGCGTTCTGCGACTCTGGCGGCTTCGGTTGCTGTATCTGCAGAGATAAATACGTGGTAAGCACCAGGACGGTCTTTTAATATGTAATTGGCCAGCCGGCCAACGATAACGCAGGACTCTTTTTGTGCAAGCGTGCGGATGACCTCTGTTTCCTTCTGAAAAAGCTGGTCGACTTTTGGCAGATCGGTCTGTTCTAACGGTCCGGCGTACCATGCGAAGAAATCATGGAGAACCGGATTTTTTAAAGTCTGCTCATTCTGCTCGACATATTCCGGTGTATACCCGCTTTTTTCCGCAGCAAGACGGATAAGCTGTGAATCGTAGTAAGTAAAACCAAGCGCATCGGCCAGAAGTTTTCCGATTTCGCGGCCGCCGCTTCCGAATTCACGGGAGATGGTAACGACATAATGGGAAGCCAAATCGGCTGCGGCATCAGCAGCTTCCTCATTTTTACCAAGCAGTGCATCTCGTTGTCTGCCGAAGGCCCGGTTGATGATGCCGACCAAAGTGCCGACTAAAATAGCAGCAATGATCGTACCGGCACCGACACTTCCGAGACTGTGCAAAAGCGTCAGACAGGTGATCGCGGAAACGAGCACCATTGTGCAGTCAAATCCGGTTTTTACTTTGGAAAATTCAATGTGTGTCACAGAAGAAACTGCCTGCATGCAGCCTTCCCCGGCAAGCGGAATCAGGTCTGCCGGCAGATATAAAAAGATGCCGAATGCGACAAATACCGTGCTGGCAAGTACCATTACAAGACGGATTGCCAGATTGTGCGGTGTCGGAAGAAAGGACACCATATAGTTACAAAATGTGGTAAAGTAGCCAAATACAATGCCGACCAGCACCTGCAAGAGCTGTACAGGCTTAAAGTTTTTGCGCAGCAGCAGGATCTGGATCACTACCAGTACAATGTGAAAAAGAATCGTGGCTTTTCCCATCTCGATGCCCCACACACAGGTCATGGTGTAAGGGATGGAACTGACAGGGGATACGCCGAGGTTGGACTTTACGGACAGGGCGATACCGATTGTCATAATAAAAAGCCCGATAAAATACATGGGGATTCTTACTTTTAAGTGTTTCATTTGTGAGTAGTTCCTTCTTTCTGAATTTCTGTCATATTTTCATATACGCGGCCAAGCAGTTCCTGTAGCAGTCCTGCATCGGAATCGGAAAAGCCTTCCAGTGCTTTGGCTTCGATGTGTGCAAACTCCCGGCTGAGCCGGTCGGCATATTTTCTGCCGAGTGGTGTAAGGTACACATGATAGGAGCGGCGATTGCCACCATCCGTTCTGCGTTCGATATAGCCTTTGTTTTCCATACCGTTTAAAATAGCAGTCAGTGATGCCGGTTCGATATGGCACGACACTGCGATTTCCCGCTGGATTGCTCCGTCATGGTTGATGAGATAGTCGAGAATTTTTGGCTGTCCGGGTGTCAGTCCGGTATCTTTGACGCTTGCGACCAGCGATTTCTGAAACAGGAAATGGTCGGACATCAGAAGATAATGAAGTGATTCTTTCATA
>OOBZ01001940.1_pt1 | contig 13073 bp, 20 predicted proteins | sample 1671601 | NCBI WGS metagenome assembly OOBZ01 (sample SAMN06348173, study PRJEB24527) | human gut metagenome | biome: human gut; feature: ankylosing spondylitis patient; material: feces | host: Homo sapiens | place: China | collected 2015-10
GACCAAGGGCCGCACGGCTTTTTCCTTTACAAAAAGACAGGGATTTGGTATACTATTACGAGAAACAGCGAAAGGGAGGCGGGCAGCATGGAGGTCGGTTTCATCCGGGACAAGCTGGAGATCAAGTTTCTCATTCTGTATATCGCCGCACGGCTCAGCGAGCCGGCGGACGGCGCGGCCATGCAGGACCTGACCATGTGTGACGACGGGATCGACTATTTCGACTACGCCGAGTGCCTGAACGACCTGGTCAAGACGGAGCATCTGCGCCTGACAGAGGACGGACGGTATCTCATCACGGAGAAGGGGAAGCGGAACAGCGCCATCTGCGAGAGCAGTCTGCCCTATTCCGTGCGGCAGCGGTCAGACAGGAATATTGCCGCGTACAACAAGGCGGCGCTGCGGCGCGCCCAGGTGCAGAGCCATGTGACGGAGAGAAAGAACGGGACGTTCACCGTGACGCTGGCGCTGCGCGACGATGTGGACAGCCTGATGCGGCTGGAGCTGATGGTGGCAGATAAGGACAGCGCGGACACGCTGGCCAAGCGCTTTCAGAAAGAGCCGGAGGCGCTGTACGCCAAGATCATCCAGGCACTATGCGAGGAATAGGAAATAGGCGAAGAAGCACTCCGCACCGATACGGTGCGGGGTGTTTTTGCGTCCGCGGTTCTAATCCGGGACGAGCTGTCATAGTGTAGGCTGACAGGAAGGGAGGCGGCTGATCATGGAGATGAGCTACGCCATCGGACGATATGAGCAGGCGGCGGAGCTACTGCCTGCCAGGTGGCAGCAGGCGGCCCGGCGCGTGCCGGACTTTCGCAAGGCACAGGCGGAGGAATTCCGCCTGCGGGCCGGGCGGCCTATGACGCTGGTGACGACGGAGGGGGAGCTGTTCGTCAGTGATGAGCTGCCCCGGCAGAGCGTGACCCAGTCGGATCTGGAGCAGCTGTGCGACACGGTGACGGGATACTCACGCTACGCCGCGTCCGAGTCCATGGGAAAAGGGTATCTGGTGGGCCGGGGCGGCTTTCGTGTAGGGCTGTGCGGTACGGTGGTGCTGCGGGATGGCGTGGGCGTGAACCTGCGGGACATCTCATCGGCCTCGGTACGCATCAGCCGTCAGGCAGCAGGGCTGTGCCGGGATATGACCCAGCTGCTGCCGGAGGGGGAATCGTTTCAGAGCACGCTGATCGCCGCACCGCCGGGGGCGGGCAAGACCACACTGCTGCGGGAGATGGTGGCAGCGTTGTCCAACGGCAGCGATGAGCGAGCGCCGCTGCGTGTGGGCATCGTGGACGAGCGGGGCGAGCTGGCGGGGATGTATCGGGGCGTACCGCAGCTGGATGTGGGATTTCACACGGACGTGCTGGACAGCTGCCCCAAGACGCTGGGCATTCCTATGCTGATGCGCTCCGCCAATCCGCAGGTCATCGCCGTGGATGAGATCACGACGGCGGAGGATCTGACGGCTATGGCAGCGGCAGCCAACTGCGGAGTGGCGTTGCTGGCTACCATTCATGCGCTGGATGAAGAGGAGCTGCGGCGGAAGCCGCTGTATCCGGTGCTGGCCGCGTCACAGGTGTTCCGGCGGCTCATCACCATCTCCGTGGAGGCGGGGCAGCGGCGCTATCAGGTGCGGCCGCTGTGACGGCCAAGCTGACAGGCGGCGGGCTGATACTGGCGGGCGCGGTATATGTGCTGTGGCTCTGGTATCGGCGCAGGCGGCGGCAGAGAGAGGTGCTGTGGTCACTGGTGGGTGCGCTGGGGTACATGGAAACGGCCATCCGGTGGCAGCGGATGCCGCTTCCGCAGATCTTTCAGACGCTGACCCAGCGGCCGAATTGCGGGCCGTATTTTGAAAAAATCGTAAGATCATTGAAAAGTAATATGCCTTTACATAGATTATGGGAAAATGCTTTTTCTGATTTGCCGGGTGATGGAGGGACGATACTGCGCCGGGTGGAGCTGCAGGGCGACGTGGAACGGCGGGTGGGGGCGCTGCAAAGCGCCCGGGAGGAACTGACCGAGCTGTGCCAGCGTCGGGAAAAGGCGGACAGGCAGCAGGGGCGTGTGACCGGGGCGGCGGTGCTGTCGGCGGCATGCCTGCTGATCATTTTACTGCTGTGAGGGAAGGAAATGGATGTTGATCTGATCTTCAAGATAGCGGCCATCGGCATATTGGTGGCGGTGCTGAACCTGCTGCTGGTTCGCAGCGGACGGGAAGAACAGGCTATGATGACCACGCTGGCGGGGCTTATCGTGGTGCTGATGATGCTGGTACAGCAGATCAGCGACCTGTTTGACCTGGTGAAAACGCTGTTTTCCCTGTGACGTATGGAGCTGGTACTGCGATTGGCGGCGCTGTGCCTTGTGGGGGCGCTACTGGCGGTGGTGCTGAAGCGCACCGGGCCAGACATGGGATTGCTGTTGGCGTTGGCGGTGTGCGGCGCGGGGCTGGCACTGCTGCTGGAACCGCTGGGCGCGCTGCGGGATTTTTTGGAGGAGGCCGCCGGATGGGGAGACCTGCCCTTGCAGCTGTTCACACCGCTGGTCAAGACGGTGGGCATCGCGCTGGTGAGCCGGACAGGCTCGGATCTGTGCCGGGACGCCGGGGAGAGCGCGGTGGCATCCGTATTGGAGACGGCGGGCGCGGCGGCGGCCATATGGGTGTCTTTGCCGCTGTTTCAGGCGGCGTGGGAGCTGCTTCGTTCGCTTCTATGAGGAGAAAAACGGTGTGGCTGCTGGCGGTGGTGCTGGCGGCGCTGTGTATAGAGAGAGCGGCGGCGGACAGTCTGATCCCGGCGGAGGTATCGGAGGCCGTGCCGCCGGAGGCGGCGCAGCTGATGGCAGACGTGGGCGATGCACCGGAGCAGTCCCTGTGGCAGGGGCTGCGGGGACTGTGGACAGCGGCACAGGACTATGTGGCCCAGGCACTGCACCAGCGGCTGTCCGGTGCGGTGGTGCTGCTGGGGGTGGTGCTGCTGTGCAGCGTGGCGGAGAGTTTTTTTGCGGCGGCAGAGCAGCCGTCCGTGCCGCGGTATGTGTCTATGGCGGGTGCGATGGCCATCACGCTGACGGCCGCAGGGGATTTCAAGCAGCTGATGGGACTGGGCGTGGAGACGCTGGAGGAGCTGGACATATTTGCCAAGGCACTGCTGCCCACGCTGTCGGCGGCGGTGGCGGCCAGCGGCGGTATGGTATCGGCGGGAGCGAAGCAGGTGGCCACCGTGTTTTTCACCAACCTGCTGCTCAGCGTCATCCGGAAGGTGCTGCTGCCGCTGCTGTACGGCTGTATCGTGGCCGCCGCGGCGGACGCCATGATCCCGGGCCACAGCCTGAAAAAGATCGGCGTCGGCATCCGAAAGGGCGTCACATGGGCGCTGACCGGCGTGATGCTGCTGTTCACCGGATTTCTGACGCTGACCGGGGCGGCCAGCAGCGCCGCCGATGCGCTGACCATGCAGATGACACGCTCCGCGATCTCCGCCGCCGTGCCGGTGGTGGGGTCTATCATCTCCGATGCCACCGGGACGGTGCTGGCCGGTGCGGGGATGCTGAAAAGCGCCGTGGGCGTGTTCGGGATGCTGGCGGTGCTGGCTATCTGCCTGACACCGTTTCTGACCATAGCGGTGCAGTATCTGCTGTATAAGCTGGCGGCCTTTCTGGCCGGGACGATGACAGCCGGGCCGCTGGAGGAGCTGATCGACGCGCTGGGCTCGGCCTTCGGCCTGATGCTGGGCATGACAGGGAGCTGCGCGCTGCTGCTGCTCATCTCTATCACATCTTCCGTATCGGTGGTGGTAACATGATCTGGGATACATTGAGAAGCTGGCTGATGGGCATCATTGCCGCCGGGGTGGTGCTGTCGGTGCTGTATGCGCTGCTGCCCAAAGGGCGGTGGAGGCCGGCGGCCCGGGCTGCCGGAGGCGTGGCACTGCTGCTGGTGATCCTGCGGCCGGTGGTGGATCTGGATATGGGGACGTTCGCGTTGTCCTATGACGACTATGAGCGGCAGATCGAGGCGCTGACGGAGGAATACCAGCAGACGGCATCACAGGAGCTGACAGCACTCATAGAAGAAAAAACGGCTGCATATATTGCCAGCAAGGGCGCGGAGCTGGGGCTGGATTGCACGGCGCAGGTGGAGACAGAGGTGCGGGACGGCGTGCCATACCCGTCCAGCGTGACGCTGGATGTCAGCCGCGACCCGGCGCTGGCGGCCTGGATGGCCGCGGAGCTGGACATTGGAGAAAGCGGGCAGCATTGGGCTGGACCGGAGGTCGAGGTGAACGGATGAAGGTGGAAAAGGTAAAGACGCTGCTGCAAAAATACCGGCTGCCGGCGCTGGTGGTGCTGGCGGGCATGGTGCTGATGCTGCTGCCCTCCGGCGCAAAGACAGACAAGACGGAGGAAACGTCTGCCGGGGAGGAGGGATTCTCCCTGGCGGAGACGGAGCGGCGCATGGCGGAGGTCATCGGCGCCATCGACGGCGTGGGCCGGGTGAAGGTGATGCTGACGCTGCACAGCGGCGAGACGCTGGCGCTGGCGGAGGACAGCAGCGCGTCACAGGGCAGCGGCGGCGATGTGCGGCAGGAGCGGCAGGTGCTGACCGTGAACCGGGGCAGCGGCAGGCAGGAGGTGGTGGTCACCCGGCGGATGTACCCGGTCTATCAGGGCGCAGTGGTGGTCTGCCAAGGGGCAGGCGACAGCCGGGTGCGGCTGACGGTGGTGGACGCGGTGTCGGTGCTGACAGGACTGAGCAGCGACAAAATTTCGGTGGTCAAGTGGAAAAATTAGCTATATGGGAGGACGAAGCAACATGAAGCAGGTATGGAAGCGGCGGGCCGTGGTGGCGGCGGTACTGGTGCTGGTGGGGACATCGGTGTATCTGAACTGGCGTTATGCGGGGGACGTGTCGGACACGCCGAAGATCCTGGGGCAGTCCACACTGGTGAACGGTGAGACAGTGGACGCGGAGGCGGAGACGTCAGCCAGTGGGGAGGATTACTTCTCCACGGCACGGCTCAGCCGCAAGCAGGCACGGGATACGGCCATCAGTATGCTGGAGGAGGCAAAGCAGGATGAGAACGCCTCAGAGGATGTGCTGAATGAGGCGGCGGAGACACTGCAGGTGCTGGCAGGGTACACCGTGGCGGAGTCACAGATCGAAAATCTGGTGGTGGCCAAGGGCTACACCGACTGTGTGGCGTTCATGGGAGCGGACTCCGTCAGCGTGGTGGTGTCGTCGCCGACGGAGCTGGAGGCGGCCGATGTGGCGCGGATCAAGGACATTGTCATCGCGGAAACAGACTATACCGCCGGACAGATCAAGATCATGGAGGCGGGCGGCGCAAAATAAGTGTTGTATTCCACGCTGAAAAATGGTATAATCTATGGCTGACGAAGTAATTCGCGTTACCAATGACAACTGCGAGGAGTGTAACGGCCATGGCTGATAGCAAGGAATACATGATCCACCAGGAGGAGGCAGGCACCATCCAGATCTCTGAGGACGTGCTGGCATCCATTGCCAGCAATGCTGCGCTGGAGACGGAGGGCGTCAGCGCGCTGATGAGCGCCAACGTGTCCGACCTGATGGGCGGCAAGAAGATGACCTCCAAGGGCGTGAAGGTGGAGCTGGACGGAGAGAACATCGTGGTGAACCTGTTCATCGCGGTGCGCTACGGCAGCGCCATCGGCGAGGCGGCAAAGAAGGTACAGAAGGCTGTACACGCCGCGCTGGAGGGAATGACAGGCTTTAAGGTGGCGGCGGTGAACGTCCACGTGGGCGGCATCAGCTTCAACTGAGGCGACACAAGAGAGAAGAGAGAAAAGGACTATACGCTTATGACACGCAGCACCGCCCGCGAGATCGCCATGCATCTCGCCTATGAATTGAGTTTTGCCGATATGTCGGTGGAGGAGTTTCTGGATCGACAGCTGAGCGCGGAGCGCTTCGCGGCACTGGCCGGTGAGGACGCGCTGTACGAGGAAGTGCCCAACGCCAAGCAGATGGCGTACATCCGCCGGCTGGTGTCCGGTGTGGCGGAGCACGCCGCGGAGCTGGACGGCGATATTGAAAAGTACGCCCAGGGCTGGCGCTTTGAACGCATCTCACTGGTGGCGTCGGCCATCATGCGGGTGGCCATGTTCGAGATCCTCTACATGGCGGACATCCCGGAGGGCGTGGCCATCAACGAGGCGGTGCAGATCGCCAAGCGCTACGAATCGCCGGAGGTTGTCAAGTTCATCAACGGCATTTTGGGCAGCTTTGCCCGGGGCGAGGGCAAGACCGTAAAAGAGTAAATAGGAAAGGCAGAGCTTGCGCTCTGCCTTTTCAGGTAGTCTGAAAAGGGAGGATGTCTATGGCGGAGAGGTATATTTTTACCGTTTCCGAGCTGAACCAATTTATCAAGGACCTGTTGGACAACGTGCCGCCGCTGACGGATCTCCTGCTTCGGGGCGAGATCTCCAACTATAAGGTGTATCCCTCCGGGCATCACTACTTTACGCTGAAGGACAGCCAGTGTGCGGTGAAATGTGTGCTGTTCAAGGGCAGTGCCATGAAGCTGCGGTTTCGGCCGGAGAACGGGATGCAGGTCATTGCATCGGGGCGTATCAGCGTCTATCCCAGGGACGGCGCCTATCAGCTCTACTGCACGGGCCTATCGCCGGACGGGGTGGGCGACCTGAGCGTGGCCTACGAGCAGCTGAAGGAAAAGCTGCGGCTGGAGGGGCTGTTCGACGAGGCACACAAGAAGCCCCTGCCGCCGTATCCCCAGCGCATCGCCATCGTGACCTCTCCGGCGGGTGCGGCGGTGCACGACATGATACGCATTCTGCGGCGCAGGTATCCCATTGCCAAGGTGCTGCTGCTGCCGGTACGGGTGCAGGGCACGGAGGCGCCGGCGGAGATCGCCGGGGCGATACGCTACGCCAACCGACACCGGCTGGCGGATGTACTGATCACCGGGCGTGGCGGCGGTTCGCTGGAGGATCTGTGGGCTTTTAACGACGAGCGGGTGGCACGGGCCATCTATGACTCAGAGATACCGGTCATCTCCGCTGTGGGACATGAGCCGGATGTGGCTATTAGCGATTTTGTGGCGGACCGGCGGGCATCCACACCCTCCAACGCGGCGGAGATCGCCGTGCCGGACCGGATGGAGCTGCTGCGCTGGCTGGACGGCGCGGACAGCCGCATGGCCCGGGGCGTAACGCGGCAGCTCAAAGCATCTCAAGAGCGGCTGGACAGCCTGGCACAGAAGCGGGTGCTGACCGATCCCTCGGCACTGATCGCCGACAAGGGGATGCAGCTGGATCATTTACAGCACAGGCTGGCCGCCGCTATGCGGGCGGTGACAGACCGGGAGAGCGGCCGGTTCGCGGCGCTGGCATCATCGCTGGACGCGCTGAGTCCCCTGCGGGTGCTGGGCCGGGGCTATGCGTTGGCGCAGACGGAGGACGGAACAGTGCTGCGTTCGGCGGCACAGACGGCGGCAGGAGAGCGCATCCGCGTGCGGCTGGCCCAGGGACGGCTGGTGTGTGATGTGGCGGAAACAAAGGAGGCATGACGCGATGGCGGCAAAAAAGACGTTTGAAGAGAATATGGCCCGGCTGGAAGCGCTGGTGGTCCAGCTGGAGCGGGGCGACGCGCCGCTGAGCGAGAGTTTGGCGCTGTTCGAGGAGGGCGCAAAGCTGGTGAGCCAGTGCCGCAAGGAGCTGGACGCTGCGGAGCAGAAGGTGGTCAAGCTGGCCAAGGGCACGGACGGCGCGCCTGTGGAGAGCGATTTTACGGTGGAGGAATGACAGATGGATTACGAAAGAAGATATGAGGCGTACCGGCTGGCGGTGGAGGACTATCTGAACGGCCTGTTTACCGGCAGCGCGCCCTATGGGCGGCTGTATGAATCCATCCGGTACAGCCTGCTGGCGGGCGGTAAGCGTATCCGCCCGGTGCTGACGCTGGAATTTGCCCGGCTGGGCGGCATCGACTGGCGCTTGGCACTGCCCTACGCCTGTGCGCTGGAGCTGGTACATAACTACTCCCTGATCCACGACGATCTGCCCTGCATGGACGATGACGACCTGCGCCGGGGCAAGCCCACCAACCACAAGGTGTACGGCGAGACGATGGCCGTGCTGGCCGGCGACGCCATGCAGTCGGAGGCATTCCGGCTTATCGCCCAGGCGGAGGGTCTGTCTGCCGAGAGTCGCATCGCGGCGGTGGAGGTGCTGGCCAAGGCCGCCGGTGCAGACGGTATGGTGGGCGGACAGGTGCTGGACACGGTGTATAACGTGGAGAACGCGGAGGGGCTTACGTTCCTGAACCGGCTCAAGACCTGCGCCATGATCTCCGGCGCGGCGGAGCTGGGCTGCGTGGCCGCCGGTATGGGCGAAGAGAAGCGCTGTCAGGCTCGTGCGTTTGGTGATAACCTCGGCCTGGCATTCCAGATCCGGGATGACATTCTGGATGTAGAGGGAAACGAGGCCGTGTTCGGCAAGCCTATCGGCTCGGACAGGGAGGAGGGCAAGGTCACGTTCGTGGACGTAAAGGGCCTGACAGCCTGCCAGCAGACGGTGGAGGACTACACGGCCAAAGCTAAGGCCGCTATCGTGGACTGGGCGGACAGCGGCTTCCTGATGGAGCTGGCGGACCGCATGGTCAAACGTGTAAAGTAATATCAGCTGTCAGGCATTGCAGTACAGAGAAAGAGCGCCCGGAAATCACTCCGGGCGCTCTTGGCTATGGTCATATATTGTTCGGGCTGCTGCCGTAGTCGCACAAGGGACGCAGGGGACATTCATCGCAGCTGGGCTTGCGGGCCATGCACAGGGCGCGGCCATGGAGCACCATGCGGTGGCAGAAGTTGTTGGCCTCTTCCGGCGGCAGGACGCGGCGAAGCTGCTGCTCCACCTTCAGCGGGTCTTTGCTGCCGTCGGTCAGACCCAGGCGGCCTGTGATGCGGATGCAGTGGGTGTCGCAGACGTAGCCGTCCCTGCCGTAGATGTCGCCCAGGATCAGGTTGGCGGTCTTGCGGCCCACGCCGGGCAGGGAGAGCAGGTCGTCCATATTGTCCGGGACTTTGCCGCCGAAGCGCTCCAGCAGCATCTGCGCGGAGGCCACGATGTCACGGGCCTTGGCACGCCAGAAGCCGCAGGACTGGACGTATGTACCCACCTCGTCCACATCGGCGGCGGCGAAGGCCTCCAGCGTGGGATAGCGGGCAAACAGGGCGGGCGTGACCATATTTACGCGGGCGTCGGTACACTGGGCCGCCAGGCGGACGGAGAACAGCAGCTCGTAGTCCTTTCCGTAATCCAAAGAGCACAGGGCGTCAGGGTACAGCTCTTTCAGGGCCGCAATGATGGCGGATACCTGCTCCTTTGACTTCATACAGCATCACCTCACGGCTATTGTAACAGATGTTGCAGAAAAAGGCAATCGGTGGTATAATGCCATTTGCAGTGAAAACGCGAGGGAGGTGCTGCTATGCGGCCACTGGCAGACGAGATACGGCCACAGACATTGGACGAGGTATGCGGGCAGCGCCATCTGCTGGGGGAGGGTGCGCTGCTGCGGCGGCTCATCGAGAACGGAACGGACACGAACCTGATCTTCTACGGGCCGTCCGGCACGGGAAAGACCACCGTGGCCAACATTATTGCCAAGCGGGCGGAGAAAACGCTGTACTATCTGAATGCCACCACGGCGTCCCTGCAGGATGTGAAGAATATCATCGGCGATGTGGACACCATGCTGGCGCCCAAGGGTGTGCTGCTGTATCTGGATGAGATCCAGTACTTCAACAAGAAGCAGCAGCAGAGCCTGCTGGAGTTCCTGGAAAACGGAAAGATCACGCTGATCGCATCCACCACGGAGAACCCTTATTTTTATATCTACAACGCGCTGCTGTCCCGCTGCACGGTGTTTGAATTCAAACCGCTGACGGTGGAGGAGACCATCCCCGCCGTGGAGCGTGCCCTGCGGATCGAGCAGGAGAGAAGTCAGCTGCCCTTCGCGTGGGCGGAGGACGTGCCTAAAACGGTGGCGGCGGGCTGCGGCGGTGATGTGCGCAAGGCGGTCAACGCGGTGGAGCTGCTGTACCGGTCGGCAAAGCCGAAAGACGGCGGACTATATGTAACAAGTAATGACGCTTTACAGCTTAGTCAGCACAGCGCCATGCGCTATGATAGGGAGGGCGACGACCACTTCGACCTACTGTCGGCACTGCAAAAATCTATCCGGGGCTCTGACCCGGATGCGGCGGTGTATTATTTGGGGCGGCTGCTGGTGGCGGGCGATTTGCTGTCGCCGTGCGGGCGGCTGCTGGTCATCGCGGCGGAGGACATCGGGCTGGCGTATCCGCAGGCCATCGTAGTGACGAAGGCCTGCGTGGATGCGGCGCTGCAGATCGGACTGCCGGAGGCACGTCTGCCGCTGGCGGAGGCGGCAGTATTGCTGGCCACCGCGCCGAAATCCAACAGCGCGCACAACGCCATTATTGCTGCTATGGAGGACATCCAGCACGGCGCGGTGGGGGACATCCCACGGCATCTGAAGAACGTTCACGCCGACAGTGCCGGTGCGGAAAAGGCGGCGGCCTATAAGTACCCCCACGTTTACCCAAACCACTATGTAAAGCAGCGGTATCTGCCGGAAACACTGGGAGATAAGCGGTATTATGAGTACGGGCCGAATAAGACGGAGCAGGCGGCTAAGCGCTACTGGGACGACATCAAGGGAGGTGCGTAATGGAGCTGAACCTGAACGATATTTTAGAGCTGAAAAAAGATCATCCCTGCGGCAGCAAGCGCTGGCAGGTGCTGCGGGTGGGCATGGACATCAAGCTGCGTTGTCTGGGCTGCGGGCACGAGGTCATGCAGCCCCGGCGCAAGGTGGAAAAAATGATACGGCGCATCGTGCCGAAGGAGGAGACTGTATGAGACCGAAATGGGTAAGATATATGGCCATGGGCATAGCCCTGCTGCTGGCCATTGTGATGACGATCTCGCTGGTGCTGCCCTACATCGGGCTGTGAGGTGCGGCAGTGAAGCACTGTATTTTGGCAAAGTATACGGCAGATGCCTATTCGCGGCGGGCGGAGCTGCTGCCCCGCGTCAGGGAGATATTCTCCGCGGCGGCGGATATACCCGGTGTGACGGGAGCGAAGGTATTCCCAAACTGTGTGGACCGGTCCAACCGGTATGACGTGCTGATCGTGCTGGAGATGGCGCGGGATGCGCTGGCGGCGTATGACGAATCCGCCATGCACCACCGGTGGAAGGACGAGTTCGGGCCGCTGCTGGAACAGAAGGCGATCTTTGATTTTGAATGAACGGCTGTAAGAACACGCCACGGAAGCGTTCGCTCCCGTGGCGTGTTCTTTTGCAGGTCACTTATCGAAGGATGGATTCATGAAGTAGACGTTCTTCTCATTCAGGCGATCCTTGGCGAGACGCAATCCTTCGCCGAAGCGTACAAGATGGAGTAACTGTACTTGCTTAAATGCGCCATTCGATTTTGATGGAATCGTTGGTAGCATAGATGACGCGGATGAGCTGGTCTACCGTCTGTCGCTTATCATCGAAACTCAACTCGTCCCACATAGTCAGGTGATTATAGATCTCCGTATAGTCCGCTTCCTTGTGCAGCTTCAATTCAGAGATACGCTTCATCAGCTCTTGCTTTTTCCCATCCAGTTCTTTGACGCGCCCACTGATGTAACGAAACAGGGTATCGTCCGCAGCCGACAGGCGATCCATCAGAGAGCCAATCTCAGTCTCAACTTGCGTAAGTTGAACATTCAACGCCGTTAGCTCGGGGTTAATGTAATTTCCTTTACACCTTCTGAGCGTTTTGAACTGAGCCATCTTTTTGCGCATTTCATTGTAGATGATTTGTTCAAACTCATCGGTATAAATCGTTCCGGGACCCTCGCAGGCTTTGGAGTTCATTTTGTTCGAACAGAGGAGGTAGCGGGAGCGTGTGGTCGAGTAGTGCTTATCCACCAAAGCGTACCCGCAGATGCCGCATTTGATCTTTCCCGCCAGCCATGTGTTCTTGGCTTTCTGATATGGCTTGATCTGCTGCGCTTCCAGACACTTTGCACGGCATTTCAGCCATAGGTCGGAGGGAATGATGCCCTCGTGTGGAGCCAGCACCAAATGGTTGCCTTCTAAATTCATTTGCTTGCGTCCTACGGAGTCCTGTCCCTTGTAGTAGTAGCATCCGTTCGTGCCGATAAAGTCACTCGGATCGTTTGCCATGATCGCGCCTTGGTCACGATAGAACTCATAGACGGATAGATCCGCGCGGACATAGATGGGATTCCTGAGAACATCCGCAAGTCGTGTGCGTCCCCACGGCTTTCCGTTTTTGAGAATGCCGTGGGCTTGAAAGTAGCGGATAATGTCACCGTAGGAGCATTCCGGCTTGGAGTAGAGCTCATAGATCAACCGCACCTGTTCCGCTTCCTCCGCGTTGATCTCATACATGGATGTCTTGACACCATCGATTGTCGTCGGGGTCAGCCGGAAACCATACGGAACTCTGCCGCCCATATAGAAGCTCTTTTGACTGCGGGAGTAGTAGGCATCCGCCACGCGCTTTTGAATGGTTTCCCGTTCCAACTGCGCGAATACAATGCAGATGTTGAGCATGGCGCGTCCCATGGGCGAGGAAGTGTCGAACTTTTCTGTCGTGGATACGAACTCGACCCTGTGCTTTCCGAATTTCTCCATCATATTAGAGAAGTCGAGGATAGAACGGCTGATGCGGTCTAACTTGTAAACAACGACCTTACCGATCACTCCGCTTTCGATGTCGTTCATCATTTCAGCAAAGGCGGGACGGTCTGTATTTTTACCGCTGTAACCTCTGTCGGTATAAACCTTATACTGTTCACCTCTCATTTCGTACTGGCAGAACTCGATCTGGCTTTCGATAGAAATGCTATCGGCTCTGTCAACGGATTGTCTTGCGTAGATTGCGTTCATTTTGTAGCTCCTTCCTCACAGAAAAGAGCTGCTGACAGGTACATCATACCGCAGCAGCTCCTAAATAGCTATCA
>OOBZ01001972.1_pt1 | contig 12956 bp, 10 predicted proteins | sample 1671601 | NCBI WGS metagenome assembly OOBZ01 (sample SAMN06348173, study PRJEB24527) | human gut metagenome | biome: human gut; feature: ankylosing spondylitis patient; material: feces | host: Homo sapiens | place: China | collected 2015-10
GCGGGTTGGCACGGTATCCCTCCATGAGGCTATCGAGGGTTGGCACGGTATCCCTCCATGAGGCTATCGTTTTCCATGATGAACGGGCGCGTCGTATCCTGATCCCACGCGGTATCGTATTTTTCCATCAGATAGTCGCTCAGTTCTGTGCGGTTCCGGAGCTTCACCAGACGGTACGGCTCCTGAAAGGCCACCTTTTCGACAAAGTAGAGGCTTCCGTCCTCTGCCGGCAGCAGCACGCCCACATGCCCGATGAAGAGCGTGTTGTCGGTATCGGAGAACTTATCGTGCAGGACGACGGAGATCAGCCGTGCAGTGCTGTCTGAGAAGGCGATGCCGCGCGCCGCCCAGCCCGCTTGAAGCGCCTCGACCTGCGCGGTAACCTCTGTGCTGTCCGCAGCCGCCACCGGGGCGAACAACGCGCAGAACGCAGCTCTGCTGCCGCCGCAGAGGGCGTTCGGGTCGGCGCTCAGCGTTTCAAGATCCAGAAAAAGGGCGTCCTCGCCCTGCGTATCAGGCTGATCCGCTCCGGCGGTGAGAAATTCACCAAACAGCGAGAATGCCGTAATGCGGCAGTTGTAGCCGGGGAAGCTGCCGTTTTTCTCCGCCCACAGATCCTGCATCTCATAGGGGTCGTACTTGGTGGCGGTCGGCGCGGCGCTTTCAAATCCGTCCGTCAGCCATTCGCTCTTGACGCTCCGGTTGAAAAGATCGACCTTTTCAAAAAGGGCGCTGACCCGGTTTTCGTCCACACCGGCGCTCGCAAGCGCAGCGGTGAGCAGCGCGCGCGAATCGTCGTCCGTCAGGTTGGAATACATGACCGTCTCGAGCGGAGGCTGTGCATTGCTTGTGTCTTGTTTTGTTTGCTCGCCGCAGCCGGTGAGCCCTGCAAGGAGGACGCTGAGTACCAGCAGTGCGGGAAGCAGATGCTTTTTTACATTCATGAATCGTTTTGCCTTTCCTATAAAAGTAACCGTCTTTTGTTACAAGTCTGCGCAAGCTCACGCGCTCTTATACTTTTCACGCATCGAACGAAACAATCTACCTTGGAGCAGAGAAGAACCCATATCCCATTTTGGCATTCAAAAGGCCATACCTTTCCAGTGTTTCCGGCGCTCCTTCCGGCGCATAGCACCCCGGCCACCAGCTCAGGAAATCCTCGTCCAGCCCGTCCGTGGGTGTATCGGGCAAATACAAAACGAACGTCTCTCCGTCCTCCATGCCGTACGGCGCAGCGGGCACATAGCAAATGCCGTCCTCGATCCATTCTTCCCCGCCCTCGTCATCGCAGTTCAACTCTGATAGCGTCATGGAATAGCTGTATTCGTCCACTTTTTCAATGTCCGAAAACCGTCCGGAAAAATGGCAGAGATAGACCGTTCCGTTTGGATAGTCCTCACCAATGGCTCCCATGTCGGAATCGTGAAACTGTCCTGAAAACGTTCCGTCCCGCTCCAGCGTCAAGGACGTTCCCCAGCCGCCCACGCCGCTGGAGAATTCAAGATCCATTGGGAAATCGTCCGGCAGGGACACCTCGCTTTTGGAGCCGCAGCCGGTCAACAATGCCGTGCAGAATAACAGCACCGCCATCTTTTTTATTGAAATACGTTTCATGTTTGATCCCTCCCGCTTTCAGTATATCGTTTTCTGTGTTCAAAAACAAGCCTTCCTTGCGAGGGGCTGCCCGCCCTGCTAAGCGCAACAAATCCAAAGGGTAAAATCAGGACAAGGCGAAAAAAACGTGCTTGCATTTCCTGCAAACATGTGGTAATTTAAATGCAAGGCGGTTAGAGTTGTCTAACTGTTATGTTCGAACGCGGTACTCCTTTTGCGTTGGAGTTCTGCCCTTGCGCGCAGGTAAATCGTTCGGGCGCGGCCTGCTTTTCGCCGTACGGCTAACAATCCTTACCACGCAACCGCGAAAGCAGGCAGTTAACCCCAAAAAGCCGCTTTTGGGCGGCTTTTGAAAGGCCCTGTAGTTAGACGAGTCTAACTACCGTAACAAGGAAACAAGGAGGCGAAAGCGAATGTCTGAAGAAATTTTGATCCGTCAGGGCGCGCCGACGCTCGCAGGCATCAAGACGGGGAGCCTGTTTCCCTGCCCCTGCGAGGATCGCGAGGCATTGCTCGATGACATCCGGCAGCTGAACCGGCGGCTGTCGCCGAAGGGGCTCTGCCTGCTGCCGATCCGCTTTCTGGCAGGGCAGGCGCTTCTTTACCTCTACCGCCCCGCCGAGCTGCGGCGGGATCTGCGCGACGCGCAGGCGTCCGAGCTGCTGCATCAGGCAGGTTACGGCAACGAAAGCTGCGCGCACTGCGTAGCGCGCCTTGCCCGCCGCTTCCGCGAGAGCGGTGAGTTTCCGCACGAGGTGGGGCTGTTTCTCAGCTACCCGCCGGAGGACGTGAAGGGCTTCATCGATCACCGCGCAAACAATTTCAAATGCGCGGGGCTTTGGAAGGTCTACGGCGACGAGGAAAAGGCGCGCTCACTGTTCGCAAAATACAAAAAATGCACGGAGATCTACTGCGCACTCTGGCAAAGCGGCTCGAAGCTCGAGCAGCTTGCCGTCGCGGTTTGATCATATAAACTCATCAAAAGAAAGGAACTAACAAACATGAAAACTGCTGTTGTTTATTGGAGCGGCACAGGCAATACGGAGGCAATGGCGCGTGCCGTTGCCGAGGGCATGACCGCCGCGGGCGCAGAGGCTGTGCTGCTTACGCCCGCCGAGGTCGCCCCCGGCGATCTGAACGCCTACGATGCCATCGCCTTCGGCTGTCCCGCCATGGGCAGCGAGGTGCTGGAGGAAATGGAGTTCCAGCCGATGTTCGATGCCTGCAAGCGCAGCCTCGGCGGCAAGCGCGTGGCGCTGTTCGGCTCCTACGGCTGGGGTGATGGCGAGTGGATGCGCAGCTGGGAGAAGGACTGTGATGACGTGGGAATTAATCTTGTTTGCGAGAGCGTGATCTGCGCTGATGCACCTGATGACATGGTGCTGGAAGCCTGCCGCGCCTTGGGCAAGGCGTTGGCGAAGTAAAACGTTCCCCCCCCAGCAAAACTGCACCTTGCAAAGCCGCACAACGCCTCCCTACCGATACTCCCCGCGGCATTCCTGCTGCCGAGAGATCGATGCTCCCTGCGTTGTGTATAATCCCGCATGGCAGAACAATTTAAGAGAAGGTTCCCCCTACAAGGCAATGTCGGCAGATTCCTCGGGTATCCCTTCGAGTACAGGCCTTACCTTGCGCAGGAACGTATCCACCTGTTCCGGGCAGCGGCCAATATAATCCTCCGGCTTCAGCAGGGCGGTAAGATCCTCCTCATTCATGGAAAAGGCCGGCTCTGCCGCCAGGCGGTGCAGAAGGTCACAGGGCTCCCCTTCCTTCATTTTTGCGGAAGCCGCATGCGAGCAGCGGCGGATCACCTCATGCAGCTCCTGCCGGTCTCCGCCGCGCTTGACGGCTTCCATCATCAGGTTTTCCGTAGCGATAAAAGGCAGGTATTCCCGCACGGCCTTGTCGATGATCTTCTCGTTTACTACAAGCCCGCGGGTCACATTTTTGCAAAGGCGCAGAATCGCGTCGGCGCAGAGAAACCCTTCCGGCATGGAAATGCGGCGGTTGGCGGAGTCATCGAGTGTGCGCTCCAGCCATTGAACAGATGCCGTCATGGGGGCATTTGCAGCGTCCAAAATAAGATATCGCGCCAAAGAGCAGATTCGTTCGCTCCGCATGGGATTTCGTTTATATGCCATGGCGGATGAGCCGATCTGCTCTTTTTCAAAAGGCTCCTCCAGCTGCCGGTCGTGCTGCAGCAGGCGAATGTCATTTGCCATGCGATAGGCACTCTGGGCCATGGAAGACAGACAGTTTAAGATACGGCTGTCCGCCTTCCGGGGATACGTCTGCCCGCAGACGTCAAAGCAGTGCGCAAATCCAAATTCCGCACTGATCTGGCGGTTCATCTGGTCGATCTTGTCGGTATCTCCGTCAAAGAGGTCCAGAAAGCTCGCCTCGGTTCCGGTGGTCCCGCGGCAGCCAAGAAATTTCATATGCGCCAACACATGGTCCAGTTCCTCCAGATCGGAGAGAAAATCCTGCATCCAGAGGGTTGCCCGTTTCCCCACAGTGACAAGTTGAGCAGGCTGATAGTGGGTATATCCGAGGGTGGGCAGCGACTTGTATTTTTCTGCGAAGGCGGCAAGATTTTTCAGCACACCCAGCAGTTCTCCGCGGAGATAACGCAAACCGTCCCGATAAAGGATCAGATCCCCGTTGTCGGTCACATAGCAGCTCGTGGCCCCCAAGTGGATCACACCCGCAGCGCCGGGCGCCGCTTTTCCGTAGGCATAGACATGTGCCATCACGTCATGCCGCACTTCCTTTTCCCGCTGCGCGGCACATTCAAAATCAATATCATCGATGTGCGCTTCCAGCTCCGCCACCTGCTCTGCCGTAATGGGCAGGCCAAGGTCATGCTCCGCCCGGGCCAGCGCAGTCCAGAGCTTTCGCCAGACCTGAATACGCTTTTCCTGGGAGAACAGATGCAGCATCTCTTCGGAAGCATAACGGGACGAGAGGGGCGATTCATATTTTTCGTACATCATGGACACTTTTCTCCATTTGGTTTTCTCAGCGGCAAACGCTGTCGTATTTTTTCTTTGTCGATCCTGTGCCATGCGCCCACTCACCGCTTGATGTACGCATCTCGCTCCGCTCCGACGGATACGTATCCGATGTGGCAGCCGATGGCCTTTTCGATATACTCCACATAAGCCTGCGCCTGCTTGGGAAGTTCTTCCCACGTGCGAGCGCCGGAGATGTCGCAGCCCCAGCCGTCCAGATATTCCGTAACGGGCTTCGCCGTTTCCAGCGCCGCGGGGAAGGGAAACGCATTCGTTTCCGCCCCGTTGACTACATATTTGGTGCAGACAGGGATCTTGTCCATATAGCTGAGAACGTCCAGCTTGGTCAGTGCGATGGTCGTGGCGCCTTGGGTCTGTACGCCGTAGCGGGTGGCGACGATATCCAGCGGGCCGACGCGGCGGGGCCGCCCCGTTTTTGCGCCGTACTCAAAGCCGGCCTCCCGCAGCCGGTCGGCCTCGGGGCCGAACCACTCACAGACGAACGGCCCCTCGCCCACGCAGGTAGAGTAGGCTTTCACCACGCCAACCACTTCATCCAGTTTGGCAGAGGGAAGGCCGGACCCGACCGGCGCGTAAGCTGCCACCGCGTTGGACGAGGTGGTGTAAGGGTAGATGCCGTAATCCAGATCCCGCAGAGCCCCCAGCTGTGCCTCAAAGAGAATGCTCTTCCCGTCCTGCTGCGCCTTGCGCAGCCAGCTGCCGGTATCGCAGATGAAGGGCTTTAGCTTCTGCCCATAGGTATGCAGATAATCACACAGCTGCGCCATGGTATAGGGCTTTGCGCCGTAGACCCTGGTCAGGGTCAGGTTCTTCCATTCCAGCAGGTCCTCCAGGTGGCGAACCAGGTATTCCGGATAGAAGAGCTCGCCGGCCTGAATCGTCTTTTTCTGATATTTGTCAGAGTAGAAGGGGGCGATTCCCTGCTTGGTAGAGCCGTATTTTTTATCCTTCAGGCGCTCTTCCTCCAGTTCATCCAGCAGAATGTGCCACGGCAGCACCAGTGAGGCCCGGTCGCTGATCTTCAGGTTATCCGGCGTCACGCTCACGCCCTTTGCAGCAACGCTTTCCATCTCGCCGCAAAGACTCTTCATATCCAGCGCAACGCCATTTCCTAAAATATTGACCACATTCGGCCGGAAGATCCCCGATGGAAGCAGATGCAGCGCAAATTTCCCATATTTGTTGATGACGGTGTGCCCCGCGTTCCCGCCGCCCTGATAGCGCACCACAATATCATAGTCCCGCGTGAGCAGATCGACCATGCGGCCCTTCCCCTCATCGCCCCAGTTGATGCCAACAATGGCACAAGTTTTCATAAATTGACCTCCTGCATCATATCATTTCATCATTCGCAAGGCAAGCGCCGCTTTCGCGGCGCCGCCTTTTTTTCATCTTGTTCACCTGACGCTGAACAGCAGCTCTCCGTAAGTGGGGAACGGCCACGCGCTTTCCGCGGTCAGCGTCTCTGCTTCGTCTGCGGCAGAGCGCAGCACTGTCATTCGGGAGAGCATCTCGTCCCGAATAAAGTTTGCACCCTCGGTCACATCACAAATGGTTTTGAATCTGGCAATCGCGCTGTCCAGTGCGTCGACCCTTGCGTCGATGCTCTCGGTCACCGCCGTCAGCTTTTTGACGAGCTTTGTTTCATAGCCGCAGCTGATTTCGCCATCTAAGGATTTTTTGTCGGCGGCAGTCCGGGCCACGTCTGCGGCATAGCGAGCAACGGCCGGAAGGATCTGCTTTCGCGCCATGTCGCTCATGGTCTGAGCCTCGATGCACACGGTTTTGCAGTAGTTTTCCAGCATGATCTCGTACCGGGAGCGCAGCTCCGCTTCGGTGTACACCCCGTGAGCCGTCAGCATCTCGACGTTCTTCGCTTTCAAGAGCTCCGGGATCGCGTCCGGCGTGGTACGCAGATTGAGCAGTCCGCGTTCCTCTGTGGCCTCCCGAATCCATGCATCATCGTAACCATTTCCGTTAAAGATAATTCTCTTATGCTCCTTGATGGTACGCTTGATTCGCTCATGCAGGGCGGTATTGAAGTCCTCTGCCTGTTCCAGTTCGTCCGCATAGCATTTCAGGGACTGTGCCACCGCAGCATTGAGCATGATATTGGCGCAGGCAATGGAATCGGAAGAGCCCACCATTCGGAATTCGAATTTGTTGCCAGTGAAGGCAAAGGGAGAGGTACGATTGCGGTCCGTGGTGTCCCGGACAAAACGGGGCAGCACATCGACCCCCAGCTTCATCTTCTTTCTTTCTACATCGACGTAGGCGGAATCGGTCTCAATGGCATTCAGCACAGCGGTCAGCTCATCGCCCAGAAAGATCGAGATCACGGCGGGAGGCGCTTCATTGGCTCCCAATCGGTGGTCGTTTCCGGCCGTTGCGACAGAAGCTCTCAGCAGCCCCTGATAGTCGTCCACCGCCTGAATGACAGCCGCCAGAAACAGCAGGAACTGGGCATTTTCGTGGGGGGTCTCGCCGGGAGAGAGCAGGTTGACGCCGGTATCGGTGGAAAGGGACCAGTTGTTATGTTTGCCGCTGCCGTTGACCCCGGCAAAGGGCTTTTCGTGGAGCAGGCACACCATGCCGTGCTTAGCCGCCACACGCTGCATGATCTCCATGGTCAGCTGATTCTGATCGGTCGCCAGGTTGACGGTGGTATAGATGGGAGCAAGCTCATGCTGGGCAGGTGCCACCTCATTGTGCTCCGTTTTGGCAAGGACTCCCAACTTCCACAGCTCGGTATTCAGCTCCTCCATGAACGCGGCCACGCGCGGCTTGATGGAGCCAAAGTAATGGTCGTCCAGTTCCTGACCCTTGGGGGGCTTGGCGCCGAATAGCGTCCTGCCGGTGTAGAGCAAGTCCATGCGCCGCTCGTACAACGCCCTGTCGATCAGGAAATATTCCTGCTCCGCACCGACGGCGGGCACCACGCGCCTGACCTCATCATGGCCGAACAGCTTCAACACCCGAAGGGCCTGACGGTTCAGCGCCTCCATGCTGCGCAGAAGGGGTGTTTTCTTATCCAGCGCCTCCCCGCCATAGGAGCAAAATGCGGTAGGGATACAAAGCGTTTTTCCCTTGATGAAGGCATAGCTGGTGGGATCCCAGGCGGTGTAACCGCGTGCCTCAAAGGTAGCGCGCAGGCCACCAGATGGAAAAGACGAAGCATCTGGCTCCCCTCGGATCAGTTCCTTTCCGGAGAATTCCATAATCACTCTGCCATCTGGCGCCGGGGTGATGAAGCTGTCATGCTTTTCCGCCGTGATCCCGGTCAGGGGCTGGAACCAGTGGGTGAAGTGGGTCGCGCCGTTTTCGACTGCCCAGTCCTTCATTGCGTCGGCCACCGCATTGGCTACCGACAGGTCCAGCTTGGCCCCTTTTTGAATGGTGTGCTTCAGAGAGTGATATACCTCCCCGGACAGACGGGCTTTCATCACACGGCTGTCAAAGACCATGCTTCCAAATATTTCTGGTACAGTCGTCATAGTAGTGTCTTCCTTTCAAAGAAATAAAAAGAGACGCTGACGCTGCGGAAGGCTTTGCCTCCGAGACGCCAATGTCTCTTAACATTGCAAAATATACAGCCATCAGTTCGGAAAGTCAATTGTCGATTTGTTGAAAATCATTTTTGTCGAAATATCATTTTTAGCAATTTTGATCTTACAAATCCGTGTTTTTCCCCGTTTTATCCGCGAAGCAGGAACGCTTTGTCGCATCGGTTCAACGGTCAGATCGCTTGGAGCTCCTAAAAATTTCACGTCAAAAGAATAATTCGGGATAGAAAATTGACAGAAGGTGTGGTATCATATTTCATATTTTGTGAAAGATCGCGGTTGTTTCATGGTAATTTCCTTACCGCGATCGCCCCAGATATGAAAAAGTTTGATCGGCAAACGTATGGTCTGAATGAAAGGAAGCAGGTGAAAACATGAAGTACACGCCAGAAGAAGTGATCCAGTTCGTTCAGGAGGAGAATGTCAGGTTTATCCGTCTGGCCTTCTGCAATGTCTATGGAAAGCAGCACAATGTGTCTATCATGCCCAGTGAGCTCAAGCGCGCTTTTGCGTATGGGATCGCCTTTGATGCCTCGGCGGTAGATGGCTTTGGCGGCGAGATTCGCTCCGACCTTCTGCTTCACCCGGATCCTTCCACCCTGATCCAGCTTCCCTGGCGGCCGGAGCAGGGCAAGGTCATGCAGATGTTCTGCGATATTTCCTACCCGGACGGCAGGGCTTTTGAACGGGATACCCGAAGCCTTCTGAAGCGAGCGGTGGCAGACGCCAGCGCCCGGGGCTTCCAGTTTGCGTTCGGTGCGGAAATGGAGTTCTATCTATTTCGCCTTGATGAATGCGGTGAGCCTACCAGAATCCCTTACGACCATGCCGGCTACATGGACATCGTACCAGATGACAAGGGAGAGACGATCCGCCGGGAGATCTGCCTGATGCTGGAACAGATGGGGATTCAGCCAGAGAGCTCTCACCACGAGAGCGGTCCGGGGCAGAACGAAATCGACTTTCGCTACTCAGCCCCCCTCACAGCCGCCGACAACGCCGTCACCTTTCACGCGGTGGTCCGCACTGCGGCAGCTCAGAACGGGCTCTGTGCCAGTTTCTCTCCTAAGCCGCTGGCGGATCGGGACGGAAACGGAATGCACATCAACGTCTCTGTCAAATGCGATGAGGTCGCCCAGCCGCTGCCCGGTATCATCGCAGGGATTCTGGCGCATATCCGGGACATGACCCTGTTTATGAACCCCTGCGAGGAATCCTACCGCCGCCTCGGCCATAACAAAGCGCCACTCTACGTGACGTGGTCTGCGGAAAACCGTTCCCAACTGATCCGCATTCCGGCGGCAGTGGGCGAATACCGCCGGGCTGAGCTGCGCTCTGCCGATCCAATGGCAAATCCGTACATTGCCTATGCGCTCCTGATCTACGCCGGAATGCACGGGGTCGAGCATGACCTGCAGCTCTGTCCCGCCTCGGATTTCAATGTCTATACCGCACCCGCCGAGGTGCTCAATGGTCTAAAGAAGCTGCCCGGTTCATTGTATGAGGCTGCCGCATTGGCCGAAGCAAGCGCATTTATCCGCAAGCATCTCCCGGAAGCCGTGATCTCCGCCTACTGTCATCGTTAAAGAGCCCTGATTGGATCAGGTGAAAGGAGGGGAGAACATGATCTTTCAGGAACGGACATACAGCGTACTGATTGTCACCGCCACGGACAGTTTTACCGAGAAGATCATGCCTCTGCTCCCTGTGACGGATTACTGGCCGGTAACGGTGGTACGCAGCATCGGAGAGGCGCGCCGAAAAATCTTGGAAACGGCATTTGATATTGTGCTGATCAACGCTCCTTTGCCGGACGACTTTGGAATGCGTCTGGCCGTAGATATCTGTACCGGAAGCGGTGCAGGGGTTTTGCTGTTGGTTCGGAACGATCAGTTTGACGATATCTACGCCAGAGTCGTCAGTTACGGCGTGCTCACACTGTCCAAGCCCACCAGCATGCAAATGGTAGCGCAAAATCTGCGGATCCTTTGCGCCACCCGAGAGCGCATGCGTCAGATGGAAGCCAAACAGGCTACCGTAGAAGAAAAGATCGAGGAGATCCGGCTGGTCAACCGGGCCAAGTGGCTGCTGATTGAGTGCCTTGGCATGACGGAGCCGGAAGCCCACCACTATATTGAAAAGCAGTCCATGGACCGGCGCATATCCAAACGGGAAGTGGCGGAAACTGTGATAAAAACATATCAATAGCACAAGGATCCCGCGGATCGCAATGTGCAGAATTGTGAAAACTCTGGTTGACAAATTGCCGTCAGCCGCAGTAGAATATGAATCGTTGAACGAAGGCGTTCGTCAGAGGACTTTTGTCCCCTGATGGACGCCTTCTCTTTTTTGAGTTTTCCACGGGAGGTCAACACATGACAAAGTATATTTTTGTGACAGGCGGCGTTGTTTCCGGGTTGGGAAAGGGTATCACCGCAGCCTCTTTGGGGCGACTGCTGAAGGCCCGGGGACTGAAGGTAGCAGCGCAAAAACTGGATCCCTATATCAATGTGGACCCCGGTACCATGAGCCCCTACCAGCACGGTGAGGTCTATGTTACCGAGGATGGCGCTGAGACAGATCTGGATCTGGGGCACTATGAGCGGTTCATTGACGAGGATCTGAACCAATATTCCAATCTGACCACCGGAAAGGTCTACTCCAACGTTATCTCCAAGGAGCGCCGGGGCGCGTATCTGGGGGCCACCGTGCAAACCATTCCCCACATCACAGATGAGATCAAGCGGTTTATCTATAATGTGGGCAGCAAGACGGAGGCTGATGTCGTAATCACCGAGGTTGGCGGAACCATCGGTGATATTGAGAGCCAGCCCTTTATCGAGGCCATTCGGCAGGTGGGGCATGAGGTAGGGCCCGGAAACGCCCTGTATATTCATGTCACGCTGGTCCCCTATCTGAAGGCATCTGGAGAGCATAAGTCCAAGCCAACCCAGCACTCCGTAAAGGAGCTGCAGGGATTGGGCATCACGCCGGACATCATCGTCCTGCGCTGTGATGAACCCATCACCGATCCCAGTATTTTCCGCAAGATTGCAGGTTTCTGCAATGTGAAGCCCGACTGCGTCATTGAAAATCTGACGCTTCCCATTCTTTATGAGGCTCCTCTCTATTTGGAGCGGGCGAATCTGTCTGCGGTGGTCTGCCGAGAACTGCGGCTATCCACACCTGAGCCGGATTTGAGCCAGTGGCAGGCGATGGTCGCTGCCATCAAGAGCCGCAGCAAGTCGGTAAGCATCGGCCTTGTGGGAAAATATGTGCAGCTTCACGATGCCTATCTGTCTGTTGCGGAGGCCTTGCGGCACGCCGGGTTTGCCCTTGGTGCAAAGGTAGACATTCAATGGATCGACTCGGAGACGGTCACGGCAGACACGCAGGACGAGCTGCTCTCCCAGCTTGACGGGATTCTTGTCCCGGGCGGCTTCGGAAGCCGCGGCATCGAAGGCATGATTCTGGCGGCTCAATATGCCCGGGAGCATCGCATTCCCTATCTGGGTATTTGCCTCGGTATGCAGATTGCCGTCATCGAATTTGCCCGCCATGTACTCGGTCTTACAGGCGCCGATTCGGGTGAATTTGCCCCGGAGTGCCGCCATAAGGTCATCGACTTTATGCCTGGTCAAGGCGAGGACATCGACAAGGGCGGTACCCTCCGTCTGGGCAGTTATCCCTGTGTGATCGCCGAGGGAACGACCATGGCGCGATGCTATGGAGGCGCACAGATTTGGGAGCGTCACCGCCACCGCTATGAGTTCAATAACGACTATCGAGATGCTTTGCGGGCGGCGGGAATGACCATAAGCGGGCTCTCCCCTGACGGGAGATTGGTGGAGGCAGTGGAGCTGAGCAGCCAGCCCTTCTATGTTGGTGTGCAGTATCACCCCGAATTCAAAAGCCGCCCCACCCGGCCTCACCCGCTGTTTCAGGGTTTCCTCGCTGCCGCATTGGAAAGTGGGAAATGAGCGATTTGGGATTCAGCAGCGACACAACGGTCAATGCTGCCAACAGAGCTGGACACTGCCGGCAGCAGGGAGATCGTCCTTTCTGCTGAAGCAAAAAGGACACAATAAGATGAAAAATGCGCAAAGAGCATCGGGGAGGAGGCGCTGCAATACCTTAGCGCACAAAACAGCCCCGACGCTAAATGATCTTCGCATTGCAAGAATATAATACGGGTGGTAGAACAAAACGCCGGAGAAGGAGGCATTTTTCCTTCTCCAACGATTCTTAGTTCGGAGTCCGCTTCTCATGCTGCATAGCGTTTTCGAGTGGGCGGTCAAGGATCGCCTGATTCCGCGCAATCCGACCGAGGACTGCATCACGCCGAAGGTACAAAAAATCGAAATGCAGATTCTTCCACCGGAGCATATTAAGGATTATCTGGATGCCGCAGACAGGAGAGGACTCCTCCCCATGTTCTATCTGGAGCTGGTCACGGGCTTGTGGAAGGGTGAGATCACGGCGCTTCTCTGGAGCGACCTCGACGCAAGGAGTAACACCATCTCTGTCAGCAAGCAGTCTGTAAAGAATCCCAATGGTGAACTGACGCTCTCCCGTCCCAAAACGGAGACTTCGGTCAGAAAAGTCAGCATTCCACAGGAGGCTGTCGATCTGCTGATAGCGGAACATGGCAAGCATCCTGAGAATCCCTACATGTTCCCCTCGCCGGCAACCGGTGAGATGTACTACCCAGACTCCGTCGTAAATCTGCACAAGAAAATCCTGAAGG
>OOBZ01001981.1_pt1 | contig 12926 bp, 8 predicted proteins | sample 1671601 | NCBI WGS metagenome assembly OOBZ01 (sample SAMN06348173, study PRJEB24527) | human gut metagenome | biome: human gut; feature: ankylosing spondylitis patient; material: feces | host: Homo sapiens | place: China | collected 2015-10
AACATCAGAGAATACTTCAGCAGCAGAGTCTCGTATCCGTGATACAGATATGGCTTCTGAAATGGTTGAGTACAGCAAGAACAACATCCTTGCACAGGCTGGACAGTCAATGCTTGCTCAGGCAAATCAGTCAACACAGGGAGTACTTTCACTTCTCGGTTAATAATAATTACTACTATAAGCAGAAGAGCCGGTGTTTGCACCGGCTCTTTTTGTTTCTAACGAAAATATTAAATGAACAGGAGAATCATGTATATGGTTTTTGAAAAAGAGTATTTCGAAGATGAGGTTAGAGATGGGTTTTATGTACCGGCACAGATGAAACATGCGTGGGCAGCACAGTTGGAAGTGCTTAATGATATAGACAAGGCATGTACCGAGAATGAAATACAATATTTTGCAGAATGGGGAACCCTGCTTGGTGCAGTAAGGCATCACGGATTCATACCATGGGATGATGATATGGATATATGCATGAAGAGGGCTGATTATGAGAAATTTTTACGCATATATGATAAAATTATGCCTGAAAATTATACGATATATAATATAACTACAGATACTGAAACTGATGATTTTCTGTCAAGAGTAATCAATGGCAGAAGTATTAATTTTGATAAAATTCATCTTGAAAAATATCATGGCTTTCCATATTCAGCCGGAATTGATATATTTCCGTTAGATTATATTGCACCAGATGAGGATGATGATAAATATCAAAGAGAGGTAATAGCTATTGTTAATACTCTTGCAAAGACAATAAGAGGTATGCAGGAAGATGAGAGCCTTATGACAGAAGAAGCAATAGCGGATGTTAAAGAGGATGTAAAGCATATTGAAAAATTGTGCAATATTACTATAGACGAGGATGCAGATCTCGTGCAGCAGCTTAATATACTTGTAGACAGATTGTGTGGATTATATACAGAGGATGAATCTGAGTATATTACATTAATGCCATTGTGGCTGGATGTTAATGGAATATGGCGAGATGGGGAAAGATACAGATTTCCTAAAGATTATTATACAAAGACGGTAAGGCTTCCTTTTGAGAATACTACTATACCTGTTCCATATGCATATGATAAAATATTAAAGAAAAAATATGGGGATTATAAGCAGTTTGTCCATGAATGGGGAACACATGATTATCCTTTTTATGAAAGACAGATAGATATATTAAAAAGAGAAGACGTAACTATTAGTAAAGAATTTGAATGCAGCATGCAGGAATATGAGGCTTTTAAGCAGCAGAAGAATACTGTCAGAACTGCAAGAAGTATACTCAGACAGGTTAATGATGAAAATAATACTGATAAAAAAACTGTAGTGTTTATGCCATATAAATCAAAATACTGGGAGAATATGGAAGCATTATGGAAAGAATATAGTGACAATGATGAGTATAATGTTGTGGTAATACCACTGCCTTATTACTATAAGAATTTTGATGGAACGGCAGATTACTGTGAGGATAAGGGAACATACCCGGATTATGTGGAGCTTACTACATATGAGAATTACAGGTTTGAGCAGATGAATCCAGAAAAGATAATTATTCAGAATCCATATGATGAATTTAATATGACGGTAACTGTACATCCTGCATTTTACAGCAGGAACCTGGCAATTCATACAGATGAACTGATATATATGCCATATTTTAAGACGGAAGAAATTGATGAAAATGATATGAGGGCATATAAGTGGATGAAAGAATATGTTACAATGCCAGGAGTAGTGTATGCGGATAAAGTAATAGTACAGTCAGAAAATATTAAAAAATTATATGTTAAGAAGCTTACTGAATTCTTAGGAGAAGATTTACAGAAAGAGTGGGATAATAAAATAACATATTAAATTAATGGAGGGACAGATGAAAAAGGTAATAACCTATGGTACATATGATTTATTTCATGAAGGACATTATAAGCTTTTACAGAGAGCAAAGGCACTAGGAGATTACCTTATTGTCGGCGTTACTACAGAACATTTTGATGAGGCAAGAGGTAAAGTCAATGTTGTAGATTCCATAATGGACAGAATTGAAAATGTAAGAAAAACCGGATTCGCTGATGAGATTATAGTTGAGGATCATGATGGACAGAAAATCGAAGATATACAGCGTTATGGTGTTGATATATTTACTGTTGGTTCAGACTGGATTGGAACATTTGACTATCTTAAACAGTTCTGTGAGGTTGTATATCTAGAGAGGACACCGGATATATCATCAACTTTGGAGAGAAAGAATAAGTTTAAGATTGTTAATGTTGGAATAGTGGGAACAGGAAGAATTGCTCCCAGATTCATATCAGAGGCAAAATATGTAAGTGGTATTAATATAGCATGTACATATAATCCTCAAAATCAGAGTGCACAGGCTTTCAGTAACAGACATGATATTCCTAATTATAGTGGAGAATATGAGGAATTCCTTGAACAGGTTGATGCTGTATATATAGCATCGCCGAATGAAACACACTATGATTATGCAAGAAAAGCATTAGCGAATGGGAAGCATGTGCTGTGTGAGAAGCCTGCAGCATTTACGAAAAGAGAGGCACAGGGACTTTATCAGTATGCCATGGATAATGGTCTTGTGCTTATGGAAGCTGTAAAAACTGCATATTGTCCGGGATTTAGCCAGCTTGTCAATATGGTACAGTCAGGTAAAATTGGTAAAGTATGCGATGTAGAAGCATGTTTTACAAGACTTGCCAACGATAATTCAAGAGAACGGACAGATGCAGCATATGGTGGTGCATTTCTTGAATTCGGAAGTTATACCCTTCTTCCAGTCATTAAGCTGCTCGGAACAGATTATAAGGACATACATTTTGATACAATATATGATGAAAATGGAGTTGACCTTTATACCAAAGTATATCTGTCTTATGACAATGCAATGGCTCTGTCAAAGAACGGAGTGGCAGTTAAATCAGAAGGCCAGCTTGTAGTTGCGGGTACTAAAGGATATGTACTTGCTCCATCACCATGGTGGCTTACAAGAAGATTTGAGGTGCATTTCGAGGATTCATCCAAGGTCGAAGTATATGAACCTGTATTTCAGGGTGATGGCTTCAGATACGAGATAAGTGATTTTGTATCTAAAATTAATGGAATAGATAAGAACGGATATAAGCTTACAGCAGAGGAAGCAATAGCTATGGCTGAAGTGACTGAAGCGTATATGAAGCAGAAAAAAAGATAAATGTAACAGGAGACAGATATGTTTTTTGATGATGGGTATTTTAGAGAAGAAACCAGAGAAGGATTCGTGATTGCAGAGGATATGAAGCGTGCATGGGCAGCACAGCTTGAAGTACTAGAAGAAGTTAAGCGTGTGTGCGGAATCCTTGAAATTAAATTTTTTGCTGACTGGGGAACTTTGCTTGGTGCAGTAAGACATCACGGATTCATACCATGGGATGATGATATGGATATAGCAATGCTGCGTGAGGATTATATGAGGTTTTTATCTGAGGCACCAGTTCTTCTTGAGAAATATTATGAAATTAAAAGCGTGTATAATGATCCTGAAGATGATACTATTAAGGCAAGGATAATTAATGGAAGGCATATATGCTTTGAACCTGATTTTCTTGCAAGGTTTCATGGCTGTCCATATGTTGTGGGAATCGATATATTTCCAGTTGATAATATAACTGATGACAAAAGGGCTTTGGATAAACAGATAGAAAGCTTAAGATTTCTGCTCAGAACAGCAGAGAGTGTTCCAGAGAAAGGACCATATGGTGCTGAAGTGCTGGAACTTATGAAAAAGATAGAAAAAACATTTGGCATTCCGGTCAATTATAATAACAGATTAAAACACGAATTAAAGAAAATATATGATATTGTATGTTCACTTTATCATGATGAGAATTCAGCAGAAGTATGCTCAATGATAGACTTTGCAGAAGGCTGGGATTATCATGCAAAAAGAGAATGGTATGAAGATATATGTGAACTGTCATTTGAAAATACAACGATTCCGGTACCGGAAGGCTATGATGGATTATTGCAGATAAAGTACGGTAAAGATTATATGACACCGAGAAATGTTGGAAGTTCACATGATTATCCTTTTTATAAAAGTCAGATTGAAGAATTAAGACTGGTTATGCAGAAGGAGTTTAATACAGAATTTACTACTGAAGAAGTTATCAGGCTTATTCATGCTAAGGTAAAGGAAGCAGAATGCACAATGGTTAATGTCGGAATAATAGGAACTGGAAGGATAGCGTCCAGATTTCTTGAAGAAAGCAGATATGTAAGTGGTATAAATGTTTCAGCAATATATAATCCTCATCTTGAGAGTGTGTTATGGTTTGCAAAGAACAACAATATTGATATAGATGGTCCGATGATTCTTACAGATGATTCGGAAGCTTTCTTTGATGCAGTTGATGCAGTGTATATTGCTGCACCTCATGAGATGCATACAGAATATATAAGAATAGCGTTGGATAAGGGAAAGCATGTTTTATGTGAGAAACCTATGGGGTTGAATAAATCGGACATACAACAGATGCTTTCGGTGGCTGATGATAAAAAGCTTGTATGCATGGAAGCAATAAAAACAGCATATTGTGCCGGGTTTGAACGAATACTTGATATTGTTAAGAGTGGCGCAATAGGAAAAGTAAGAGATGTTGAAGCTGCATTTTCTAAGATAGGTGCGGCAGCAGGAAGAGAAATGTGGGGAGCGTCAGGAGGAAGCTTTACTGAGCTTGCAAGCTATTGTCTGCTTCCGGTTATGAAGCTGCTTGGCACAGATGTAAAAGATATTCATACATATTCAGTAGAAAGTCCTCTGGGGACAGATTCATATACCAAGATGATGATAACCTATGAAGATGGTGTTGCTACTATAAAGACTGGTCTTGGAGTTAAGACGGAGGGTGAACTTATTGTGGCGGGGGATGATGGTTATATAAGAGTTCCATCACCATGGTGGCTTACTAAGAGAATAGAAGTTCATCATGAGAATCCTAATCAGGTAGAGGTGTATGAGGAAGAATTCGCTGGTGGTGGATTGCGTTATGAAATAGAAGCATTTGTAAAATGCATTAACAATCCGGGAACTGTAAAGAAGATAACTGATGAAGAAAGTATATGGCTTTCTGGCATGATGGAGCAATTTCTTGCAAAACGCGGCGAGGTTAAGCAGACTGTGGATACAGAAGCCTTAAAGAGAGTTGGTATATGGGCACACAGAGGATGCAGCATGATGAATCCGGAGAATACGCTTCTTGCGTTTAAAAAAGCGGCGGAATTAGATGGAATTACCGGAATTGAATTTGACGTGCAGCTTACAAGAGATAATGAAATTGTGGTAATACATGATGAAAGAGTTGACAGAACCACTGATGGAACTGGCTATGTACAGGAATATACATTAAATGAACTGAAACAGTTATCTATAGCCGGAGATGATGAAATTCATAGAATTCCTACATTAAGGGAAACATTTGAATTGCTTGCACCATATTGTAAGGGCAAAGGTCTTCATCTTAATATTGAACTTAAGAATAGTGAAATAAGATATGAAGGCATGGAGCAGAAGGTTATTGATATGGTTTCAGAATTCAATCTTGAGGATTATGTTGTGTACTCATCATTTAATCATGATTCAATAGGGCTTGTAAGACAGCTTAAAGATGATGCAGATGTGGCATATCTGGCAGGTGATTATCACAGATGCATGGATGGAATCAGGAAATATGGCGGTACGACAATTCATCCGGCACAATGGGGAATGCCAGTCAATAAAACAGATGTAGAAGCGATACAGAAGGCGGGCATGCGTGTGCGCATGTGGAATGGAAGCGAGCCGTTGTATGGTCAGTGCAGGACATTACCGGATATGGATCTGCGTGAATATTGCAGACTTGGTGCAACAGATATATTTACTAATGCACCAGAGAGATATTGTGAGAACAGGAGATAATTATGTTAGCAGGCATACAGTTAAGTGACGGATTAAAGCTTGAAGCAATAGCAGATGGAGGATTCTCATATGCAGAGATACCATATGAGATTATAGAAAAAAATGAACTCCCGACATATAAGAAGAAAGATGGGGACTCGCGGGTACTTAAGGTTTCGGGATTTTCCTATCCTCTTGCAAAGCTGACTCCGGATAAGATGTATGAGCTTCTGGAAAGCTGCAGGAAGTATCAGGCTAATTATATAGTCCTTGATACAATGAACTGCGAGGCAGGGATACTTGAAAATGTTGTGGAAGAGTGTTCTATGATGATAACAGATTACAGGATTCCGGTATTCATAGAGAATGGCTGCAATGGAAGTGATGAAACCGGATATCTTAATGGCGCATATTCTGATATATCTTCATTGAAATCAATTGCTGAATACTGCAACAGGATGTGTGATACAGCTATAGTTGGTATATCTATAAATGTTGGATACAGTAACCTGCTTGCCAAGAATGTGAGAAGCCAGATTGACCAGTGCAGTGAATATCTTTGCATGATACATGCTAATGATAATGGCGGTGTGTATAATGAAAAACAGATGCCTTTTACATTTACAAGAGGAAGAGGAAATCTTATTACAGACTGGTATCATATTATTGGAGCACTTATTAAAATTGAATTCTCAGGGTGGCTGATATTCGATAATAGCGGAACATTTGCAAGAGTTCCGGAAGTGCTGCAGACACAATATGTGCGTATGCTGCATGCAATTGTTAAAGAATGGCAGGACCAGTTTACATTTGTTGAAAGAGTGTTAAACAAGCCTGATAAAAAGCTTATTCTGTTCGGTGCAGGACAGATGTTATGGGATTATATGGATACGCTTGGAGATAAATATCCGCCGTATTTTGCAGTTGATAATGGAAAGATGAGATGGGGAACTAAGGTATGCGGGGTTGATGTAAAGGCTCCGTCAGCAATACTTGATGTTCCGGCAGAAGAACGCAATGTTGTTATATGCTGTATGTATTATGATGCGATATCAGCGCAGCTTAAGGCTATGGGTGTTGAACACAGCGAGTTTCAGGACAGATATTTTGTATAGACATTTGGAGGAATGGAAATGGTAAAAGTAGGTGTACAGACTAAAGGAATTCTGCCAGAGATGGGAATTGAAGATGGCGTTGCAATAATTGCCCAGGCAGGATTTGAGATGGTTGATTTTAATCTTGATACATTTTTAAAGAATTCAGATGTCTATGGTGGAAAGATTAATAAATTTTTTGATGCGGATATTGAAGATATTCTTGCGTACTTTGGCGAGTATAAGAAGATGTTTAATAAATATGGGGTTAAGCCGTCACAGATGCATGCCCCTTATCCTATGTTTGTGCTGGGACGCGATGATATAAGCCAGTATATGCAGAATGTTGTAATACCAAAGAGCATTCAGATTGCAGGTTTTCTTGAGATTCCATGGGTAGTCATGCATCCGTTCAAGATGCAGTATAAGTACGGACTTGAGGCTGAACAGGCAATGAATATACAGTTTTTCTCATCTCTTATATCTGAGCTTAAGAAGCACAATGTCAGAATATGTGTAGAGAATCTCTATGAAAGTGTCGGAGGAAGAATAACTGAAGGTACATGTGCGGACCCTGATGATGCAATATTTTATGTTGACATGTTAAATATGATGGCAGGTGAGGAAAGATTTGGTATATGCCTCGATACAGGTCATATCCAGCTTGTACACAGACAGCCGGCGGATTATATAAGAAAGGTTGGCAGCCGCTTAAAGCTTCTTCACATGCATGAGAATGATGCGTATGGCGACCTCCACCAGATGCCGTATACATTTGGCAGCAGTAAGGAATGCGGAACTGACTGGGATTCATTGGCAGCAGCACTTGCAGATATTGGATTTGATGGAACATTGAGCTTTGAGACATTTCCTTGTATGAACAGCTTTCCGTATGGAACGAGGGATGAGGTGCTTAGGACTATACATGAAGTTGGGGTGTATATAAAGGGGAAGATTGAAGCATGAGATATGTTCATGTCATATTATAAGGAACATGTTGATTACACAGATGTAGAGGATTATAAAAAAGATTTGATGAATCAGTGAAAATGGTAAAAGATGCTGGTTTAAGATATTCAGTAAATCGTTTTCTTATATGGTGCGATTTTGGATTCCTGGTTAATAACAGAATGTATGATTTTGATAAAGTTATTATTAATAGTCTGGGATTGCGTATTTAGAGTGAGTAAGGATAAATGAATTGTATAAATTTCAAATGACATGACAGCTCTTGATAGTGCAGAAAAATAGACAATATATTTAAAGGATAAAAATACATTGACTGATGAACAAGTCAGCTATGAAAGGTTAAGAAGTATCAATAATTAACCGATATATTATTTATAATTAGGAATTATAGATGATAATTCAATTGAGATACAGGAATTATTATCAACATGCGAATGGAGTCGCTTTAATTGATATAATATCGGTAATATGGATAGAATTACGATTGATGTGTAAAGCCCTGCATTTGTATGCAGGGCTTTTTGCTTGCCACAAGATTGAATAAAACATTAGGTGATAGATATGAAAAGTGAATTAACAGATGATTGGAAATATATAAGTGAATTAGTTGTATATGGGTTTGGGAAAGTAGCTCATGACAACATAGATTTTTTTAAGAGTAGTTTTAATATTGCATATATTGTAGATAGTGATAAAGAGAAATGTAACTGTGAATTTAAAGGCATATCAGTAAAACATGTTGATGATGTAAAAGATGATTTGAAAAATTATAAAATAGTAATTATGACAGCTAACAGAAATGCTGCTTTAGTTGGGGAAGACCTTGAAAAATTTGGATTACAGTCAGGAAAAGATTTTTGCTCAATGGAGCAGTTCCTTACTGAGTGGTTTTGGAATTATAAGAAAAAAGTCTGTTTAATGGAAGTACATAGTACAATAACATCACGATGCACTTTAAAATGTAAGCATTGTAATATGTTTATGCCATATTATAGGGAACATGTAGATTATACAGCTAAAGATATATTAGAGGATTTAGAATTGTTGTTCAGACACGTGGATTATATTGTTGCATATGAAATTCTTGGTGGAGAACCGCTTATTAATGGTGAACTTGCAGACATGATAAGGCAGATTGGTGATAGGTATGGTAATAGAATAGGTAATATTGGGATTATCACTAATGGAACATTACTGCCGGATGAACAGCTTATAGAAATATCAAAAAAGTATAATGTTAAATATGATTTCAGTGACTACACAGATGTAGTAAGTGATGCTGGTTTAAGATATTCAGTAAATCGTTCTCTTAGATGGTGTGATTTTGGATTCCCTGTTAATAACAGAATGTATGATTTTGATAAAGTAAGAGAACATATGCTTTCATGCGGACCAATATTTCATGGACTTAATGATGGAAAGTATTATTATTGCCATGTATCCTGGAGTGCTGATAAGGCAAAGTTATTAAAAAATGTATCAGATGATTATATTGATTTAAGAACACTTGATGATGATGACAGAGCAAAAGAAGCAATACTAGAACACAGTAATGGTAATATGGCAAAAGGATTTGTGAAGCTTTGTAAGATATGTGGTGGTTGTGGTAATGACAATACAGAATTTGTAAAAGCAGCAGAACAGATGTAAATATCAGACAATGAAACATACTGAATTAGAGGAATTATATACATGGAACAGAAGTCTAAATATGATATAGAAATTGAAAATTTCAGACATAATTTTAGAAGCATAAAAAACAAGAGAATTGCAATATATGGAATGGGAAGGCGTAGTGCAACGCTTCTTCCAGGGATAACTGACTTTAATATTACAGGAATTTTGGATAGGGATGAAAGTAATGTTGGAAAAGAATTATGTGGAATCAAAGTAATATCTATAAAGAATGTAGAGAATTGTGTTGATGCAATTGTTATTAATTCAGACCCGTCCAACTATGAGATAATATATAAAAGAATTGCAAAAGATGTAACAGTTCCAGTGTATTATGCAGATGGAAGAATAGCCGCTTTATCAGATAAAGATACAAGATATGAGCAGAATGAGTATTGGAAAAGCTCATATCAGGAGTTAAAAGACAAGATAGACAAAGCAGACACTGCTTCATTTGATATATTTGATACATTGATAATGAGAAAAGTTTTTTCACCAGAAGATGTATTCAGACTGTTAGGAGAAAAGGTAAGAGCGGAATTAAAATTAGATTGTGAAATTGCCAGCATAAGGGCACAAGCTGCCCAATGTGGTGCTTATGCAACTATCAATGAAATATATGGGTACATAAAGAAATGTACAAATCTTACTGATAAGAATATATCGGATATCATGAAGATGGAGAAAGATACAGATATAGATTTGTGTATTGTAAGAAGAGATATTGCAGATTTGTATGAGTATTGTTTAACATGTGGAAAAGAAGTATATTTTATAAGTGACATGTACTATACAATACAGGATATTAAGCGTATTTTAGATAAATGTGGAGTGACAGTACCAGATGATGAACATATATGGATATCATGTGAGAAAAAGGCTGATAAAGTATCAGGTTCATTATGGGAAAAATATTTTAAATTGGTTGGTAAGGGTAACAAATGTCTACATATAGGAGATAATAAAACATGTGATGTTAAAAATCCAGTAAGATATGGGATAGATTCATATTATGTTATGAGTGCTAAAGATATGCTTATGAATTCATCTATGGCAGAATTGGCATCAGATGTTAATACAGTATCAGACAGTATATGCCTTGGATTAGTGGCTTCCAAGCTGTTTAATAGTCCATTTGCATTATGCAGTACTAAGGGGAAAGTGTCATTCGATGATAGTGAGAGTTATGGATATTGTGTTTATGGTCCATTACTTGAAAAATTCCTTATATGGCTTTATTACAAGTCAAGAAAAGACGAAATAGACAAGTTATTATTCTTTGCCAGAGATGGGTATTTCCTTGAGAAAGATTACACAATGGTTGCAGAATTATTAGATGATGGATCCAAGCAGGAGTGGTGTTATCTTCCGATATCAAGAAGGCTTATATATATAGCAACCATGGAGAATGAAGATGACTTTAATAGAGTTGTGGCTTTCCCTTATGTAGGAACATTTGCTGACTATATGAAATCAAGATTTGAGATAATCGTTACAGATGAAACATCGGAATACAATGACCGACAGATTAATGCAGTGGGGGACAGTAAGAACATATTAAAGTGGATTCAGCCATACAAAGATAAAATAATGGAACAGGCTAAAAAAGAAAGAAAAAATTATCTTGCTTATCTTACATCAGATGGTGATATGAAAAAGGGATTATCTTATGGAACAGTTGATTTGGGATACTATGGAACAAATCAGTATTATCTGCAACGATTAACTGGAATTAAGACAAAAGGGTATTGCTTTTATGCATGTTTGTCAAAAGATAATGTTTATATTAATGAAATATCTATGGACGGGTGTTTTCAGTATGGTGATGATTATATGGCGGAAAAAAGTTTTGCAAGAAAAAAGAACATGTATATAGAAACTTTTATAACAGCTCCACATGGTATGATTAGGTATATTGATAATCAAGGGAAAATGATATGCAAACTGGATGGAAAAAGTCAGGAATATTTTGATATCAAAGAAAAAGTGAATTGTGGTGCAGTTGATTTTATTGCTGATTATATAAATATCTATAAAGCTGTGTTGGTTGTCAACAACAATGAGTACATAAAGTTAATGCAAGATAGAAAAGAAAGCCTTGAAGATAATCTATTTTACAATATGCTGAATGGCATGTGTAATGTCTCAAAAGATATACTGAAAGGATTTTATTTTGACAATGATTTTGTGGGTGGAAAAGAGATACAGTTGGAAATATAGGGTGATTGATAAAGAATTATATATAAAATAGGATGGAAAAGATATGAATATTGCAATAATATTTGCTGGTGGGGTTGGTAAGAGAATGAATAGTAAAGTTAAACCAAAACAGTTTATCACTATTCAGGGAAAACCAATAATAATACAGACACTTGAAAAATTTGATAAACATAAAGATATAGATGCTATTGTTGTAGCATGTGTATCTGATTGGATAGATTATCTCAAAGAACTTATTGCTCAATATCATATTAATAAAGTGAAGAAAATTGTGCCAGGCGGAAAGACGGGACAGTTGTCTATATATCAAGGACTTAAAGCGGCTAAAGAAATAGCTCAAACAGAAAAATCAATTGTGTTAGTTCATGATGGTGTCAGACCAATGATAACTGAAAAATTAATAAGTGACAATATTTGTATGGTAAAAGAGAGAGGTTCGGCAATTACATGTGTTAAAGTAAATGAAACTGTTTTAGAGGTTAAAGATGATAGTGAGATTATTGATATTCCTACAAGAGAGAATTCTAGATTAGCAAGAGCACCACAGAGTTTTTGGCTTGATGATATATTAAAAGCACATGAAAAGGCTATAAGTGAAGAAAAATATGATTTTATTGATTCATGTTCGATGATGAGATACTATGGCAATGATTTGTATTTGATAGAAGGACCTAGGGATAATATTAAGATTACAACACCAGAAGATTTTTATATAATGAGAGCATTGTTAGATGCAAAAGAAAATTCACAAATATATGGAGTTGAGAATGATGAATGAATCAGTGAATAGTGTGTTACAGGAAGATTTAATTAATAATGCAAAAATAATTAATGAATTGAAATCATTGAATAATAAAAAAATAGTCGTAACTGGCGCAACAGGACTTATAGGTTCTGTATTGTGTAAAAGTGTTTTATGTGCTAATAGATTATATGATTGCAATATAACAATTTATGCTGTTGTAAGAAATATGTCAAAAGCTCAAAAAATATTTGAGAATGTAATAGGCAGACAAGAATTTAATATAGTAAAT
>OOBZ01001983.1_pt1 | contig 12916 bp, 8 predicted proteins | sample 1671601 | NCBI WGS metagenome assembly OOBZ01 (sample SAMN06348173, study PRJEB24527) | human gut metagenome | biome: human gut; feature: ankylosing spondylitis patient; material: feces | host: Homo sapiens | place: China | collected 2015-10
TTTTGGCGAATACCGTCCCCGGCCGCGGGAGCCACGGCCGGGGACAAGATCCCGGTTCCGGGTGGACAATGCAATGTGAGCCGTTACGGCGACTGAAAACAACAGGAGGAAGCTATTATGGGATTGTTTGATAAGAAATACTGCGACATCTGCGGCGAGTAGATCGGACTGTTGGGCAATCAGAAACTGGAAGACGGCAACCTCTGTAAGGACTGCGCGAAGCAGCTCTCTCCCTGATTCAGTGACCGCCGCCGCTCTACGGTGGAGGACATCAAGCGGCAGCTGGCCTACCGGGAGGAAAACCGGGGCAGGGCGTCCCAGTTCCGCACCACCCGCTCCTACGGCGAGGATTGTAAGGTCCTGCTGGACGAGGAGCATCGTTGGTTCACCGTTACCCGTGCCCGGGATCTGGCGGACGCCAACCCGGATATTCTGGACTGCACCGCGCTGACCGGCTGCCGCGTGGACATTGACGAGAGCCGCACGGAGCAGAAGCGGGAGGGACCGGACGGCAAGGAGGTCAGCTACAACCCGCCCCGCTACGAGTATTCCTATGACTTTGAAGTGATCATTTCCGTCAATAACCCCTACTTTGACGAAATGAAGTTCCGCCTGAACAACAGTTCTGTGTACATCGAGCCGCAGAACACCATGCAGCGGCCCATGATGGGGCAGCAGGGTATGATGGGCCAGCGTCCTATGGCGGGCCGTCCTCAGAGCGGCATGGCGGGTCAGCGGCCTATGATGAATCAGCCGGGCATGAACCAGCGTCCTATGGCAGGTCGGCCCCAGAGCGGCATGACACAGCGCCCCATGATGGGACAGATGAATTCTGTGGGCCGGATGAATACCATGGCTGCCGGCTTCGATCCGGAGAGCAATCGGGAATATCGCAAGTACCGCGAAATGGGCGACGAGATCCGAGCGGCGCTGCTTCAGGTGATGGAGACCGCCCGTGGCGGCGGCACAGTTCAGACAGCCCCCATGCAGCAGGAGGCCCCCATGCAGCAGCAGGAGACCTTCGCTCCCGCTCCGGCAGTAGCCGGTCCGTGGACCTGCCCCGCCTGCGGCGGACAGAATGACGGAAAATTCTGCGAGTACTGCGGTGCGCCCAGAGGATAAGGGAAACAGATCGGAGAAAACGGCTCAACAGCGTCCGCCCGTCTACGGGCGGGCGCTGAACGGAAAATGAAGAAAGAAGGGTGAGAGCAAGCATGGCAGCACAGGTGACCAACTATCAATGCCCAAGCTGCACCGGCCCGCTGCATTTTGTGGGCGCATCCGGCAAGCTGGAGTGCGATTACTGCGGTAGTACCTATGATGTAGCAGAGATCGAGGCGCTTTACGCGGAAAAGGAGGAACAGGCCGCGGCGGCGCAGCAGTCGGCAGAAGAAAAAACGGCGGCGGAAAAGAAGGCAGCCGAGGAAGGCGGCTGGGAGCTGCCGGACCTCAGCGCCGACTGGGGCGCAGAGGGCGACGGCATGAAGGCTTACAGCTGCCCAAGCTGTGGTGCGGAGCTGATCTGTGACGCAAGCACGGCGGCTACCTCCTGCCCTTATTGTGGAAACCCAACGGTGGTGCCGGGGCAGTTTGCGGGAACGCTGAAGCCGGATTTCGTGATCCCCTTCAAACTCAGCCGCGAGGACGCCATCCGCGAACTCAAGAAGCATTACAGAGGCAAGGTGTTCCTTCCCAAGAGCTTTTCCAAGGAAAATCACTTACAGGAGATCCAGGGGGTCTATGTACCCTTCTGGCTGTTCAGCGGTGAGGCGGAGGGCAATGCCCACTATGAGTGTACCCGGTCCCACAAGCGCACCGAGGGTGAGTATGAGGTGATAAAGACGGAGCACTTTGACGTGTACCGTGCCGGAACGATGCCCTTTGAAAAGGTACCGGTGGACGCCTCGACTAAAATGCCGGATGATCACATGGATTCCATCGAGCCTTACAATTACGAAGAGCTGAAGCCCTTTTCCACGGCTTATCTGCCGGGCTTCCTGGCGGATAAGTTCGACGTGTCGGCGGACAAGAGCCGGGAACGGGCCGATGTCCGCTGTCTGGGCAGCTTGAAAAAGGCGCTGCAAGGCACCGTAACGGGATACGCGACCTGTTTCCCAAGGGGCGAACACGCAGACATCCAGCGGGGCAAGGTCCACTACGCACTGCTGCCGGTGTGGCTACTCAATACCAAGTGGCAAGGCAAGGATTTCCTCTTCGCCATGAACGGCCAGACCGGAAAGCTGGTAGGAGACCTGCCTGTGGACAAGGGGCGGTTCTGGGGGATGTTTGCCGCCATTGCCGTGCCGCTGTCCGTATTGAGTTCGGTCATCGTCCTGCTGATGCGATAAGGAGGGACGGACATGAAAAGAAAAGTCACAGCTTTGCTGACGGCGCTCCTGCTGACGCTGACTCTGTGCGTCCCCACTCTGGCGTGGACGGAATACGGCGCGATCTACGATGAGACCGACGCGCTGGACTCGGACGAATTGTCCGATCTGGGTCAGTACACCCTGCCCCAGCTGACGGAGGCGCTTCACCTTGACCTGCGGGTGGACATATTTACCAATGAGGATGTCAGCGAGGGTACCACCGCCGGAGATATCGCCACATATGTTTACAAAGATTCCGGCTACGGCTGGGGCGAGGAAAAGGACGGCATCTCGCTGACGCTGGTGATGGAGCCTCTGGCGGACGGTTCTTACACCCTGGCGGAGACCGACTGGTGCGTCTACGCGATGCTGAGCGAGACGCGGGGCGACGGGCAGAAACTCTCCGGCTTGGTGTATGACGCGGTGGAGCCGTATATGACGGCGCGGGCGTGGGACGGCACGGATATGACCGTGAGCGCCGATGCGCTCTGCCAGGCAGTGAATGCCATGGCGGCAACGGCGGCGGACTATCTCTCCGCAGACTTCCCAACGGAGGCGCAGCAGCCCGAGACCGTCCAGTCCGGCGAAGCGTCAAAGCTGGGCGATACCGGCATGAACTATGTGTTCGATCTGCAGGGAATGCTCTCCGACGGGGAGCGGGAACAGATGGAGGATCGGGCCGAGGATATCGCCCTCCGCCGCAGCTGCGGCATCTATACCCTTTTTGTGGAGGACTTTACAGCTTACGGCTACGGTGACGATCCCTATACCGCCCTGTATCAGATCTACCACGCCGAGGGCCTTGGTGTGGGCGAGGACCGGAACGGCGTCATCATCATGCTGAGCATGAAAGAGCGGGACTACGCCATGTTCGTCTACGGCGAATGGGCGGAGTATGCTTTTGACCGATATGGCGCGGAGCAGTTGGAGAATCGGTTTTTGTCCAACTTCAGCGACGGTGATTGGTATGGCGGCGTATCCAATTACCTCACCGCCTGCGACGAATTCTTGGAACTGGCTGAGGCCGGAAAACCTGTGCGGTCCAGCCCCCTGCCGGCCATCGGCATTGCGGTGGCAGTCTCCTGCCTGATCGCGCTTCTGGTGTGCATGATCCTGAAGGGACAGATGAAGTCCGTGCGCAAGGGCGTTGACGCCAACGTGTATACCACGGCGGGCGGTGGATTGAAGCTGACGGACAGCTATGACCACTACACCCATACCACCCGCCGTAAGATCGAGAGCGACTCCGGCGGCGGTGGCAGAAGCAGCGGAGGAACTGTAAGCCGCAGCGGCGGCGGAGGTCACGGCCGCAGCGGAAAATTCTGAGAAGGAGGCAGAATCATGAAGCGCTTGACTTTGCACCGGCTGGCGTCGGCACTTCTCTGCCTGACGCTGGCTCTGAGCCTGACTGCCTGCGGAGGGAAAAAGAAACCGGCCCCGGCAGCGGGAAACAGCGGCGTAAAGGAGACGATCTCCGACAGCAGGACCGATCAGACCGGTCAGGCCGATCCTGTGAAGCCTTCCGAACCGGAAGCGGAGGTGGACCCGGAGCTGGTGGAGGAATGTCTCGACAAGCTGGGCTTTGATTTGGATTACGGCGGCTATCCCGGCGCCGCGGCCTATCTCGGCTACCGGGAGAAGGGGGACACCTCCAAGCTGTCGGACTGGATGCTGGAAAACTGCCTTGACCTGACGGCGGAGATGCCAGTCATGCTGACCATCCCCTCGGAGCGGGTCCTCGGTCCGGGGTACGGCAAGCTGTTCTGCGTCATTCCGCGGGGAGAGAACACCAGCCTTGCCGTGAACCACATCACATGGCAGTCTCAGGGCAACGGCCTGCATCCGGTGGCGGACGAAGTCCTCTACCGGGAGGAATATACCCAGCCTGTTTTGCTGTTCGTGAACCCGGAGGAGCCAGATATGGAGGTCAACCTTGTGGCCGATGACGGCACGGTGGTGAACTGGTATCCGCAGGAGGACCTGTACGGCGATCTCATCCTGCCTGCCAGCGAGGAGGGCCGATTGCTGCTGTTCGACTTCTCCATCTACACGAACACCATCGCCATCGACCATCCCGAAGGCTGGGAGCCGTCCGGTGACGATTGGTGGTGGCCCCCTACGGATCTGGGACTGGCCGATACCTCGTGGGACTGCGACGGCTGGGCGCTGGAGCTGCATTACGGCGACTGTGACCCGGACTATGCGGGGCTGGCTAATCTGTACGAGTGCTATGACGACCGGATGGATCTGCGATTCTTCGGTGTATGGCGCATGGAGGATGACTGCCTGCGGCTGGATGTGTACGCCGGGGTGGGCAGCTCCCTCAGCGGCAGCTTCCCAGTGCTGATCTCCCCCTCCGGCGAGTATCTGTACTTCCAGCGCTCCCACATCGGTGAGGGGATGCCCTTCCTGCAGGACGGCGAGGACTCCACTACCTTGAGCTTGCGCTACGGTTGATGAAACTCTTTATACGAAACAGACCCGGCAGCTGATTTTCAGCCGCCGGGTCCTTTTTATTGGCTATATGCGTGGAAATTTTCTGTGGGTATCAGAAAGCAACGTGCATGAACAGGGCCACGCAGCAGAGAATGATCGCCAGAGGGACGTACACATACCGGCCCACATTGTACCAGAGATTGCCGCGTTTTTTCGTACTGCCGGTGTTGATGGCGTCCAGCAGGGCGTCCTTCTTCATCACGTAGAACCAGGAGACCGCACCCAGCGTAGCGCCGATGGGGATGATATAAATGGATACCAGATCCATCCAGGGACCCCACTTGCTGATGGTCTCCATGCCGATGCCGAAGCCCAGGCACAGCGCGCCCAGCAGTACCAGGACGGTAACGCGGTTGAGCTTCGGGAACTTGTGCATCAGGGACTCCGCCACCACCTCAAACATATTCTGCAAAGAGCTGACGCCGGCGAAAATCATGGCCATATACAGGATGATGGCGAAGAGCTGACCCATGGGGATGTCCTGCAAGATGGTGGGCAGGGTCACGAACAGCAGGCTGGGACCGGCGCCCACGTCCAGACCGTAGGAGAAGCAGGCGGGGATAATAACCAGAGCGGCTACCACGGCGGCAATGGTGTCAAAGAGGGCCGTGTGCTGGGCCACGCCCACCACGTCCTCGTCCTTGGAGAGGTACGCACCGTAAACGATCATGCCGCTGCCGGTGACGGACAGGGAGAAAAACGCCTGCCCCATAGCCCAGATCCAGATCATGGGATTCGTCAGGGCCTTCCAGCGGGGGGTGAACATAAAGACATATCCCTCCGCGGCGCCGGGCAGAAGGGCCACCCGCACGGCCAGAATCAGGAAGATCACAAAGAAGACAGGCATCATGACCTTGTTGGTCTTTTCAATGCTGCGGGCGCCCAGAAACAGCGTCAGCAGCGTGCCCACCACCACAACGATGTGATAGGGGATCACGGAGTAGGGGGTGGAGGAGAAGGCGCCGAACCAGGCGGCGGTGTCCGTGGTCAGCAGTGTGCCCAGCAGGGAATCCACCAGAGCCTTGAGCACATAGGTGACGATGACGGCATAGCCGATGGCGATGCACAGGGAGCCAGCCAGAGGCAGCCAGCCCAGCAGACCGCCGACTTTGCCGGCAGACTTGCTGCGAGTGTCCCAAGCGTTTTCGTAAGCGCCCAGCGTACCGGTGGCGGCACGGCGGCCCATGGCAAACTCCGCCGGAAGGCCCACATAACTGAAAATAAAAACAAACAGCAGATAGATCAGTAAAAATGCGCCGCCGCCGTTGCTGCCCATTTTATTGGGAAAGCCCCAGACGTTGGCCATACCCACCGCCGAACCGACGGACGCAAGGATAAAGCCCCAGCGGCTCGCAAAGCTCTTGGTGTTTTTCTTGTGTTCCATGTTTTTCTCCCATCCAGCCGTAAAAAAACCGCACGGGATCGGGGCCCGTGCTATCGGCTTCTATCTGATCCCGGACTTCCGGGGGAAACAAACCCCTCACAGGGAGGGCGCTTTACTATTTTAAAGCTTTGCTGACAAAAAGTCAAGGGAGGAACAATAGTTGTCCGCAGTAAAAAATACACCGCGAGGGAAAAATGACTTCTGCTGAAAACAAAGCGCCCGCCTGCGTAGAAGCGCAGGCGGGGGGCGATGTATGGTCAGCGCAGGAGTTTTTCCAGATCGGTCTTCATGGTAACGGTGAACCGGGGCAGATCGTGGAGCCCCTTGGCCAGATCGGCGCACTTGGGCATGGTCATCAGAGTCACCGGGAACAATTCGTCCACAAGGGTTTTGGCATCCGGGTCGGAGCAGCCGAAGGGATAGGCGAAGCAGGTGACGCCGCCCAGCTCCTCTGCGATCCGGTCATGGCTCAGCTGGATGTCATCCAGCACGCGGGTCTGGAAATCCGCGTCGGACTCGTTGGGACGGCGCTCCACGCCGTTGGCCCCGCCGGATTCAAAGTTGCCGCCATCGCCGCCTAAGTTGTGGAGCCGGTAGCTGTGGGAGCCGATCTCCACCAGACCGGAGGCCGTCATTTCCCGCAGCTGGCCCCAGGTGCAGAAGTTGTCCGTAGGCAGATCCGGCATGAGGACGATGATGGAAATGCAGGCTTTCACGCCGTACTCCTGCAAAATGGGGTACACCAGATCGTAGTTGCTGCGGTAGCCGTCATCAAAGGTGATGAGGATGGGCTTTTCCGGCAGGGCGTCCCCGGCGGCCAATTCCTGGGGCAGCACCGGCGTATAGCCCATTGCCAGAACGGTCTCCAAGTCGGAGCGGAACTTGCCGGGGGTCACGGTCATGTCATTGCAGTCCTGCCCGTCCGGGACCATGTGGTGATACATGAGGACCGGCAGCGGCTCCCGCACCGGCTGCGGTAATCGGTAAACGAATACGCTCAGGGCCGCGGACACCGCCAGCATTACCAGCGGCACGGCGGCGCGGAAAAATTTCTGCTTCATGCTTTCCATATACTTCCTTTTCACTGGATGCAGCCATTGCGGCCGTCCAATCAGTCAATGAATCCGCCGGTTATGTTCTTTTATTTTTGCCAGACTTTTCTGAAAAGATCCCCCTCAGGGGGCAAACGTCCCCTTCCAGCCGTCCGCCGTCTGGTACAGCAGGCCGGAGCGGGTATCCAGAAAGGCCCCGCCGCCGGGCATGGGTCCATATTCGCCATGATAAGCTCTGGCGCTGCTGTTCACCGTCTGCTGCTCCTTGGAGCGGTAGTTCCCCGGCACGAAAATGCGCTCGTTGGTGAAGGTGAAATGCTGGCCTGCCAGCAGTTCCGGGTCATACAGACCGGCCGCCGGTTCCGCGCTTTCCACCGTGACCCGGTTCTGCACGAAGGAATTTTCGTACTTGCTGCCCGGCGTCACCTGATGGATGGTCACATCGCCCACGGCGTCCAGCCAGCTCTGGGCCAGTTCCTCCCGGTTCCGGCCATCCGCCGGAACGATCAATCTGTCCACCAGCGCGTTGAATTCCGCCTCGTCGTACCACTTCCGCAGATAGGTAAACACGGTGTTGCCGTCATATGGGGCAGAGGAGGTGGAGGCCGCCATCAGCCATGCGGTTTCCCCCGGTTCCTCGCAGCGCACGATAGAGGAATTCTCCCACGCGGTAATGGTGCAGCGTCCGTCCGGGCTTTGCAGGGTGATGCTGCTGCCGGAGGGATCGCTGTCCGAGGCCGTGGCCCAGTAAAAGCTGCCGGAAAAGCCCTGCGCCCGGACAGCGCCGCTGCCGTCGGAAACGCCAACGGTATAGTCGCCGCCCCGGACGCCGTCGGCAGGTTCCAGACGCATCTGCACCGCTCCGCCGCCGGTCAGTGCGTCCATCACAGCCTGCGCCCGGTAGGCCGCCTGAGACGAGCGGGCGGAATGCTCCAGAAAGTAGTCGTAGGCCTCCCGCTGAGCGCCGTCAAAGGAGTGAGAACACCACGCCATGGTCTGCACCGCATCCAGATAAAGGCTCTGCTGCTCCGCTGTGCCCTCCTGCAAAATGACATCCAGCTTCTGGCATACGGTTTGCCGATCCGTTTCGCTCATGGTGCTGAGCTGGGTCAGGAATTGGCCGCCCATGCCGTCATAAAGCTGGTGCAGCAATTCCTCCGGCGTGGTATCCGCCACGGAGGACAACCCCAGTTCCACCGCCCAGCGCTGCATCTCCGCGTCAAATACCTTCGAGCCGGGACCGCCGTCATTGAGCATCCATTCCTCCAGGAAGGTGTACTGTCCATCCGTTTCTGTGAAGAAAAGATAATGGCAGTAGGGGTAATCCGGCATGAGCCAGCCGTCCTCGTCCACATAGGCCCCGCCGGCCAGCGTGACGTTGGCGGGCTTTTGGGCATGATACTCATAATTCAGGTTATAGGCGATAAGCATTCCATTGGGATAAGCCCTGTACCAGTCCTCCGCCACATATTCCACCCGCCAGTCATCAAGGTCGGCGCCGGAATCGTATCCGTCGTTTTTGTAGTCCTGATAGGCTTTCTGCACGGCGGCCTTGGCGGCGGCCAGCACCGGCTCCGGCACATCGGGCGTTCCGACTACATGATCCGCTGTCTGGCTGTCCTTATCGGGCTTGTAGACCAGCAGCGCCCCATCCCGGTAGTAGAGATAGCGGGTGAAATCGGCGTTGGGCTGGGGATGCTCCGCCGTGGCCCACTCCGGCATGGTTACAAAGCCGGAAACTGCCAGGCGGCGGTAGTTGAGATCCCAGCTGGCGTGATCCCAGTAGTTCATTTCCGGCCAGATGTCCTGCAAAAGAGCCTTGACGTCGGCTTCGTAATACCGGCCGTCCCGCAGGAAGAAGAACTGCCCGGAAACGCCGGAGGCGGCGCACAGCTCATTTTCCCCGTCCCCGTCCAGGTCGATGAGCTGGGCGTCCCCCTTGGCATGGGCCAGCAGACAGGGGACGCCGTCTCCGTCCAGATAGTAGTAATCCGTCACTTCGCCGATCTGGCCACCCTGCCCCGGCCCGCCGGAGAGGTAGTCCCTGTAGGTGACTGTGAAGCCGCTGTACCCCATCAGGTCTTCAAAGAAGAACAGATCGGTTCTCTCCGCGTCGTTGCTGACGTCCACGTTGTTGGGGAAGGTGAAGAACACATCCGCTTCCCATTCCGACATGCCGTCCCGTCCGGCGGCTTCCGACTGCATCACCGCCGCGTAGACATTGCCGTCGGTGGAGCGATAAATCCGGATGGAGTATTCCCCGCCATCGGTGCCGTCAATGATGAATCCAGCCCCCCGCTGGTCACAGTCCATGGAGTGGCGGGTCAGGGTCGTTTTCTGCGGCTGATAGGGCGTCAGGCCGCTGAGGGGAATGGTCATCCAGGGCTCCTCATCCGGATAGGCAAAGGCGGAGGGCACGTCGCCGTCCAGCAGCAGGTGGGACACGAACCAGTACTGCCCGTCCCCCCGATCCAGCAGGGTGACGCACTCGTTGGTCTCGCCGCCGTAATAGAAATCCTTCCAGTAGAGCTGGATATAATCGCCCCGCCGCTGGCCGCTGGTGAAGGTGACGGAGCGGTAATTGGTGTCCCCGTGGGTGTGGTAGTAGGCGTCATACTCCGGCAGGTAGTCAAAGGCGTCCAGATCCACCTGATTGGTCTGGGCCAGCGTCAAACCGGTGTTCTCCAGCAGGAAAGCGTCCATATCCGCCCGGGTGAACTTGTCGGTGGGGCAGATCTGGCTGCCGTCCTCCGCCAGCACCCCCAGCTGTTCCAGCTCCTCCTGACTGGGCGCCTCCCTGACTCCGCCGCCGTCATAGAACAGATCGTACAGGTTGATCTCCTGGGGCACGTTGTACAGGCAGGTGAGGAACTGGTTGTGGGGATTGGCCCGCACCACGCCGTCAACATCCGTGTCGTGATTGAAAAATTCCGTGTTGAAGAAGGCCAGCTCCTCCCCGGTGAGGGGACGGGTCACCCCCAGCAGGTCATCCGGCCTGCCGCAGATCTGGTTGGAGAGGATGCGGAGCCCGCCGTCAGGCTGCGGTTCCACAGTGACTTTCGCCCAGACCTCTTCCCCGGAACCGGCGGTGTCTACCAGATACACGCCGCACTGCTCCGGCTGGTAGTAAAGGGTCACGGTATCGCCGCTGCACTCTCCGGCATAGAAGCAGACGGAGCCGGGGGCGTTGGTGTCTCCATGGAAGTGGTAATAGGCGTCGTAGTCCGAAAGGTAGGAGAAGCTGCCCATATTCAGCGCGTCGGTCTCCGCCAGTGTCAGTCCCGTCCACCGGGTCAGAACAGTGTCCGCCTGCTCCGCGGTGATCTTGATGAGATCCACCTCCGGGTCATAGCCGTCATAGCAGGTGTCCACCAGCTCTTGCCGTTCCGCGGCGGAAATCGGCTGTTCCGGTGAAACGCCGTTGTAAAACAGATGATACATATCGATCTTCGTGGGATCGTCATAGACGGAGGTCAAAAACTGGACGGGACGGAGGGTGCAGTCATTCCCGGCAGAGTCCTGCCAGCGGTCAGCGGTGTTGAACGTCAGCGCGTACTCGGACAGCTCCTCGCCGGTCAGAGACCGCACGGAGGGCTTTGCCCCGGTGAAGGTGAGGGCGCATACCAGCGCGGCGGCGGTCACCACCGCCAGCAGAGCAACGCCCACGGTGCGGCGGTTTTCCGCGATGCGGGTGACACGATCCTTCAATTCCCGCTTTCCCGCCGTCATGGTGGTGGCGGAGAGCATGGGGCTTTCCGACCGTCCGGCCACGGGGATCAGCCGCAGCAGCGTTTGACCGTAAGGGATGCGCTCCGCCTCGCCCAGCTGCCGCAGCGCACCCTCGTCACAGGCCAGCTCGCAGTCCCGGCGGGAGACGATGGCGGCGATCCACACCAGCGGGTCGAACCAGTACACTGCCAGACACACGCACCGCAGCAGGCTCCACAGGGGGTCCAGATGGCGGGCGTGGGTAGTCTCGTGGATCAGAACGTGCCGCAGGGTCTCCGGGGATTCCACGGCGGCGGGGGTCAGGTAGACGGCAGGGTGAAACAGGCCGAACAGGCAGGGGGAGGGCAGCTCCGCCGTCAGATACACCGGATAGGGGCAGCTTTCCACCGGATAGGGTCTCCGGCTCCGGCGGAGACGGAGCAGGAAGCGGAGGTTCGCAAGCAGGAACCACACCGCCATGACGGCCATCCCGGCGTGCCAGACGGCTTTCAGAACGGGGGTCAGAGGGATCTGACTTTTATACTCGATGGAATGGGTGATATTTTTCCCGTCGGTAAACGTCACGGTGCTGTCCTCTGTGGCGGTGTCCACCCGGAAGGATTGATAGGGGGCGGGGGTCTGGAAGACGCCCGGCGGGGCGGAGACAATGGTTTCCCGGTAGGGGGTCACATACAGGGCCGGGGCGGTGATCCGGGCCGTCACCGGCTCTGCCGCCGTCAGGACATTGTGCTCCATGGCGGGCAGGCTGACCGGCACCAGCAGCCGCAGCGCCACCAGCCCCCACAGGGCGTACTGCACCCGGCGGGAGATGGTTTTTCGGAACAGCAGCCGCAAAAGCAGCAGGGCAAGGATCAGAACGGAAGAAGTCAACAGGATCTCTTTCATAGTTTTCCACCCGCTTTCTCCAAAATGGCGGACAGCTCCGCGATGTCATTCTCTGTCAGGGCGTTTTTTTCCACCATGGCGCTCATCAGCAGGCCCAGCCCGCCGATCTTGTCCAAAAAGGTCTCGGTTTCCGCCTCAATGGCGTCCTCCCGGTCCACGGCGGGGAAATACAGCTTGGCCCGACGGCCTTCTTCGTGGCGGACGGCCTCCTTGCCCTCCAGACGGGAGAGCATGGTGATGACCGTGTTTTTCGACCAGCCGGTTTCCTCTTTTAAGGCGGCAGTCAGTTCCGTGATGGTCATGGGAGAGGTCTGCCACAGGCGGTTCATCAGCTTCCATTCGCTGTTGGAGAGATCAATTTTCATAGCGCACCTCGCTTGGTATATAGTTGTCTACCTCTTACACCATCAGCGTAGCAAAAAGGTAGACAAATGTCAACCTTGATTTGGTTACAAAACGGATACGGAAAAATCGGCGGTTCCGCCGTTGACCGTGGCCGCTTTTTGCCGTAAAATAGAGGTCAGTTTGAGAAAACAGAGAGAATGGAGAACAGTATGACTGATTTTGAACAACGGTATGTGACCGCCCGGAAAGCGGTGATCGCCCGGGATCTGGCCCGGCTGAACCCCATGCAGCGTCAGGGGGCCATGACCACCGAGGGACCCCTCCTGCTGCTGGCGGGGGCGGGCAGCGGCAAGACCACGGTGCTGATCCAGCGGGTCTACAACCTGCTGACCTATGGCCGGGGCAGCGACAGCGATGAGGTGCCGGACTGGGCCACGGAGGAGGACCTCGCGTTTTTGGAGCAGTTTCCGGATCGGCCAGACGGTGACGAGGTTCGCCGGGTCCACCGGCTCTGTGCAGTGGACGCCCCCCGGCCATGGGAGATCATCGCCATCACCTTCACCAATAAGGCGGCGGGAGAATTGAAGGAGCGGCTGGCGGCCCGTCTTGGCCCCGCCGCCAACGATGTGTGGGCCTCCACGTTCCACTCCGCCTGC
>OOBZ01001991.1_pt1 | contig 12888 bp, 15 predicted proteins | sample 1671601 | NCBI WGS metagenome assembly OOBZ01 (sample SAMN06348173, study PRJEB24527) | human gut metagenome | biome: human gut; feature: ankylosing spondylitis patient; material: feces | host: Homo sapiens | place: China | collected 2015-10
CTATACTCAACCTTGTTTATGGTTATTTTCTTACTTCACCCCTTCTCACACCTTCTCACCCCTTCTCACACCAGTCCCAGATGTCCATATAGACCACGCCGGAGCAGTCACCGTTGGAAAGTTCCTGCAGCTGGCCGTCTTTAAGAAGATAAAAGGATGCGATCTGTGACATGGCAATTTCTCCTGCAAGTTAAGCTTGCGCTTTTCCTCTTTGCTCCAGCAAAGCAAAAACTTCATTCATGTCCATTTCGAACATGACACTATCTTGCTGAATTGGTGCAAAATAGAAGGCAACTTTTTCTGCACCAAATTCCTGCTCTATCTGCTCCCATTCTGAAGTGGGATAAATACAGAAAGCGAGGGTATCGCTACCGAGCGAGCCCATATACCAGCGGAGCTGATACTGTGGCGACAGATATTTCTGAATACTTCTCAGCGTAGTGTCACGGTCAGTACAATCATCTGCGTAGGGGATTGGCGCGCTGACACCATTCTTTTTCATAAAAATATCAACACCGCGTTCTTTTTCTGTTTCTGCACACTCGAACTGAATTTTATCTGTATCAGGCAATTTTTCATTAAAATAGTTGATGATCGATTCATCGAAGTCTCTCCAGTCCACCCAGATCAGAGCATCACTTTCCCAGAATTCGTCCTGATGTTCCTCAGGTTCTGATAAAAACTTTCTGATTTCTTCCATATCAATTTCCTCCGTTTTGTTTTCTTCGTTGAGTGCTTCTGTTTCATCCACATATCGGTATTTTTGCGAAAAATATTCAAAACTTTTTGTAAGACGATCCTTGTATTGCTGTATCTCTGCTCTTTTCTGCCTTTTCTTGAGCTGCGCTTTTTTCTGCGCCAATAGCTCTTTTCTCATGATCCATAAGTCACTTCTCCGTTTCAGAGGGCACAGGAATAGATGCTCATGGCTCCGTAATCAGTGTGCAGGACAATTCCACTTTTGGTAAAGGCAAAATTCACCTGCCGCACCACAAAGATGAAAATTATATCATCGTACCATCTGGTAAGATAATATCACTCTTTTCTCCGCTCACATCAAAAAAGCCGACTCCATACTTTTGGGCTAAAGATCGCATCTGTTCATATGCCTCCTCCGCAACTGACCACGAAAACGCGGCATAGATAATATTGCTACCAATGGAATAATCCACTAAATGACGCTCCAGATCTTCCGCCTCAGATTCATCAAGTGGATCAAGATTTGGTGCATACTCGCCATTCATAGGCGGAAACTTTTCAATCATTTCAATGAACCAATTTCGTAGAGACGGTGAGGCTACGCTGATTGTTTTGTAATCATGTTTCTCATTCCATTCTGTTTGTTTTTCATACCATACCATAAATTCTTTTCTTACAGTAGGTGCTTGTGATTTTTCAAATACCATTAAATCATAGCTCATAATAACAACTCCTTTCTTAAATTTATCCTGGACAGAGTTGAAAATTCTTTATAATTAATAGAGCTTTACAAATTTTTTCATTAAGCAAATATCAGCTTTCATTAAGATACCTCGCCAGTTTCTTCTCCAGCAGTTCTGTCATATCATTGCAGAGGCGCTTTACCTTGTCCTGCTCATGGGCGTAGTACCAGATGGTTTCCTCTCCGGGGCGGAGCAGGAGCTGGTCGCCGTCCGCTTCTTTCCAGAACTCGCCCAGCACACAATACCGCTCGCCATGAATGGTCAGATTAAATGTTCCAGAGAGATTAACGATTACGCCTGTTGATACATTGATGCCTGCGGTCAGCAGGAAAAACTCCCGCACCTGGGATGGGAGCATGAAGTCCAGCTCCCATTCTCGGTCTGCGATCTGTTCCTCCGCGGCGGCGGACTTGATCTCATCAGTGGGGTCCAACACTTTTGCCAACGCCTTGGAGAACTTAGGGTATCGGCCAAATATTTCCGGGTAGTTGGCCTTGAATTCCTTTTGCTTTTCCCGCTGCATATGCTCCTGCTCCTTGCAGAAAGCGTCCAGCTCGGCTAGATACTTCTCTTGGTAGAGATTGCTGGCCTCAAATGCTATGCCGCTCTTTTCCAGAATGGCAATGGCTCCCTTTTGGCTGCCAAACACCGGGACCCACTGGAAACCATGCCGGCAGGGCTTCAGCTTAAGAAATTCACCCCGACTCAGCAGGGCTTCCAACTCCGTCTCATGTTCGTCCCACCAGCTCCTCCAAGTTTCAGGTGTTTCCCGTCCCTCGACCAAGTCCAGAAGTTTTACTGTCAATGATTCTTTGTTCATAGATGTCCACGCTCTTTCTCCGCCATCACTTCCACATTACTCGGTAGCACAAAGCTCATTCATTTTTGGAATCAGTATTTTATCCATCCACTGGCAAACAATCTCAAAGGTATTGTTAATCTTTTCTTCATTTCCTATATCAAGATATATTTCATTATCTCTTAAACTGTAAAACAGTGGTTGTGTGTTGATGTCTGGTTTGGCATAACCATAAGGGTCGTATGGACGGGTGTTGATTATATAGCAAACCTCTATGCTTATGCTATCCTTTGTGTTCCCGCCGAATGAGGAAAACGCAATCATATAGGTGAAATTTTTACTGTGCCTCGTAAGTGTTTTGTCGGATTTTTTATACTTAAAGCCTAAATGTCCGTACTTTTCTTGCAGCTTGTTTCCAAGTATTTGCATTGCTTCGTTAAAGTTCATTGTGCCCCCTCCATATTTCCATCATAGCTGCTCCTTATGTCTCATGCAAATCCGCCTCACGGCATCTCGGCCCGATAAATGCAGAGATATGAACCCCAGCCTGATTCCACTCGCCCGGCAGATAGATCAGGCAAGTGAAACTATCTGCTGTCTGGCTGTTCGACGCTCGGAAATCATACCTTCCCAGTTCCTGCTCATTGGCAGGAATCCGCTCCACCTCATCCAAGCCAATGGCTCTCGAAAACGTCTGAAAGTGATGCCAGATCTGTTCTGTATCAGAGCAGTTCAGTGAAACACCAGAATGGTAAAAGGGCCCGCTTGCGGTTCGCCTTCTTTTCTTGGAACCATCTGCCCCACAAACAAACACTCGCTTTTTCTCTATAATCCAGTCTGTTTTCTTTAAGGAAGGGATGGCATCCGAGAGAAGAATGGCAAATTCATTCAGGTGTTGCTCCCATAGTGCGATGGCCGCTTCCAACGACTCGGGCAAGTTATGTTGATTTGATTTGTTCACGCCGTTCTCCTCCCATGATGTTACTCAATCCCACCAGAAGTACCAGACGGTGGACTGCCGCAGCACATCAGCCAAAGCACCCACGGTGGCGTCCTCCGGTCCTTGGTCTATGACATCGGGACAGAAGCCATACAGTTCCACTGCTGCATCCATAGCCTTCTCCTCGGGAACGGGAGCCGGGAGCAGGAACTCCAACTCGTCGTGGCTCATAGCGGCAGGCACTGCGCCGTACTGCTCGAACCAATATTTTGATACTGCCATCAGCTCCGGTGTATCAGGACATTCATTCCAGCCACCAAAGGGCAGATAAGCAAAAATCTCCCAAGGATTCTTTACTGGGATTTTAGCCAGAATTAAAGGATAAGTCATATTATTGTCGGAATTCCAGTAGCTTGCGAAACGACGGTTCTCATATCCTCCCTCAATCTCGCCCAGGATCTCTTCATCCCAATCCATTTCATCATCTTCAGCCTCTTCTTTACGCTGGTCAATGAGTTCTTCCAATACCTCTCTTCCATCTTTAACAGGAGAAGCAAGCATCTTTTTACGATATTCGGCTACGGTTTTGAGGTCAAATTCATAAAAGTCCGCATCATTTTCCGGGTCGGCGTTCATCACCAGACACTCCAACAGCGTTTCGTCATCCGCCTTGATGAGTACCGGCACAAAGCCTTCTTTGACACTTTCCCTTTTGGCATAGCTATATGCAGACATGATGGGGTCATCATCAGCCATAGACGGAAAATAGGTGCATTCACAGTCCAGATACTCCATCAACGCCTCAGCCAGTTCGGAGGGTTCCAGCGTGTCCTCGTCGAAGTCCTGTCCCTGCCAGTTGGTGAAGCGTTCCTCGATCACCTTTGCCATGGCCTGGTAGTAGTCCTCGTCAAATGGGATGAACAGTGGGGCCTTAAACTGGAACTCATCGGAGTAATACTTTTCTGGGCCGAGATATTCCAAGGCATAGTTTTCAATGTCACGGGGGAAATTTGGACTATCAGGTTCGCCATAGTAGTAAGAAGTAAATGCTCGCCCAACCTTATTGAACATCGGAACCATAATCTGCCCGTTCAGTTTGTCACGAATAAACGCCCGCAGATCCACACTGGCAGGGTCGGCTTTGACCTGTTTGGCCACTTCGCCGTATTCGTTCAGAAAGTCCTCGCCCATCAGATCATGCTCTATGCACCAGCGGAGGTAAATGGCAAAGAGGTTATAAGCATTTATGGGGTCAACGGGCAGCTCCTTCTCCTCAATACTCTCGATATGATAGGAGACATCGTCCATCTCACCGTCAAAATCATTATTGGAAAGAGTGCCACGAGTGATAGCATCCTGACGATCAGGCTCCACCACAAAGCTGATGCCGTTCATTTTGTCCAGCAGGGCGTCCGCGTCATGGGCCAGCTTATATTCCAATTCATCCCGGTAGAGAGGAATCACCTGATAGAAGTTGACCTCCTCGCCACTCGGCAGGATGCAGACCTCGCTGCCATCTTCGGTATCCTGGGGACCAGTCAGCATGGCGGCGCACAGCTTTGTGTCCTTTGCAAAGTCATCCTCATTGTCCATGGTATGGCCAAAGCCCAGCCAGGTATCGCTGGCAATGGGCAGGCGAGCCAGGGTTTTCAGCAGGCGGATGGGCCAATACCACCGCTCATTCTTCAGGTCCTCATGCTTCAGCTTCCAGTTCCCTGGCAGCGCAATGGCCAGCTCCGCCCGCTCCAGCTTGTATTCGGCCAGTTCCTCCGGGACATTCATCCGGTGGGCACCCATACCCATCGTAACCAGCGTGTAGTAATCCCGTTCCTCAGAAGGCGGAACAACGCAGATGTCCACATGAATGTCTGGGGAAGAAAGCTCATGGAACACATTCTCGAACTTGCCAAAATATTTTTGGATATGTTGCTCTATTACAGACATCTCATCTTCCGAATAAACCTCCGGCGCATTGTTTTTTCTTGAGGACCAGAAGGCATCCGCCTTCGTACCGTCTGGATTCAGGAAAATCTGAAAATACTGATCCTCTCCAGGTTGTTGATAAATAAGACCAATACGGCGGGTCTGATCTACAAACACATCTGTTAGAATGCCCTCTGGTTCTCCTTCAGGGGTGTGGCTCAGCCATTCCCCACTGTCAAGCCAATCCTTGAGCTTACGCAACCAGTCAGCTCCCATCTTAGAAAGTCCAGCTTCATTCATACGGAAGGAAAGCTCCACAATATGTTCCTTCACCGGGTATTGGAATTCACAGCAGGGAGAATTTTTCTTATAGCTATACCGCTCTGGTTGGAACAGTTTATAAAATTCGGCAAGACCAGCCTCATCTGCACGAACACAGTCCAGGGCGCGTTGTTTTTCATCCACATCTTCGTCCAGTCCCTGCTGAAGCATTTGGTCGGCATCGGGGTTAATCCAATGGCACAGCATCTGTTCCAAGGTTGCTCCTTCGTTGATTTCTTTTTTCAAAGTCAGGAACTCATAATCGCCAGGTTCCAGTTTTAATCCTTGCTTAACAGCATCCAGTGCACCCGATTTATTACCAAAATGTGCCCGTAATTTACCTACTTGCAACCATATCCAAGGATATTCCGGTTCTTCTTCAGCACCTTTTTCTGCATAGTTCAAAGCTTCTTCTAACCTGCCACAATACATTAATGCTACAGAATACCTGTAATACCAAGTACCACATCCAGCAGCATTTTTCTCTGAATCTTTCATCCACTCTACAGCACGGTAGTAACTAATATAATCATCCATATTGTTACAAGCAAATGCGTACCAAAGGGCAATCTGCAAATCCTGATGAGCCTGTTTTTCACTGAATCGTCCTTCTTCTACGCCGTTTTTGATAAAATTCTCCAGCCATTGAAGCATTTTCCCAAAGTATCCGCATACTCCTTCATCAAAGGATTCCAGCGTTTCAATATCATCTTTTGAGAGCAGAGATCCAGTTTCCTTATGAATATCAGGTTCTGGTTCTTTCTCGGGCGTCGTTTTCAGGTTAACTGTGCCCGCTTCACGACGGAAAGTATGGAAAGTGGCCCAAGGTATGTCGCTTTTTGCAAAAAACTCTTTAGCAATATTTAAAGCAGCAATCAAATCCCAAGCTATAAAATCCACATAACCACAGTAAATTCCTGTAGCTCCGCCAATTAATGTAATATTATCCTGATTACTTTCACTAAGTAATTTTTCTTCCAATTTATCGCGAAAATCAAAAATTTTCTGGGTTCCTTCTTCTTCATGTAAAGTGTCTAGCGGATAACACAAGAAGCCAGCTACTGCTCCATCAGCATGAAGTTCATCCATAAAGTCATTATCATTATTCAAATAACCATTAAGAAGAGCCGGACAGCAAGTAGCACCGGCAATCGTATCTAATCTCCAGTCAGCATCTGGGTCTTCATCAGGCTTTAATTCATAACCAGTATAGCTTTCCAAATATGTCTTGGCATCAATAGAAAGATCTACCCCTTTTTCTTTCAGCATATCAGGCAAATTGCTCATTAAAACAGAAGGTTCTTCTTTCGGAGCTTCTAACACATCAAAGCTGTCAATATATCTCATGTGCGGAATCTCACCCAGTACCTGATCAGCTAATGTTGTAAGAATCCACCATACTCGTCCATCATATTCGCCAAGCATAGGTAATAGCTTTTCACAGTAAGCATAGATAGTAAATCTACTTTCACCATTGTCTTCTAACCATATTTGAACATCATCACCAGAAATCTCCCATCCATCATTAGTACGCAAACCAATATTGTTAAGTGGCTGACGGCCCACCAGGATGTTCCAGTGCTCCAGCACTTCTTCCGGTGCCTGTTTCTTAAAGTACAGCATTTCAAATAATTGCACTTTGTTGCCTTCCGGAGTAAGAATTAATTCATATTTTTCTCCGTTGAAGCCCATTTCAAAGGCTATATCATCAAATGCAAGATTAAGAATATCCTGGCAACGGCCAATTAATTCTTCCCCACGTTGATGTTCCTTGTCTTCATCCATAATTTTACACAGTTCGGCTTCCTGTTCAGCAAATGTTTTCCAAGCCTCTTGCGTACGTTGCTTAAAACATTTATCAAACTTGGGCAAAGTAATGCCTTTATGACACCAATCAATAAAAGTTTTTGTATCTTCATCATCAGGAAGAGCCTCTAGTGCCTTTTCAAAATATCGTAATGCACGTCCTTCCTGTTCCAGATAATAATAGGCGTAACCCATACGGAAATTCCAGCAATGATCTCCTTCAAAATGCTCTTCATGAGGTAATAATAAAGATACAGCTCTCTTTAACAGCTCTTTTCCTTCAGCTGTATAGGGGTTTGCTTTATTGTTATAAGCTCGTGCGAGTTCGCTGTCCATTTCAGGAGTGCGTTCCTCAACAGGAATAGACTCCAGCGCGTCAACGATTTTCTGATATTTGTCCTCCTCATGCCACTTTTGGCACTGCTTCAAAATGTCCATATCAGTGTCCTCCTCGTCCTCATCTGGTTTACAGTCTTTGATTTGCTGGAAAACGCCATTTCCATCCCGCTCAAAGGCGCAGGGGGCGGGTGTATGTAGCAGCGCAATGATGTCGGGATCGTCGTTGCAGATTGTGTTCAGCTTGTAAATCCCGGCATTGTTGGGGTCGTCCATGTACTCCTCGCTCTCATCACTGGCGGTGAAGCGCCAGCCACTGTCCCAGTCGCCGTCCGGCTTCTCCCGGTAGCAGTAGCCAACCTTACAGCCCTCCACCGTGATACGGTTGGTGGCAATGCAGCCATCGGCACCCTTCCAGTCAGAGAGTAGAGGTTTCACATCCGCCGCTTTCACATGGTAGTCCCGGTTGCGGCCAGCGGCCTCGTACAGTTCCTTCCGCAGCGCCTCCACATCCCGAGCCATCTCCTGGATCTCCTCGTCGTCCATCATTTCATGGAGGTCATATTCCATCGGGTTCTGGGCAAAATCCGCCAGGGTCTTATTCATGGCATCGTGCTCCTCTGACGTAGCGGTGATACGGATGAGGCGGGCGGGGATATTGTACTCGTCCAAATCCTGAAGGTTTACACTACCACTGACGCTGCACTCCAGCAGGATGGCGGCCAGGTCGGTAATCACATCAATAGCGAAGTGAAAGTCAATCTCCACGCCATTAGAATGGGTAAATTCTAGATATTCTACGGTATTATGGAAGTCCCAGTTTTGTTTATCCAAACCAATTTTGGCAAAAATTTCACTAAGGGAGATTTCTTCTTTTTTCTGGTCTTCTAAAAATGCCACAAGGTTCAGACTGTCATCTGATCCTCCGATGAAGTTACCCCAGTATTTTTTGATATACATATATTTCGCCTCCTGCCTTTTAATTAAGAATTAAGTTTCTGGCCATTCATCACCTTCAACTCGACTTATAAAATCATAATGCATACTTTCAAAATAATCGTTGGGATAGGATTCCCCATCCTGATGAAGCTCCAAGCCATCCAAGTCCATCATTTTATTGATATACGCAAGAGTAGTATGGATACCCGCAATATGTTCTTCTTGAAGCATTTCGGCCAGTACACTTTTCTGCTCTGGAGTTAGTGTGGCAAGAAGTTCATTTTTTGCCTTGTTATCCTCTATCTTCGGAAAACCATCACCCTTTACCCACAGAGCAGTTATACTGTTTTTTCGCTCCACAAGACCGTCAATAAATTTTTCATAAAGCTCTAAATCTTTTTTCATGACTTTCTCCCTTTCATAGCATAATTAAATTCTAATTAAATACACTTTTACGTATCTTTGTACTTTCTTTCGGTAGATCTAATACCTCAATTTGAGGAGAATAATCATAAAAGTATTTTTGAACATCCTGTACATTATCAATATTAAAACCTTTTGTAAGGATAAAAGAAGCAGTAGCCGAAACAGTATTATTGTCACCAACCACAAAAGAAATCAACACAGGAACAGCTTTTTCAAAAGTATATAGGAATATTACATTTTCTTTAGTTTCCCTGCTGACAAAGGTTTTTTCATAACTACAAATACTAGATGCAAATAAAATATCATCACCTCCAAATGCGCTAACGTCAGTTATTACTGAATCTTGCAAAATATTTAGAAGATATATACGAAGCTCTTCAGAAAGTTTTTTTACTTCAATGGGTTCAATTAAATAATAATTTATATCTTCAGTAATATTAATTTTATATACTGACTTAACCTTTTTATGTTCGATTTTACTCATATCAGAAATAATATTTTGAAACACGTCAGTTTTGGAAAAGGCAGAAATCCATGTCTTATTTGCAGCCATTTCATCCATAACAGAAATCATTGATAATCCATGTTGATAAAGCAAATTATCTGATTCAGTATTTTTATCTTTTGCAAAACATAGGCTGCAATTAATCATAATAAATAGACTAAAGAACAGTATGATATATTTCTTAAACATGCTCATAATACTCCCTTCCTAACTGTAAAAATACTTTACTTTGCCTCTATTCTATACATTCCTTTTATTAACCTTTTGATAATATATTCCAAGCAGTATTTGCTATAACCGGCAATTTTTATATAAATTTTGTTACAGTTTTAATAAAAAAGGATGCCTAAAAAGGCATCCTTTTTTTAGAATCTTTTTAATTAAGGTCGCTATTCTTTCTCGATAACAATTCTTCTAATTTTTTAGCAATTTCCTGTACAATCACATGACAGGGATTATCATAACCAACAATTTCTAATTTTTGTAATTCTACACAATGCAATGTACCAAATACTGACAGTACAAAATCAGTTAACTCAGCTATTAATTGGTATCCCTCAATATTTTCACAGTCTTTTTGCCCATCACGTGCTGTAACTAACCCAATAACTCCTACTGCTACCGTAAATGCACCACAACAAGATTGTTCTGTCTGCATCCCAAGTCCCATCACAGAAAACATTTTCCTGGTTTCCTCAGATAGATTCAAATGATAGTATTCGTTACATGCCTTAAACATTGCTTCAGCACAACTTAAATCAGTACCAATATGATACTTATTTACCAATTCATAAAGTTTCATTTCTTCCATGATATGCTCCAATTAATTTATTCTCCGAAATGCTTTAGGTACAATTCTCGCACGGTATAAGGTCCTACAAGGTTCGTTTCCTGTCTACCATCCCAGGAATATACATGAATTTTACCACAATCTCCAATGTACTGCTGGTCTTCAAAGGATGCGGGAAACGGAAAACTTTCTATAATACTCCAATCAATTTTTGACTTCAGTGCATCAAACTCCTCGCGCTTGAGCCTTTTAAAGTTAAACATCAATGCCGCTCCAATTCCATCGAACAGCAAGTCTGCGTATTCTCTGGGAGTGATGCTATCGCTCACATTGACTGCATCTATATTGACATCTAGAACTTTGTTGCCGCAGTTTGTCCAGATTTTTTCTGGAGAGAACCATGTGGTACGTTCCTTAGCGTCTGCAAAGTCCTCACGGGGATGCCATCCATTTGCGCTGTCCGGTTTGACACCTTCCCGAAGCGGCCCGTTGTAAGGTGAAAGTGGATAATATCGGTGCCGCAACGAATCAAATCGGTCAAAAGCAATTTTCAGCAGATACTTGTGCTTTTCATTGCGCATGAGCTTATGGGGCTTCACGATATGTTCTTCGATTAAACTCCAAATGTACTCATCCACACGGATGGATACACGGGGGCGCCCGAACAGTGTGATTTTATTGGTGTCTGTATCCACATTGAGCCAGACACGATTGATCTCAACCATTGTCATTCCTCGCTTTAAAAAATGCTCCGTGATAAGATTGGCTTTCCCAGATAGTCTCAAATTCCACTTTCTCCATCAAACAGGCGTGAAATTCCTCGCCCCAAACATGAGCGTTCAATTCTTCCACTGTGGGAATTGGCGTAATCTCAATGGCTACGTCATAAATATCAGGGATATTGTGAGTGCAGCCATCCGCAAAGATGTCAATGGAACGTAGGGCCAGCCGATCATTTTCGGTATCAACTTCATAGAGGATAATAGATGGTTCACCCGCTGGTGCGTCTTCCCAAAAAAGTTTGATGTATTCGATCATCTCAATCCCCTTCTAGTATCATTTGAAATAGTAATACCAATTCCCGCCAAATTCCCGGTCACATTCCTCCTTTGAGTCCTTAATTCCCCCAATGGGGTAATGACGCTTTATCAGCTGCTCTCTGTGATAGGAATTGATCTGTTCTATCAGGCCGCTCCGCCGCGCCGTCTCTAATTGCGAGTCTGTGGCAAAGATGTAGGACACAAAGTAGTTGTCTGGCTGGATGTAGTAACCAAACTCAATGGCCTGCCGGACGTCATCAAAGTGGTGTTTCACATCCTCCATGCAGGCTTCTATTACTTTTCGCCATGCAAACTTCTTATTTATCATGTTCCACCTCACCTATCCCCAGATAAGTCCCCATCGTTTTTTCATTGTCACAGGCCGCCCGGATCATTTTGGACAGTAGCATCAAATCGTCAACGTATTGGGAGTATACGCAGAACACATCTTCGTCGGAGTCAAAGTGAAACAGATCCACGCCGCTGTTATTTTCCTCAAACTCACGGATCACGCCCCAGACCAGCCGTTCCCAGTCTCCGCTGCTGCCGGTCAGTCCCAGCCGACGGAATTCTTCCGTCCGGAATCCATCGTTGATTTTCAGCAGAAGGGAGATGGCATAGGGGTGGTGGGGAATGAGGAAGAATGGCGCGATCTGCTCCGGCTTCACCCAGATTTTGAAGGGCGGACGCGGATCGGGTATCCAGGGCAGCATCTCCCACTGGTCGTCCGGTCTGTTCCCGTATTGGGAAAAGTCTTTTATGGCTTCGCCTCCTGTCCGAGTTTCTTTCTGCAATTTTCAATGTGGGCCTGTTTGGCAGCCATGACCTCCAGCACCATTCCTGTCTTTATCCGCAGCAGAAGCGCAATTTTCTCAGCGGGCATCCCGTCCGCAGCCAGCATACAGAGAATTTCCTTCTGTGCAGAGGCTTTACCAGCTGCAAAACCGGTATCATAGTCGTGAGATAGCAGGGCAAAGAATTGCTCGGGTGTCAGAGTGGAAATCAGTTCCTGCTCTCCGTGATATATCCTGCTGCGAAGTGACTGTATTTCTTCCAATGGTAATTTGGACATGGAATCACTCCTCATATTCCCATACTGTACTCCAGTCGCAAAGCATTTCGTTCTCTGTCACCCGGCGCAGCTCGTCCCGCACCTCCATCAGCGCAAAGCCCAGCAGGTTTTGTCCCCGCCACTTCATGGGGTCCTGGGCCTCCGGGGAGCTGGCCGCGAGGCGGATACCCCAGATGGCATCATAGGGGCTGGCCTCCACCAGCACGCTGTCCCCGGTGGAAAGGAGAAACTCCCGCAGTTCGCGGTTCTGGCTGAATTTGTGCCAGTTGCCAAGCAGCACAATGGCGTACTTGAACTTGTCCCATACCTTCTGCTCAAAGCCCCGCACCTTGCGGCCCAGAGCCTTGATCTGCTTTTGGTCGCTGCATTTCAAAATCTGGTCCCGGATCTCTTTGTCGCCGAACAGCTCGGCCTTAGCAGCCATCATATACTGCTCCATGCAGAGGTAGGAGTCAGCCGTCGTATAGAAGTCCTCCATCCACCACTGGCTGAGGCAGCTTTTTGTCAGCTGGCCGTCCTCGGCAGGCTGATGGCCCCAGAACAGGCACA
>OOBZ01002026.1_pt1 | contig 12759 bp, 10 predicted proteins | sample 1671601 | NCBI WGS metagenome assembly OOBZ01 (sample SAMN06348173, study PRJEB24527) | human gut metagenome | biome: human gut; feature: ankylosing spondylitis patient; material: feces | host: Homo sapiens | place: China | collected 2015-10
CAGCAACGTTATTAAATGGAATAGCGAACCCGAGAAGTGCTGTCCGACAAAAAGAGCTATCGGTAGCTTACCACGATAGATAAATGTTAAAAAGATATAATAGAAGCACATCAAACTAAAGACTTTTTCTAAAAGCTGACAGCCACGATACTCGCTCGTGGCTGTCATACTTATTTAATTTCTGTTATTCAGCCGCATTCACCGACTCAAACTCATCAATAATTTCCTGCGAGGGCTTCTTGTCAAGAAGCGATACAACTACTATAGCAGCAAGTGCAACTATGAAAGCCGGAAGAAGCTCATAGATATTGAATAATCCGCCGAGCGGTCTTACAAGGAACTTCCATATGAATACCATTGCACCGCCTGCGAATATACCTGCAAATGCACCCCACTTTGTCGTTCTCTTCCAGAACAGAGCCGTCAGCACAACAGGACCGAATGCCGCACCGAAGCCTGCCCACGCAAACGATACTATCTGGAATACCGAGCTGTTGGGATCCCACGCAATAATGATTCCGACGATCGCTATTACAACGACCGTGATTCTTGCGATAAGCATTGCCGTCTTTTCGCTTGTCTTTATCTTGAATACCTGGTTGAACAGATTTTCGGATACCGCAGATGATGCCGCAAGAAGCTGTGAATCCGCTGTCGACATAGTGGACGCAAGAATACCCGCAATGATAAGACCGCCTACCATAGCCGCAAGAGGACCTGCCTTTGCAAGAAGATTAGCTATTACAACTATTACCGTTTCGGGATCTGCCAGAGGATCTATTACATTGTTCTTTGTCATAGCAAGACCGACAACGCCGATGAATATCGCAACAGCAAGCGAAATAACCACCCATACAGTAGCAACACGTCTTGAAACCTTGAGCTTCTTGCTGTCGTTTATAGCCATAAATCTCAGCAGAACGTGAGGCATACCGAAATAGCCAAGACCCCACGCAAGTGTGGAGAAGATAGTCAGCGGACCATAATCGCCCGTCTGCTGTTTAAGAACGTCAAACGTATGTGTCAGTGAGAAATATCCGGGCATTGATGTTGCGTGGTTCATTACCTCAACAACACCGCCGACCGATGAAATGCCAAATACCACTACTATAATAAGCGCTACCGACATAATGATGCTCTGTATAAAGTCTGTTGTACTTGCCGCCAAGAATCCGCCGATAGTGGTATATGCGATGATTACTACCGCACTTATTATCATAGCGATATGATAATCCGCACCGAAAAGGCTGTTGAACAGCTTGCCGCAGGCGGAAAATCCCGAGCCTGTATAAGGAATAAAAAATACTATGATTATCAGCGCCGAGATAAGAGTAAGTATCTTCTTGCTGTCCCTGAATCTGTTTGAGAAGAAATCCGGTATAGTTATCGAATTGCATACATGAGAATACTTTCTGATTCTTTTTGATACGATAAGCCAGTTGAGATATGTGCCTATCGCAAGACCTATACCCGTCCAGGCTGCGTCTGCAATACCCGTAGCATATGCAACGCCCGGAAGACCCATAAGCAGCCAGCCGCTCATGTCCGATGCCTCCGCACTCATTGCGGTAACAAACGGTCCCAGCTTTCTTCCTCCTAAATAGAAGTCGCCTACATTATCCGTTTTCTTTGCACATATTACACCGACAACTACCATCATAATAAGATAAACGGCTATTGTTATCAGCATAATTATCTGTTGTAATTCCATTTTTAGTTTTCCCTTCGTATTTTTTGCGTTAATACGCACATTAACTTATATTTTATCACATCTGCAATAATTTTGCAAGTTATTTACGAATAAAATTCATACAATGCCTTTATTTTCACGATACAAGATTTCCTTTGGCTTACCTCACACGCAATTTAAAGCGGCATATCTTATTTAAGTCCGTTTTTTAGTACAGCTTATCTGCTATTATATGTGTGTAAGAGAAATAAACCGACAATTTTTGTGCAACAGAAAGGAAAAACAATATGCTTTTTATAATTTACCTGATACTCACACCGATTTTATGCCTTCTCGGGATGCTGATGCTTGAACATCTTGAACGGAAAATAAAAACAGCTCTCGCCAAAAGAGCGAAAGCCGTTTCTAAACATTCCTGTTCCGTTGAAAAAATCACTTTTACCGACAACAAAACACGCAAAGCGGTCTGAATCAGAATATTTCCTCCTCAGCCTTGCTCGGTCTGCCCATCAGCTTTGAAACAGCCTCAAGCGGACTCTGACCGTTATAGCATACCTCGCAAAGCTGTTCGATTATCGGCACCTGCACATTATGCTCACGGGCTATCGCATAAGCTATCTTTGCACACTGATAGCCCTCTACCGTGCCGACCTGCTTTACCGCCTGTGCGGCAGGTATGCCCTGACCTATCAGAAGCCCTGCACGGTGATTTCTCGAATGAGAGGACGTGCAGGTAACGATAAGGTCGCCTACGCCCGACAATCCGTCAAACGTTTCCCTTTTGCCGCCCATAGCCACGCCAAGACGTGTGATTTCGGCAAGTCCTCTTGTCATAAGTGCGGCAATAGTGTTGTCGCCAAGCCCCATACCTTCTACTATTCCACAGCAGAGGGCGATGGGGTTTTTTAATGCTCCGCCAAGTTCACAGCCGACAAGGTCGCTGTTCCTGTATATTCTGAAACGATCGTTCTGCAAGGTTTCCTGCAGATACATCATAGAGTCCTCATCTTCAGAAGAAACAACTATAGTCGTAGGAACGTTTCTGCCTATTTCTTCTGCGTGTGAAGGACCAGTAAGCACTGCTATGCGGTTGTCGGGAAGTTCCTCCTTAAGCACCTGCGACAGACGCTTGTCGGTATTTTCTTCAAATCCCTTGCCGACATTTACAACTATGGTATCCTTTTTCACATAGCTCTTGACCTTCTGTGCAACCTCACGGACAAACTTTGACGGTATGGCAAACACAAGTATATCACAGTCGCTCACACAGTTCATATCCGTTGTCAGCCTTATTGTCGGCGGTACAATCACTCCGGGCAGGAGTCGCTTATGCTCGCCGTCGTTCATTATTGCGTCTATTTCTTCTTGATATTTTGACCATGCAGTCACATTATGTCCGTACTTGTCCCACATAATAGCAAGAGCCGTACCGAAACCGCAACCTAATATTGTAATCTTAGCCATCTGTAAACCTTCTTTCTGTCAGGCCTTCTGCCCGAGCTTCTTTTCAGTGTGATTTTTAAGTCTTACAAGGTTTCCCCTGTGCATAAACAGTATCAGCACAGCGATAAGCGCCGATAATATCACATTTATCCATACGCAAGGATCTCCTGTTATCAGGCTGTATACAAGTATCGTCACAGGATAACATACCGCCGCTATGCACGAACCAAGTGAAACATATCGTGTCAGCGCAACGACTATGATGAATATTCCGAGCAGTATGCACGCAGGTATCCACTCGACCGTCATAAGCACAGCCACAGAAACCAGTATGCCTTTTCCGCCCTTGAAGCCGAAATATATCGGGAAAACGTGTCCGATTATAGCCGCAACCGCCGCCGCAAAGCCTACATAGGTCATCATATTGTCGGGATTTGCCGTATCTGTTCCCGTAAGCCACAAGAACGAAAATCTGACTATAAGTATCGACAGTGTGCCTTTAAGCACATCTCCGAGCAGTACAAAAAGTGCCGCTATCTTTCCCTGCGTTCTGAGAGTATTCGTAAGACCTGCATTTCCGCTTCCGAGCGTTCTTATATCTTCTCCCGTTTTAATCTTTGTGACGATGATAGCAGTGTTGATTCCGCACAGCAGATACGGCACTATTATCATTATTGCATAACACAGATATATCATTATCCGTTATTCTCCTCGTTCTCTTGCTATTATTTTTATAGGTGTTCCGTCAAGGCCGAAACTTTCTCTTATCTGATTCTCTATATATCTCTGATAGGAGTAATGGAAAAGTTCCTTATCGTTGCAGAAAATTACAAACGTCGGCGGCTTTGCCGATGCCTGCGTCATATAATACAGCTTAAGCCGCTTGCCCTTGTCTGACGGCGGCTGTACTCTTGCGGTAGCATATCCCAGCATATCGTTGAGAGTGCCTGTCGAGATACGTCTTATATTCTGCGAATAGGTGTACTTTATCTGCTCAAACAGCTTATCCACCCTTTGTCCTGTAAGCGCCGAAATAAACACAAACGGAGCGTATGACATAAACGAAAAATCGACCTCGAGCTTCTTTGTGAATTCCTGCATCGTCTTTCCGTCTTTTTCAACAGCGTCCCACTTGTTTATTGCAATAACGCTTGCCTTGCCCTGCTCGTGAGCGTATCCTGCAACCTTGCTGTCCTGCTCTGTAAAGCCCTCCGTAGCGTCAATCATAATAACGCATACATCGGCTCTGTCTACAGCCATATAAGCACGAAGCACGCTGTACTTTTCTATCTGCTCGTTTACCTTGGACTTGCGGCGGATTCCTGCCGTGTCAATAAGCACATATTCCTGACCGTCACGCTCAATGACCGTATCGACAGCGTCACGGGTAGTACCTGCGATATTCGACACTATCATTCTCTGCTCGCCCGCAATTTTATTTACAAGTGAAGATTTACCCGCATTCGGCTTGCCGATAACCGCAACCTTGATAGCATCCTCCGAATACTCACGCTGAGGATTTTCCTCAGGCATATTTTCAAACACAGCGTCAAGCAGATCTCCCGTACCGTGACCGTGTACGGACGATACCGCAATAGGATCACCAAGTCCGAGATTATAGAATTCATAGAAATCAGGCGGAACTTCTCCTATTCCGTCACACTTGTTTACACACAGCACAACAGGCTTGCCGCTTTTCTGGAGCATAGCCGCTACATCTGCGTCATTCGCCGTAACTCCCGATGTAACATCGGTCACGAATATTATCACATCTGCCTTGTCTATGGCAAGCTGTGCCTGCATTCTCATCTGTGAGAGTATCACGTCCTTGCTGTCAGGCTCAATACCTCCCGTATCAACAAGCATAAACTCCTTGCCGAGCCACTCCGCCTTTGCATATATTCTGTCACGGGTAACGCCCGGTGTATCGTCTACTATAGACATTCTCTTGCCGACAATACGGTTAAAGAGTGTTGATTTTCCAACGTTGGGACGTCCTACTACCGCTACTATTCCGTTCATTCACTCATTCCTTCCTTTTATCTCTTATATAATCCGACAGTTATACTGCCGGCGCCTTTTATATTAAAGTCTGCGCTGTGATAATCAGTGCCGCTTATCAACATCATACAGTCGGCAACATCTTTTCCTTCTCCGCCGCCATTGCCTGCAAGATACGGTGTGTCACCGAAATCATCTGTTGTAAATGCGTATACTTTGGAATATCTTGATTCTGTCTTTATTACATAATCAATCTTCGCCGCAGTGTCACACAATGCAGTAAATCTCTGACCGCTGTAATATTCGGTACTGATTTGCTTTTCCGCAGGAACAGAGCTTACGCTTAAATCGGCAACACTGCTATCCCACGCAAGAATCAGATCATCGACCTTATTTTGCAGATATGTAACCATATTGCCCTTCTGAAAGCGTGTGAAGTTCTCGTCATCGCTCATTCTGAAATTATCAAGAAATAAATTCTCTCTCAGATACAGATATGTCAGGCTGTCATTGATCGTAAGATTACAGTCGGAACTACCGAGAATATCCGTCTTGGTGCCGCTTTCGGCAAACTGTGAAAACTGTATCAGCCTTACAGTAATACTTGCCTTGTACGGTGTGTTCTCTAATCTTGATACATCAACGCCGTTTACCGAACTGCCGTATTTCAGTACAACATTGAAGTAATAATCGCCGTTCAGCAGCTTTTCCGCCGTGTCGGTATCTCTCGACAAAAAGCCCTCATAGCCGCTTCCTACAGCACCGAGTAAGCCTCTTACCGCAACATTGACCTCAATATCATCCGGCTTTGTACCGTCCGTCAGCGAAACAATCGTTTGCACAGCCTCGTTTATTACCTTATCGGCATTCAAGTTATCGTAGCATATCTTGTTATCGGTATCAACTATCAGCTGAAATTCCATCCCGTTCTCAAGACGCACGTCAGCCTTGCAGAAACCGCTTGCATATTTATTGAAGTCCGGCACAGGCCCGGGGTTTTTCTTAGCCTGCATAAATTCAATGCTGACTACCTGTCCCCCTCCGAAATTATCTTCAAGATATTTCTCGGCAATGGGCTTTGCCTCCCTTATATCCTCTTTCGCCTTTTCTTTTTCCTCAGCCGACATACAAGCCGTACACATCAGTATCGCAAGAACCGACACGGCAAGCACCGCCAGAAACGAAAATATCCTTTTTTTAAGTTTCATATATCCGCCCCTTCCCCTAAAATAGCATCAAGAAGCTCATATCCGTCCGTTGCAACCGGCATTATCTCAATTCCGAGTGCCTGCTCAACATCGCTTACCGTCTTATCGTCAAGAAAAATATCGCTGTTTGTTTTCAGCATATTTTCTGTTATAAGCAGTCTTTCCCCCAGATTATCTTTATAAGGTGTAAGCTGTGCGATTATATCTCCTGCCGTTATAAGTCCGGCAACGGTAATAGTTTCCCCGAAAAAGTCGTTTCTTATAGTATAAACGTCAACCACGGTATTCGGAAAATCCGTTTTCAGCATTTTTCCGAGTGTTTCTATCAGCGGTGCGGCAAGTACCCCGGTCGCCACCGAAACGTGCCGCTCCTTATCGTCCGTTTCACCGAATTCACGTTTATCCGCAAGTGCGTCTATAAACTCCTTTTGCAGACTCGCACACATTCCCACGCCGTTTTCAAACTGGTCAAAATCGCCGTAGAACTCATAATCGGGCATTTTCCTCTTAGCCGTAAGATAGAATTCGTCCGACGCATACACTACCCTGTCGTGATACTTTTCAAACATCATATCACCGAAAAACTCCAGCGTGTCTATCGCCTTGCCTGCGGTTTCTTCGTTGAAAAGCTCCAGCTTCGGCAGCTTGTCCCTGAATCTCGTTACACCTACAGGCACGCAGGCCACGCTCTTTACCGCAGGGTAAAGCATACAAAGGTCGGTCAGCGTTTTCTCAAGCTCCTTGCCGTCATTAAGTCCGGGACAAAGCACTATCTGTGTATTTATCTCGATCCCTGCCGCAGCCATTTTATAAAGATAATCAAGGCACTTTCCTGCATTCGGATTTTTCGTCAGCTTTACACGAAGTTCAGGATTTGTCGTATGCACCGAAATATTCATCGGCAGCTTCATCTTTATAATTCTGTCAACATCCTCGTCGCTGAGATTTGTCATAGTAATATAGTTGCCCTGCAAAAAACTCAGACGCGAGTCATCATCCTTGAAGTACAGCGTTTCACGCATACCCTTCGGAAGCTGATTTATGAAGCAGAACACGCAGTTATTCTTACAGTGCTGCTTGCAGTCCATAAGATAGGTCTCAAAATTAAGTCCGAGGTCGTCATACTCGCCCTTCCTTACCTTTACCGTCTTGTCCTCAAGCTCTATCACGAGTTTTTTATCAGAAGCATAAAACTGATAGTCGAGTATGTCGTGTATAGCGTTTCCGTTTATTGAAACAAGGCTTTCGCCTGCCTTTATCCTTGCCTTATCGGCAGGAGAACCTTTATCTACGGAGGTTATCCTTACAGACACGTTATCAGTCCTTTCTTTCCGAATTCTCAATTAAGCATACATATATATTATACACTTTTGTTGTGTAACCGTCAACATAAAATCAAAAAAGATAGTTTTTATCTCCTGCCCTGCAAACTGTCATAACAAAATTTTGCAAAACAAAAAGGCAGTAAGTCATTTCTGACATACTGCCACAATGTTTGCGCTAACAAGAATTACGCCTCTTTACTAGCGATAACTTCCTTGCCCTTGTAATAACCACAATTGCCGCATACTCTGTGAGGGAGCTTTAACTCACCGCACTGAGGGCAACGTGAGAATGCAGGTGCAGATAGCTTCCATACCTGTGAACGTCTCTTGTCACGTCTTGCCTTAGATACTTTTCTCTTTGGAACTGCCATTTTAGCACCCCCCTCTGTTGTTCATTATCTCAAAATTAAGCCGATTTATCATCGTCTAAGCTAACACGAGTGATATTATACTACAAAAATCAAAATTTGTCAACACTTATTTGAGATATTTTTTAATATTTTCTGTGAGGTCAGCTACCTCTGCAGATATAGTGAATGTAACGTGTGTGTTCTCGCCGCTTACAGCCGCTACCTTATCGAACATAGCACCGACCTTTTCCATATCTCTGCCGCAGATCTTGAGAATACCGTCAACAAAGATGTCTGTGCAGTCATAGTCAGATGCGAGCATACCTGCGATAAAGCCGTACATTGCATCGTAGTTATCAATGTTGTAGTCCTCGATATTTACAAGACGTACCTTGTGATAGATGTCTATGTTGAGGGAAGAACCGATCTGGATAGCAACAACGTTGCCGTTGCTTGCCTGCTCAGCTTCGTGGATAGCGTTTATAAGTAACTTAGTCTTACCTGTTCCCTTTTTACCTGCGATAAGTTTAATCATTGTAAAGTCCTCCGTATTTTTACGGCAGAGTCGCCGTTTAATATAATAAAAACCGTCTGTCTGACTGCTTTCGCTTCGGCCGATTACAGCCATACATCACGATTTATTATCCTTAGCCTATCTTGGCTTCGAGTGCCGCCTTAGCGTCCTCATAGCCGGGCTTACCGAGAAGTGCGAACATATTCTTCTTATAGCTCTCAACACCGGGCTGGTTGAACGGATTTACACCGAGCAGATAGCCTGATACTGCGCAAGCCTTCTCGAAGAAATAGATGAGATAGCCAAGCTCGCTCTCGTTTACTTCGGGCATTTCAAGCACCATATTGGGTGTGCCGCCCTCGGTATGAGCGATTATAGTACCCTCATAAGCCTTCTGATTAACGACCGACATATTCTGATTTGATAAGAAGTTCAGTCCGTCGCCGTTTGTTGCGTCATTCTTTAAGAAGAAATCCTTCTGAGCCTTTGCGATATGAACTACCGTTTCAAACAGAATGTTAGAGCCGTCCTGAATGAACTGACCGAGTGAGTGAAGATCTGTCGAGAATGTAGCGGATGCCGGGAACAGACCCTTTCCGTCCTTGCCCTCGCTCTCACCGAACAGTTGCTTGAACCATTCGTTCATCATAGCAAATGAGTTTTCGTAAGCTACCAGCATTTCTACCTTGTAGCCCTTGTTGCGAAGTACGTTACGCAGTGCGGCGTACTTGTAGCAATCGTTCTTTTCAATATCGCATACGGAGAAGTCCTCTCTTGCCTTTGCGGCACCTGCCATAAGAGCGTCGATGTCACAGCCTGCACAAGCGATGGGAAGAAGACCTACCGCTGTAAGTACCGAGAAACGTCCGCCGACATCATCGGGGATAACGAATGTTTCATAACCCTCAGCGTCTGCAAGCTCCTTGAGTGTTCCCTTTGCCTTGTCCGTAGTTGCGTAAATTCTGCCCTTTGCGCCGTCCTTGCCGTACTTTTCTTCGAGCATTTCTCTGAATACTCTGAATGCAAGTGCAGGCTCGGTTGTCGTACCGGACTTTGATATAATGTTTACAGAGAAGTCCTTATCCTTAACAAGCTCTATAACTTCATTAAGATATGTAGGGCTTATGCTGTTTCCTGCGAAGAATATCTTGGGCGTATCCTTAGCGAGCGAGTTGTAAAGCGTGCTTCTTAAAAGCTCGATAGCCGCTCTTGCTCCGAGGTAAGAACCGCCTATACCGATAACAATAAGCACCTCGCTGTCAGACTTTATCTTAGCCGCAGCCTTCTTGATTCTCTCAAACTCTTCCTTGTCATAGTTTACGGGAAGATCTACCCAGCCTAAAAAGTCGTTTCCTAAGCCGCTCTTGTTTTCGATCATCTCGTGAGCGACCTTTACCATAGGCTCCATGCCCTTAAGCTCATCGGCGTTTACAACGCCCTTAAGGTACTTGTCGTTAAGTGTAACTGCCATACTATTCTCTCCTTTTATACTCTTTCCACACACAAATTATAAAGCTACGGTACTCATAACCTTTTCTGTCTGCCGATGCCGTTCTTTATATAGTTCTATTATAGCGAAATCGGCTGTGATTTGCAAGATGTTTTGCTAAGAACTGACACTTTCGTCTAATTTCACAAAATAAAATCAAGTTTTTTGTGCATTTTTAACCCTCGGTATCAGGCATAATTGAATTTCATCAAACCGTATACTTTTAATTAATCTATTTAATTTCAGTTTGTAGAAAAGTATGCTTTAAATAAAACAGATTAAGTTTTCAATCCCTATCCCCTTTAGGACACTCTGATGGCTTTGCAGAGATGCAAAACCAACATAGCAAGCAACGCTCGACACCCCATTTTTAGAAGTTATGTAGGTTTATCGACAGTCTGACATCCCCGCACAGACCGCACGGGGATGTTTCTCATTCTACATCGAGAAAAACCGCCTTATAATTATCAGCAGACTGCTGAAAAAGTTAAGCTCTCCGACCTCGCCCGTAGTCACAATATCGCTGTAAAAAATCTCTTCTCCGTCAAGGCTCGCCCTGACCTCACCAACCTTTTCGCCGTACTGAACAGGTGCAGACAGGCTATCGACCACCGTATGAGTGTATTCTATCCTTTTTGAGCTTCCTTTAGGGATTACAATAGTATTGAGCCTTTTGACCCTTATGTCAGCCTGCTTTTCAAGCCCTTCGGTTACAGTTACAGGTGTCAGCACATCAGAGTCTACCGCCGTCCTGTACAGTTCAAAGCCCGAAAAGCCGTAATTCAGCAGGTCGGTACACGCAGTAAAACGCTGTTCGCTTTCCTTACAGCCAAGCGCCACAGCACACAGCTTCATATTTCCTCGTTTCGCCCACACTGCAAGACAACACCATGCTTTGTCCGTAGTGCCGGTCTTTCCGCCGATGATGCCGTCATAGCGTTGCATCAGCTTGTTTGTGTTGAGAAGCTGTGTCTGCCGCTCCCCCTCACGCACATAATCAAGTCTGGTGGCAAAAAATTCGTTGTAGCAGTCATACTCCGACACAGCCGCACTGAGAAGCGCCGTGTCATAAGCGGAGGTGTAATGCGTGTCGCTGTCGAATCCTACGCAGTTATCATAGTGAGTATCGCTCATTCCAAGCTCCTGCGCCCTTTTGTTCATTCGCTCCACGAACATTTCTTCCGTCCCTGCTATATATTCGCATACCGCCACACAAGCATCGTTTGCGGAGGCGATAACGACCGAGCGTATCATATCGTATGCCGACATTTCCTCCCCGACATTAAGCCATATCACCGAGCCGTCCATAGCATTCGCTCTTGCGGTAGCCGTTATCACAGTATCCATACCGAATGTACCCTTTTCCATTTCCTCCGCCCATATCAGCAGGCACATCAGCTTGGTTACCGATGCCATAGGCAGCCTTTCGTGCGAGTTATGCTCGTACAGCACCTGCCCTGTTGAAACCTCGGTAACGATTGCCGCCTTCGTTATGCTGTCTGCCTCGCTCACATCACCTTCCGAAAATGCGGTCAAGGACGCACCCTGCATCACCGCCGCCAGAGCAAAAGCCGTCACAACTGACGTGATTCTTTTTATAAACACCATATAATAACCTCCGTTTTGCAAAATTTCCTTTAAGATAATTATATGCTTATATTCTGCCATATCTGCATAATTTTAGCCTAACTGCTTAAAATAAGGATACAAAAACGAAAGGAAGGGCAAAAATATGAATTACAAGATCTGTCTGCCGATGAAGCTGTTTATGCTGTTCTGCTTCGGCGGCTGTGCTTATACGATAACAGAGCTTCTGTTCAGAGGAAACAGCCACTGGACAATGTTTATTTTAGGAGGAATCTGCTTTCTGCTGGTCGGCGGTATTAACGAAAAATTCGACCTCTCGCTCCCCGTCCAGATGGCTGTATCATCGCTTATAATCACCGCCCTCGAATTCTTATGCGGCTGTATAGTCAACCTCTGGCTCGATTGGAAGGTATGGAACTACGAACAGCTGCCTTTCAACCTTCTCGGTCAGATATGCCTGCTTTTCACGGTGCTGTGGTTTTTCCTCTCCGCCGTCGGAATTTTTACAGATGACATTCTCCGCTGGAAAATGTTCTGTGAGGAAAAACCCGTCTACCGCCTTACACGAAAACGCTCCGAATAAGCTCTTAACCGCATACGCAACAAATCCGAATCATTATACTGTAATTCCCACAACCTTCTCAAAAGCACTACTGCCTTTCCCCACACCAACCCTCCCAAAACCGCACTATTCCTTGAAAATTGCCAACACACTTGCCTCCCTTGTCAAAGGGAGGTGGATTGACGACAAGGCACAAACTGTTGCTTTGTTGCTTTCTGCTTGCGATATGCCCACCCTTTTTATAATGCAAACTTTTCTGCCGTCAAGACGGAGGGATTGTTCCGCCATTTTTCATTCCGAACCAACCCTCCCAAAACCGCACTATCCCTTGAAAATTGCCAATACACTTGCCTCCCCTCGAAAAAGGGGAGGTGGCTTGACGGCAAGGCACAAGCCTAAATTTTACAGCGTTTTTATGGGATATATCCGACTTATATAATTACTAAGTCGGTCTGCCGCCAAGACGGTGGGGATTGCTCCCCATCCGCACCATCAATTGAAATTTCCGCACTATCCCTTGCTTTGTACCATCACCCTTGCCTCCCTTGTCAAAGGTGAGGTGCTGTCGCCCGAAAAAATTCGGGCGACTA
>OOBZ01002028.1_pt1 | contig 12753 bp, 7 predicted proteins | sample 1671601 | NCBI WGS metagenome assembly OOBZ01 (sample SAMN06348173, study PRJEB24527) | human gut metagenome | biome: human gut; feature: ankylosing spondylitis patient; material: feces | host: Homo sapiens | place: China | collected 2015-10
ATCTCGGCAGTTCAATTTCGGCCAGAATGGCCTCTTCGGCGGCGCGCATCTGCTTTTTCATCGGCCCTTCGTCCACATGGTCGTAGCCCAGCAGATGCAGAATGGAGTGGATGGTCAGATACCCGACCTCGCGCCGGGCGCTGTGGCCGAACTCAGCGGCCTGCTGTCTGGCCCGTTCGAGACTGATGGCCATGTCGCCCAGCGGCACAAGCCCGGTGTCCGGGTCTTTATATGCTTCCCACGACGCGGGGAGCTGCCCCGCCGTCAGCTCAAACATCGGGAACGACAGCACGTCCGTCGCCTTGTCGATCTTGCGGTATGCGTTGTTGATGGCGCGGATGCCCTCGTCGTCCGTCACAAGGACGTTGATCTCACATGGGGTGTTGACGCCCTGATGGGCCAGCGCGGCGGTGATACATTTGGAGATCTGCTGCTTGAGCGCGAAATCGCGCAGACTGCGGCCCTCGCAGCGGATGACAATGCGATGCTTCATTTCTTTTCCCTCTTCCAGTCCGGCTTCCTTGTAAATGTCCGGGCGCGTTCGTCCGGCAGCCGGTTCTTTTCATATTTGTCATAGGCCGCAACGATGCGCTGCACCAGCACGTGCCGCACCACATCCGCAGGCGTAAGACGGCAGATCTGGATATCCTCGACCCCGTCCAGCACGCGGATGGCCTCCTTCAGACCGCTGACCTTGTCGCCCGGCAGATCGATCTGCGTGATATCGCCTGTAATGACGATCTTCGAGCCGAAGCCGAGGCGCGTCAGGAACATTTTCATCTGCTCCCGCGTGGTGTTCTGCGCCTCGTCAAGAATGATAAAGCTGTCGTCCAGCGTCCGCCCGCGCATATAGGCCAGCGGCGCGACCTCGATATTTCCGCGCTCAAGATACTTTCCATACGTCTCCGGCCCCAGCATATCGAACAGCGCGTCATATAATGGCCGCAGATAGGGGTCTACCTTGTTCTGCAGATCGCCCGGCAGGAAGCCAAGCCGTTCGCCAGCCTCCACGGCGGGCCGCGTCAGAATAATGCGGTTGACGGTTTTTGCGCGGAACGCCGCGACTGCCTCCGCCACGGCCAGATACGTCTTGCCCGTGCCGGCGGGGCCGACGCCAATGGTGATGGTGTTTTTCTCAATGGCCTTGAGATAATTCTGCTGGCCGATGGTCTTGGCCTTGACGGGCCGCCCCTTGGCCGTCACGCAGACGACGTCCTTGGCCATTTTGCTGACCTGATCCTCGTTTCCGGTGTTGACGAGATTGATGAGGTAGCGCACCTTCTGCTCGTCGATCTCCTCGCCCTTGGCTGACAGCGCCAGCAGCGCTTCAATTGCGCGGCACCCCTTGTCGGCAGCCTCCTCGTCGCCCGTGACCTTCAGCTCGTTGTTGCGGTTCGTGATCTTGACGCCGAAGGCATCTTCGATCCGGCGCACATTTTCGTCGAAGGAGCCGAAAACGTCGATCAGCTGCTCGACACGTTCTGCATTGATGGTTCGTTCTGTCATTCAATCGCTTCCTTTAGGCTTGCGGGCCGCATACGCGCGATCATTTCCTCGCACCGCAGACTGGCAAACAGCCGGATACACCCGCCGGACTGCTCCGTCCGGACAGAGCTGCTCCTGATGCTTCCGGCGATCATATCACGCATGGCATCCGCCTGCACCAGCTCCAGAAGCCTGCCTTCCGCGTCCTGCGCCCGCAATGTTTCTTCTCTTGTATCATACTCACAAATTCTTGTAATTGCAATCCCCAAAGGCAAAGAAAACCCGCCGGGGAGCGTCAGAACCCGCGTTTTTGTCTCTTTTTCGTAAAATCCTTCCGGTACGTCCGCGCCGAAAAGCGAAATGCGCCGTCGTCCGACAAGCAGACTGACCGCATAGCGCGGAGCCGTGCGGTTCGTCTTGATCTGCTCCGCCTCCGGTAGGACGCACACGGCCTGCCGGACCGTCTCGGCGTAGATCTCCGCCCGCGCCGCTGTCACCTGCGTTTTAAACCCGAAGTCTGTGTACGCCGATACCAGCAGCTCTCCGCCCGCAACAGCCTGCCCCGGCGCGCAGAGGCAGTTCCCGGCCACAGCCTCCACGCGCGTTAAGACGCCCGCACGCGAGGCGATTACATCTGTCGGCACTTTTCGGTCGAGCACCGGAGCCTTGTCTGGCCGCTCCCGCACGACCACGCGCGCACACATACCGCTCTGCTGCACCGTCAGCCACTGCAGCTTCGGAATGCGAAGCAGCATCTGGTTCTTCAGCTCCTGCGGCTTGATCGACGGCCCATATGTCCCGAACCCCACGCCAAGCTCCCGCAGCTCCCGCAGGATCTGCGCGTTCGGGACAGCCTCGTTTCCCTCGACTTCGTAGAAAAAAACATATTTCGGCACAACGATCCCCGCTGCGATAGCCGCTGCCAGCAGAATAAGCAGCGCGGGCCGCTTCCGCAGCCCGCCGAACACGGTGGAAAAGCCGCCGCGCTCTATGACCGCACAGTCGCACCCGCCCATGCGCACGAGCTGCGCCGCGCGCGCCTCGTCCCGTCGCAGGATCCAGACCTCGGCGGTAAAGTCGTCCGGTTTTGCGCAGAAATGGAATGCGATGCGCGCCTTTGCCAGCCGCTGCATACACCATTCCGGGCTTGCTCCCGTGATGGACAGCCGAGACACGCCGAGAAAAAACCAGATCACCCGCCACATCCGCGCAGACCTCCCTCACCGTAGGTCAGACAGTCGATCTGCCCGATGATCGTCAGCCGTTCCCGGTGCATCTGCCGGATCTCCAGCCCGCTTCCCACGACGGTCAGGCTCCCGATGTTCAGCCCGATCACGATCCGCTCCCGGTTATATTCCAGAATCCCGGTGTGCCGGTCGACCGAGCACTCCCGGAACCCGTTGACCTCCAGATGCGGCAGCCCCGCGGCAATATCCATCGGCAGCCCCAGCCGCACAGATGCAGCGGCCAGATACGAACGCAGTTTTTTCAACCAGCAGCGCCTCCTGTTTTTCGTTTGCTATATGCTTATGCCCAAAAGACTAATTCTTTCCACCGCTGCATAGGTTTTTATCCAGAGGAGGGGAGAGGCATGAAAAAGCTATTCCAGGCGCTTGCGCTTCCTGCGGCGTTCGTTCTGCTCATCGCGCTGCCGCAGGCTGCAGCGGACGGCGTGCGCAGCGCGCTCACGCTCTGCGGGCGGGTGATCCTGCCGTCGCTGTTTCCGTTTTTTGTGTGCAGCAATCTGTTCCTGCTGCTTGGCTATTCCGCACGGCTCTCCGCGCGGTTCGGAGGCGCGGCGGCAAAGCTCCTGCGCCTGCCGCCCGCAGCGGGCAGCGCATTTCTGCTGGGGCTTCTCGGCGGCTATCCGGCCGGCGCGCAGGCGGCGGGTACGCTTTACGCGCGAGGGGAGCTGTCCGGAGCGAATGCGGAGCGCGCGCTTGCCGTCTGCAATCAGGCGGGGCCGTCGTTCATCTTCGGTGTACTCGGCGGCGCGGTCTTCAAAAGCGCGGCGGCAGGCGCATTTTTGTACGCGGTGCAGATCGTCTCTGCCGTGCTCGTCTGCCGTCTGACCGCGAAAAAACAGTATGCGCCCGCCAAAGCCGTCGCGAAGCCGCCGCAGCCGGAATCCTTTGCCGCAGCCTTTTCCGAATCGGTGCGCCGCGCGGGGATGAGCGCGATCCAGATCTGTATGTTTATCACGGTTTTTTCCGTGCTCTCCTGCTATTTTCTGCTTGCCGCGGGCCGCTTTCTGCCGCCGGAGGCGCTGCCGCTGGTTCTCGGATCGCTGGAGCTGTCCGCGGGCTGCGCAGCGCTGGCGGACTGCGCGCTTGCGCTTCAATGGAAGCTGTGCATCGCGTCGGCGCTTTTGTCCTTCGGCGGCGTAAGCGTTCTGGCGCAGAGCCGCGCCGCCGTGCAGGAGCACGGCCTGACCGGGAGGCTGCTCCTGCCGTGCAAGGCGCTTCAGGCCGTGCTTTCCTGCACGCTTACGCTCATCGCCGCGCCGCTGCTGCACGCGGAAAGCTGGCCCGCCGCCGCCTTTTCCGGCACGCAAGGCCCGGAAACGGCGGGAGCGGCGTCTTTGCTGCTGTGCTCGGTGAGCCTGCTGCTTTTTCGCAAAAAGTACCATAGCAATTTGCACGGAAAGCGTGTATAATGGGGGCAAACATCAAAGAAAGGCTGCTGCCCCATGCTGTTCCGAAAGAAGATCGACCGCTACTGTACCTATTGCCAGTTCGCGGGGAAAATTGACGATGAAACGATGGTCTGCCAGTTCTGCGGCATCGTCCCCAGCGACCACCGCTGCCGCCGCTTCCGCTACGACCCCCTCCGCCGCATCCCCGGCCGCCCCGCCGCCCCCAAACACACCCACGACGACGCGGATTTTTCGCTGTAAGCCCGGCGGATTCGGATGCGCCTTCCCGCTTCCTTGTAGGGGCGGACGACTCTGTCCGCCCGCAGATTCCCGTAAAAAACGGTGCATTCTGCGTAATCCACACTGCTCCATAAAAATCTGAATGCTTTGATATGCTTAAGCGGAGAAAATCCTCATCGATTTTCTCCATTTTTTTCTGCAAACCCGTTGCAAAGAGGGCATTTCCCATGTACAATAAATTCAGGTAGTATTTGCTAAAAACGAGAAGAAAGAGGGAGTTACCATGAAAAAGCAGTCTGGACTTCTCCGCCGCCTCACCGCCCTTGCACTCGCCCTGTGTATGCTGGTTGCGCTGACGTCCGAGATCTTCGCGGCGGATATCGTTGCTTCCGGCTATTGCGGCGGAGAAGGGGATGGGAAGAATTTGACTTGGACGTTGGATTCGGACGGCGTGCTGACAATCAGTGGGAAAGGAGAAATGGCAAACTATGAATGGGACAGTGAGCCTTGGCCTAAAACTAGAGTCAAAAAGGTCAAAAATGTATCCATAGAAAGCGGGGTAACCAGTGTAGGAGCGTATGCGTTCCATGATTATACGAATATTACTTGCATTAAAATCCCAGACAGCGTGGAAAGAATTGGAGATAAGGCGTTCTCTGGATGCTTAAGTTTGACGGACATCGTGATCCCGAGTGGCATAACAAGCATAAGTTACGGCACGTTCGCTAACTGCCGCAGACTAACGAGTATCACGATTCCAAACGGCGCGACAAGCATTGGCGATAGCGCATTTTCTGACTGCCGCAATCTAACTAGCATCGAAATTCCAAACAGCGTGACGAGCATTGGTGATAACGCATTTTATGACTGTCATAATCTGACGAGCATCGAAATCCCAAACAGCGTGATAAGCATTGGTGATAAGGCGTTTTATGGCTGTAGAAGCCTGACGAGTATCGCGCTCTCGAACAGCATGACAAGTATTAGTCGCTGTGCGTTCGAGTATTGCCGCAGTCTGATGAGCATCGCGATTCCAGGTAGTGTTACGAGCATTGGTGAAGAGGCGTTCAGAGGCTGTAACAGTCTGACAAGTATCACGATTTCAAGCGGCGTGACAAGCATAGGCAAATATGCGTTCGCTCAATGTAGCAGTCTGACAAGTATTACGATTCCAAATAGCGTGACAAGCATGGGCGGATATGCGTTCAGGGACTGTAGTAGTTTGACGAGCGTAACGATTCCAAATAGCGTTACAAGCATTGAAAACGGCGTCTTCCTTAACTGTAGCAGTCTAACAAGTATCACGATTCCAAATGGCGTGTCGAGCATTGGCCTCTTGTCATTTGGTTCCTGTAGTAGCTTGACGAACGTCATTATTTCAGACAGCGTAATAAGCATTGACAGTGCGTTTGATAGCTGTAGCAATCTGGAAAGTGCCTATTTTTATGGTGATGCACCTGCTACATCATATGCTAGAGGCATATTTTACAAATGCAAAAGCACGTTTTGCATTTACTATAAACCCGGAACTTCCGGTTGGACGGACAGCAGCGCATACGATGCAGCGGCGGGCACATGGAACGGGTATCCGCTGAAAACATGGGATGGAAAAACAATTCCGGAAGAAACAAAAATTTCTGTACCAACGGGAAAATATTGTATTCGGGCCATTGACGAATCTGGAAATCCTGTCAGCGATGCGACGGTGTGGTGGAACGGCAGCAGAGCAGTCACGGACGAAAATGGCGATGCGTTCGTCGATCTGACGACGGTTGGAGAGCCTGTTATTCGGGTCGTCAAGAGCGGATATATTGAGTGGACGAATAAAAACAGCAACTGGAAAAAGAGCGACACACGCTTTGAACGAGTAATTCTCTACCCTGAAAGCTATGGTAAATTGAAACTCAAGTATGCAAAGATATCTGACAAATTTGATACGAATCTGGTGATCCAGACGAAGGTTTTGAACCTGCGCAACGACGGGGCCCTGATCGGTGACCTGAATTCGGGATATTTTGACCTTTCCTGCGCGGCAACCGATACGTCGGACGTGACAGGCTATGCAGTCTATCAGAATAAAAAGGAAATCGCAAAATCCACAGACGGAAATTTCCAGAAGCTTGACGTCAGAGACTTCGTAGAGGGCGGTGGCTGCTTTGTCCGCGTGACCGGTGCAAATGGACAGACGATGGATACGCGCATTAATCTGCAATTTGCGAAAAATTCTGTCAACGAGGATTTCAAATTTGAACTCAAAGGTAATCATATTAGCTTTGATGTGAGTGACGATGTTCCTTATATTGGCGGAACTACAGTCTCCTTTGGTTTGCCGTTGGAAGTGCCAGTTGTGGCATCTGCTACAACGGATAAAATGCAGCTTGGAATCAATCTTAAGCTAAATCCTGACAAGAGTAAGGAAGAACAAATTGATAGCTATATCAAGAACATCAAAAAACTGGTTACCGTAAAGGGCGTGAAACGGTCAAAAGCAAACGCAAAGGCGCTGAAAAACTGTGCGGCACAGCATAACAAGGCGGAGTTTTTCAAAGACTATGACATCACAGTTTGCGGCTATGCGGAGGCCGACTTCGGAAGCAATACAGCATCTGGATACATACTGTTTATTGTGGACCGGCAGCTTGTCGATTACGAGTACAATACAGTAATCGTCATCCCATTAACTGCAGTTCCACTTGTGTTTCCAATTACAGTACAGGTCGGGGCGGAATTATCCTTAGAAGCAGGCGCGGCGGTTAGTTATAAATTTGATACGCGGACATGGAACGGCAATGTCGTACTGAATCCGTCAGTCGGTTTGACACCGTTTGTCGGCGTTGGATACAGCAAAGTTACTGGCGTTGGTGTTTATGGAGACGCAGATTTGAGTGCAAAAATCAACCTATTGGGGAAAAACAGTGGGTGCCAAAATGTTGATTTAACAGGTGAATTTGGCGCAAAAGGATATTTTGGCCCGTGGGAATGGCACAAACCCTTCGCCCACCAAACCTGGCATATATACACCGCAAATACAGTAAAATCCAACTCCCTCTCGTCCGGCGCGGCGGCGTGGGATGCAGACCTCACAGCTGCGGACTTTGCCCCGTCCGACCTCAGCTACCTTGCGGCGGAATCCGACTGGGCGCCGGCTACCGTGCAGACCTATGCTGCGGGCCGTGCCGCGCAGCTGAAAGCGTCGTATCAGACGTTGCTGCAAAATACATACCGCAACGCCCAGCCCGTCATGATCTCGGACGGGAGCGCGCTCTACGCGGCCTTTGTGCGCGCGGATGCGGATACCGGCGTGCGCTATGTCGCACTGACGAAGTTTGACGGGAACAGCTGGTCGGAGCCTGTGCGCGTTGACGCGGGTGCGATTCTGGACGACGCGCCGCAGCTTTGCACGGATGGGCAGACACTCTGGCTCGCCTATGCCCGCACGACACAGGACTCCGGCGATTCTCTTGTCTCCTACGCACAGAACCAGACCATCGTGGTCGGTACGATCAATAAAAACACCCTTGCGTTCTCTGAGCAGAAAACCTATCAGTCTGACAACTATATGCGCCTGCCCACGCTTTCCTGCGTGAACGGAACGCCCGTCCTCGCGTGGGCGAAATCTGCGGTCACGGATGAAGAAAGCGTTGTGAACCCCGCCGCCAGTACGGTCTATACAGCGGAATATCGCGGCGGCGCATGGCTTGACGCGCATAAGGCGGCGGACGCCGCAGGCGTTGGCTCTATCTGCATCGGCGCACAGAAAGGCGCGCCCGCCGTCGCCTATACCTCTGACGGCAAGCTCTATTGCGGCAGCCGACTGCTGGCCGAGAACGTGACCGGCCGGGCCGTATACGGCAGACTGCCCGGCACGACGGCGGACTCCTTTATCTGGAATGCCGACGGCGCGCTGCACGACGAAGCGGGGAACACAGTCCCGGTCGAAGGCCTGGGCCGCGACTTCGTGATCGTCGGCGACAGCATCTATTTTAACCAGTCCAACGGCGCAAACGCCAATCTGGCCGCGCTGCATTATGACGCTGTAAACGACCATTGGAGTGCACCGATCCTCTTGATCGGCGACGAGCAGTATCTGGAAAACCTGAACGCCGCAGAGCTGAACGGTAAGACCTACGCTCTCGGTATGCACACGACCGTGACGATCACCGCGGATGATGTAGACGACACAAAAGATCTCGTCTGGACGCAGATCCTGCCCGTCAGCGACCTGAAGCTCTCCGACGTCAGCTTTGACGCCGACGCGCTTGTTCCGGGCGAAACGCTTCCCGTTACGTTCACCGTCACCAACTCCGGCGACCACACGGTCAGCAGTCTCACGCTCACCGCAAACGGCGTGAACACGGCGCAGGACTGCAATCTCCTGCCGGGCGAAAGCGCGGAATTCACCGTCAATATCACCTGCCCGTCGGAGAAGCGGACGGTCGCCTTTGCGGTGCAGGAGTCCGGACAGGACGACTACACGCCGGAGGACAACACCACCGCCTGCACCGTCGGCAGCGCGGACGCAGAGGTCGAGCTTGCGCTGCTCCAGATCGGCAGCCGCAAATTCCTGCAGGCCGTCGTCGTCAACCGCGGTCTGGAACCGGCCAGCGGCAGCGTCCTGTTTGCCGGCCCCGACGGCCAGACGCTTGCCGAACGCACCTTCCAGAACCTTACGTACGGCGGCACAGTCATCGCCGAATACGAGCCTGATTCCTTCGCTGCCCTTTACGGCGAGGACGTGACGGCCACGGTCAGACTCCAGCAGGACGAGCCGAACATGCTGAACAACACCGATTCCGTCCCGGTCTTGCTCACTTCGACCGAAATTCTCTCAGCCCAGCGCACCGGAACCGCTGTCACTGCAGAGATCGCCTGCATGCAGGACGGTGCGCGCGCCATCTGTGCGTTCTACGCGGCGGACGGACGGTTGCTGCGCACGGTGATCCAGCCGCTCGAGTCCGGGAAAATCAACAGCCTGACCTTCCAGATCGATTCCAACGCCGCGCAGGCAAAGCTGTTCGTTCTGGACGCGAAAAACGCCCCCGCCGCACCCGCAAGATCCATCCCCCTGAACAGCTGATCACCCCCACAACCCCAACCGCGCCGGAAGGAAAATCCCTTCCGGCGCGGTTTCGTGTATTTACAAAAATTCCGGTCAATGCTATACTATACAAATTGATTGAAACGCTTTTCTGAAAGGAACGGTATCTATGGGTCTGCCTGCGAAGCTGGTGCGCGCACAGCTCAATTTCTTTAAACCCTTTGTCGCCAACTGCTCTCTGGAGATCACCCGGAAGGGACAGGACAAGCTCGGTGAGCTGATGGAGGCCATCCACCGGCGCGACGTGATCGTCCGCGACCATGACTTCGGCCCGTTCCAGGGCGCGTGGATCATGCCCAAGGACGAGCGGCGGCAGGGCGTTGTGCTCTATCTGCACGGCGGCGGCTACACCTGCGGCAATCTGGACTATGCCAAGGGCTTCGCGGCCACGCTTTCAGACGAGTGCGGTGTGCGCGTGTTCTGCGCAGCCTACCGTCTGGCCCCGGAGGACCGCTTTCCGGCTGCGCTGGACGACGCGGTCGTGAGCTATCAGTATCTGCTCTCCAAGGGCTATCCCGCAAGCCAGATCCTGCTCTGCGGCGAGTCCGCCGGCGGCGGACTTATTTACGCCCTCTGCCTGCGCCTTAAGGAGCTGCGCCTGCCGCTTCCGTGCGGCCTGATCGGCATTTCGCCGTGGACCGACCTGACCGGCTCCGGCCAGTCCTATATCGACAACCGCGACATCGACCCCTCCATGACGCCGGAGCTGCTGCAATTCTATGCCGCCTGCTATACCGACGACCCGAAAGATCCCCTCTGCTCGCCGCTGTTCGGCGATCTGACGGGCCTGCCGCCGTCGCTGCTGTTCGTCGGCGGGGACGAGGTCATGCTCGACGATACGCGGATGCTCCATAAAAAGCTGCTCGATTCCGGCTGCAAGAGCCAGATCGTTATTGCGCCGGAGCGCTGGCACGCATATGTGCTGTATTATCTGAATGAAAACATGTCCGATTTTGACACCATCGGACGGTTCATGACGCGTGTGCTCTCTCCGGTGCGCAAGCTGCGCTGGATGCGGCTGGACAATGCCGCGAAAATTTACCCGGCGGCCAAGCGCCGGAACTGGACGAATTATTTCCGCCTGTCCGCCACGCTGACGGAGGAGGTCGATCTGAACGTGCTGCGCGCCGCGCTGGACGTGACGGTGCGGCGCTTCCCGTCCATCGCCGTCCGCCTGCGCCGGGGCGTGTTCTGGTACTATCTCGAGGAGATCACGAAGGCTCCCGCGATTGAAGAAGACAAGAGCTATCCGCTTGTCCACGTCCCGTTTGACGACGTGCGCAAATGCGCCTTCCGTGTGCTGGTCTACGGCAGCCGCATCGCCGTGGAGTTCTTCCACGCAGTCACGGACGGCACGGGCGGTCTGATCTTCCTCAAAACGCTGGTTGCTGAATACCTGTGCCAGAAATACAAGATCAATATCCCCGCCGAAAACGGCGTTTTGGGCCGCTTGGAGGATCCTGACCCGGAGGAGCTGGAGGACAGCTTCCTGCGCTACGCGGGCGACATCACCGCCAGCCGCGCCGAGCAGACCGCCTACCACATGAGCGGAACGCCGGAGCCGGACGGCTTTTTGAACCTCACCACGCTCATGCTGCCCGTCCCCGCTGTCAAGGAAAAGGCGAAGGAATTCGGCGTCAGCGTGACAGAGTTCATTGCCGCCGTCATGATGAAGGCCATCAGCGACTTGCAGAATGAAAAGGTTCCGCGCCGTATGCGGCGCAAGCCTGTCAAGGTCCTGCTGCCGGTCAATCTGCGCGGCCTGTTCCCGAGCCGGACGATGCGGAACTTTGCGTCCTATGTCACGCCGGAGATCGATCCGCGCCTGGGCGACTATTCTCTTGCGGAGATCTGCCGGATCGTTCATTACCGGATGGGTCTGGAAAACGATCCCCGGATGATGGCGGCGAAGATCGCGACGAACGTGGCGAGCGAACGCTCCGCTGTGCTGCGCGTCATGCCGCTGTTCGTGAAAAATATCGCCATGAAGGCCGTGTTCGATCTGGTCGGCGAGTGCAAATCCTGCCTGTGCCTGTCCAACCTCGGTCTTGTCAGACTGCCGGAGGAAATGGCTCCGTATGTTGCGCGGATGGACTTCATCATCGGCGTGCAGGCCAAAGCTCCGCACAACTGCGGCGTCGTCAGCTGGAACGGCACCATGTATATCAACATGATCCGGAACATCCGCGAGCCGGAGCTGGAATCTCATTTTTACCGTGTGCTGCACACGCTGGGGCTGCCCGTCAAGGTCGAGAGCAACCAGCGCTGGGCATGAATAGGAGGCTACAAAAGCATGTATTGTGTTAAATGCGGCGTTGAACTCGCTGACAGCGAGAAAAAATGTCCTCTGTGCGGGACGCCGGTGTTCCATCCTGATATTCCGCGCAATCTTTCCGAGCCGCCCTTTCCGCCGGACAAACGCATCCGGCCCGAGGACGTGAACCGTTCCGGCGTCCTGTTCGTGCTGACCATCGCGGCGCTTCTGCCCGCACTTTTGTGTCTGCTGTGCGACTGGCGCATCAACGGAACGCTTGTCTGGTCCGGCTATGCGGCGGGAGCGATTGCGCTGCTGTATGTCGTTATCCTGCTGCCCATGTGGTTCCGGCGGCCCAATCCCGTCATATTTGTGCCGGTCGATTTCATCGCGGTGGGACTGTACCTGCTCTATATCAACTTTGCCACCGGCGGGCACTGGTTCTTGTCCTTTGCATTCCCGGTCACAGGTGCGATCGGCCTGCTCATCAGCGCAGCCGTTGCCCTGACGCACTATCTGCGCGGCGGGTATCTTTACATCTACGGCGGTATGCTGATCCTCGGCGGCGGTCTGGCCGTGCTCATCGAGTTCCTGATCAATCTGACGTTCCAGATCCACGAGACGCTCTTCTGGTCATTTTATCCGATGGTCGCGGGCATTGTGCTCGGCCTGATGCTGATCGTCATCGCCATCTGCAAGCCCCTGCGCGAATCCCTGCACCGGAAATTCTTCCTGTAAGACAGCAGGAGAACAAAAATCGCTTTTTGCACAGTGAAAAACACGCATGGACCCGGCTGGGTTCATGCGTGTTTACATAATATAATGAAGCGTTTATTCGTACAGATAGACGCGGGACTCGTATGGGCGGGTAAGGAAGCTGTTTTCCTCGCGGGTACCGTCGTAATTCGTCAGGAGAAGCTTCATGTCGCCAAGTGAGAAGTTATACGGCGCCTGAAAGCGCACAGGCTTGTCGGTGAACGAACAGATCACCAGCAGCTTCTGCTCCTTTGTCTCGCGGGCGTAGACATAAAGCTTGTCCGA
>OOBZ01002076.1_pt1 | contig 12542 bp, 12 predicted proteins | sample 1671601 | NCBI WGS metagenome assembly OOBZ01 (sample SAMN06348173, study PRJEB24527) | human gut metagenome | biome: human gut; feature: ankylosing spondylitis patient; material: feces | host: Homo sapiens | place: China | collected 2015-10
TTTAGCCGCCAAAATTATAGCAGAATAAAATCGAAAAAGAAATATAAAAAAATGACCGCCGCGAAAAATGGCGTGTATTCTTGGGCCGAGAAAGCACTTCCCTCCTGCAAGCGCAGGGCGGAAGTGCTTTCTTCATGCGACGATATAAAAATCATGTGGCGTAGCACGGGCGCATACCACGTGAGATACAGCGGTGAACCTGGATTTTCTTTTACATCTTCTTAGAATCCAAATTTACTCTCCCAACAGGAAATTTGTTCAGCCATCTTTTTGCGAGCTTCCCGTTCTGTATGTCCATAGTGATTACATTCAGAAACTACAGTACCAGCAGCATCAAAAACGTATCCATAAAATTGATAGTTTACTTTGCCAGAATACATCAGATAGGATATTGCACTTGATACAGTAAATTCTCTAAGCCCCAAGTCATTTGCAATTTGTTGATGAATATATGACGCCCACGGCTGAGGGGGTAATTTGAGATAAACCTTTTCAACAATATCCGGCGATAGACCACCACTTTCGAGGGACTCTGCTTCTGGCCAAAGTTTTTTGTTACAGGCGCGTATGGATTTTATATCTTTAAGATTGTATTTTGCTGCGACATGTCTATAGCAAGCATAATATAATTGCGGTTTTAGTTTTTGAGGATTGCCAAAGCAGCCAGGGCACACTTCATCTAAATCCTCCAGAGTTTTACGGATTTCAGCTTCAGTAATAAGCCTACGATCAAATGAGCACAATTTTCTTTCATCAAAAGAGAATCCATCCAGCAGGCGAGATATGGTAATAAACATCACCATTTGGCGATAATTTTTCAGAAATTTAAATGTCTTGGCTTTCCTTTCAATTTGTGCGCGAATATTAACAAGGTGTTCATCGGCCTTGCTAATAATTTCTGCTATTGCAACCCATACATTTATATCAATCTGGGGAGAAAATACTTGCAAATATTTCCTGTCATCTCTCATAAATCTTTGTTTGAGGGAAGTCGCAATGTAGGGGTTTTTATAGATCAAACATATATAGCCAGATGCGAGTGAAAGGGGAGTGACAATTTGGTCTTTAGGTATCCCTTGATTCTGATAATAATTTGTGCGTCTTTCATAATAGATTCCGTGTGCCTTGAGTATGGCTTCAATATCATACTGAACCTTGTCTGTTGCCCGGAGCGCCGTAGTGTTTACGTTGGTTTGGTTGTTTGCCGCATAAATAATAGCATTACAGGTATTGGGATCTTCCGATAGTAATATTTTGATCAAGATATGTCTTGAATCCGATACATCGGGTGACGATGTAAAATAATTATAAATTGACTCGGATGTCTGCAAACCGTTGACAATCTTGGCGTTTTCAATTGTTATTTGCTTCCCTATAATACGAGCGTTGGAACCAATAATAGTAACGCCATTATTTAGCCACCAAAAATCAGGGCCATCCTGACGCTTGAGCGAATTGAAAATATCTGTATTGACCGCGTTTAAACCAAGAAAATCTCGCACATTTGCATCGAAAAGGTGTCGGTTTAAATCTCCTTTTTCGGTGCTAATAAACTTATGATAATTTTTCAAAGACGCTAATACCGCGTATTGACCTTGTTGATTTATACATTTTTCATACAGCAAGTCTAAAGAACTTTTTTTGTTTTCTCTATATTTTATTAGTAGCTTACTGCTTCCCCAAAACGAAAACTCTGCCGAGCAATCGGTAAAGGAACCTCGGCAAATATCTTCTACTTGACGAGCCTTTTCACTTATGTTTGGCTCGTTCGCGGCGGCTTCATCGCCTCGACTCGCATAGATAACATGAATGTCAAATTGCGCCAAAGCGGGAGCAACTCTCCGATATGATTGAGATAACAACTCGCGCTTTCGCAAAACGGCTTCGTTATATGTTTCCACCAATGCGGAACTTGGAATTGAAAAGTCCAATAATTGTATGAGACTTGAGACCAAGGCATTTATTGGCGTTTGCTTAAAAGAATCGTCATGTTTGCAAGAGATAATGTACACGTCGAGCGATGCGTGGGATCTGGGCCAATGCCCTTCGAGAATATTCTCAGCCAAATGCCCGTTCACCAAGATAAAAAACTCGTCAATTCCTCCATCGTTGCGTCCATCTACAGAGCCACTTAATAGTTGCTCCTTCGATAAAGCGTAATCTTTCAAAATCTGTTCGGTAGCAAAGTATTCGAATGCTTCTCCGGAATCAGCAGAGGTAATGCCACGAGCAACATAGTCGTCTAATATACCATCAAGAAGAACTAAATCATTTTTTGCCATGATATACCTCCATCGTAATTGCCGCGGTTTTTACAAAGATTATGAGTACAAATCTACAACAATTATACGAAATTCGGCTTTAAAATACAACTGCCTTTTTATTTTTCGGTTTTATTACATTTTCTTCTCTAAAGAGGAGGTGCTTTTGTGTCCGGCGTGTTTGATTATTACTACGGCGAGGAGAGCGAAAGCTGCTCCTTTTACCGCATCCCGCGGCTGCTCATCGTGGGAGAACGGTTCTCCGGCCTGTCCACGGACGCCAAGCTGCTGTACGGCCTGATGCTGGACAGGATGAACCTGTCGGCGCGGAACGGCTGGTATGACGATGCAGGCCGCGTCTACATCTACTACACGCTGGAGGAAATACAGGAGAGCATGAGCTGCGGTCACGGCAAGGCTGTGCGGCTGCTGGCGGAACTGGATACCGGCAAAGGCATCGGCCTTATCGAGCGAACCAAGCAGGGGCAGGGCAGACCGGCGCGCATCTACGTCAAGCGCTACACCACGCGGGAGATACCCGCGCCGCCCGCTGCACCGCCTGACTTCCCAAATACGGAAGTCCAGACTTCCGAAAATGGGAAGTCAAGAGTTCCCAAAAACGGAAGTGCAGACTTCCCAAAAGGGGACGCGAATTATAAAGATATAAACCAAACGGATATGAGCCAGCTTTATCCATCCCCACCTCCTTCACTGGCAGGCAGCTGGTGGGAGAGGAAGAAGGCGGCGGAAGAAGTACGCACCCGCGTTGCGTATGACCAGCTGTGCCGCCGCTATGACCGCGAGAGCGTGGATGAACTGATCGCCGCCATCACCGATGTGCTGTGCAGCACCCGCCCCACGCTCCGCATCGGCGGTGAACTGCTGCCCACCCAGCAGGTGCAGGGGCGTTTCCGACAGCTGGGGTGCGACCATCTGGAATATGTCATTGAAAGCCTGCGGCGTTCTACGGCGCAGGTTTTCAACGTTCGGGCGTATCTGCTGACCATCCTGTATAACGCCCCCGTCACCATCAACCACTTCTATCAAGCCGAAGTCCAGCACGATATGGACACCGGATAGTACCCGCTTCCCGTGGAGGCGGGTTTTATCATATCACCGACAAAAGGAGGAGCATCCCATGCACACCGAGTATTTCCCGCTGACTGCGGACGTGACCGTGCAGGTGCCGGTCACGCTCATCGTTTCCGCGCAGACCTGCGGCAAGAGCCGCCCCGTCCCTGTGCAAAACCCGTCTCAAGTTGAGACGGGTTTTGACATATTACGACGAATTGGAGGTAAAAGGATATGGCAGAAGAAAAGAAAAATCCGCTGATCGGCGCGTTCCGCAGTCCGCCCCCGAAGGAGGCCCCGAAAGCACCGCCCGATGCAAAGGTAGCAGAATCAGTGAAACCATCCACTGCTGACAAACCCATCCCTGCAGCACAGAAGCCCGCCGAGCCGGTCAAACCGGTGATCCCGCCTAAAGCAGAGGAAACCAAAGCTGCACCGAAGCCGAACGGCACGGCGACGCCGGTAAAGCCCACAGAGGAAAAGCCTGCGGCGAAGCCGTCCGTACCAGCCAAGGCCGAGGAAACCAAGGCTGCGGCAAAGCCGCCTGCACCTGCTAAGCCGGAAGAAGCAAAACCCGCCGCCAAACCGGAGGAGAAAAAGGCAGAGAAGCCTGCCCCTGCCGCGGTGACTGACACAAAACCGACCAAGGCAGAGGAAAAGAAACCGGTGGCCACACCTGCCGAAAAGGAGGATAAGAAGCCGGAGGAAAAGCCGCCTGCAAAGCAGGAAGAAAAGAAAGCGGATGTACCGGCAAAGTCGGAGGATAAGAAACCTGCCGAGGATAAACCTGCGTCCAAGGCGGAGGTGGCGGAGAAAAAAGAGCAGCCGCCCGAAAAGGAGACGGACGCAGAGGGCATCCCCAAGGACTTTAAGCTGAACATCGTGGGCGAGGGTGCGCTGGGTTCTGTGGTCATGCTGCCGGTGGACAAGATCGACGACTTTGAGGGGCATCCCTTCCCCGTGCAGGATGACAAGGATATGCTGGACTTGGTGGAGAGCGTCAGGAAGTTCGGCGTGCTGGAGCCTGTCACGGTCATCCGCAGCAGCAAAGACCCCGACCGTTACGAAATGGTGGCAGGCCATCGCCGTAAGCACAGCTGTGTGCTGGCTGGCGTGACACAGATCCCCGCCATCGTCCGCGACATGGATCGGGACAGTGCCATCATCTACATGGTGGACTCCAACCTCAAGCGGGAGAATATTTCGCCCATGGTCAAGGCGCGTGCCTACTCTATGAAGCTGGAAGCCATGAAGCGTAAGGCGGGACGTCCCACCAAGGCGCAGTTGGAGGCGGGGTATAAGCCCATGCGTGCCGATGAGCAGCTGGCGCAGCAGACCGGCGAAAGTCGCGCCACCATCCAGCGGCTGACCCGCCTGACCAAGCTGGAGCCGGAGTTGCAGGATATGGTGGAGGAAAAGAAGCTGCCGGTGAACACCGCTGCGGACATCTCCTATCTGAAGCCACAGGAGCAGAAAACTCTGGCGGACGCCATCAAGCGGGAGGATAAAGTCCCCTCCGGTACGCAGGCCGCCGAACTGAAAAAGGATAGTCAGGCGGGTAAGCTGACCACGGAGAAGATTGAGCAGACCGTGGCACCCACCAAGCGTGAGATGTCGCCGCCGCTGAAGGTCACGTTCAGCGAGGATGAATTGCGCGCTTACTTCCCCAAGAAGGATACCACGGTGGGGGATGTGAAGCGTGTGGTATTCGAGGCGCTGGATCTGCGGCAGAAGGCGTTGGACAGGCAGAAGGCCAGAGCCGAGCAGGAAAAAGCGGCAAAAAAAGCAGCGCCGGGTAAAGCGAGGTGATGAATATGGAACGGCGGGAGGACTCGTTCTACACCGCCTATTCCTACGGCGACAAGCTGGAGGAGGGTCACAAGCTGACGCTGGAGCATCATATTTCTTTTGATCAACGCCATGCCGACCTGTCCGCGCTGACGTGGATGCCCCTTGACCGACTGCAAGCACTGCGGAACAAGAGTGTGAAGGCGGAAAAGACCGTGTTCCGCGACTTGCAGGAGGCCACCAAACGCTGGGAGGAGCAGGCGGCGCAGACCATGATACTGGACAGGGCCATTGAGTATGTGAAAACGCCGGAGGTGCAGCATAGCGGCAACCGGTGGGAGGATACCGATTATGGCTGGCGTAAGATCAGCAATATGGTCTATCAGATGTCCTACCGCATCCGCGAGGATACTGTCTACGATCATAAGCAGAAAAAGCAGGTGCCGGTGGCGTGGTATGTGTCATGGAGCGTGAGCTACAATGTCCCGCGCAGGAAAGACCCATACAGCAGTACGCCATCGCCGCTGGCCAGTCAGGACAACAAGCGGTATACGGACAAGGCTGCCGCCGAACGGTATGTGCAGGGGCGCATCGCCGCCTATGCCCATCTGTTTCAAGAGCTGTCACCGCCTCTGCCGGAAAATCACGCGCACCTGTTTTCCGTGAATGGGCAGCTGCTGCCGGGGTATACCGTCCAGCCGCACCAGCCGTCACCGCAGGAGCTGCTGGATTTTTTGGAGGACGGCGACGCGCCGCCGAAGAAAGAGTCTAAGCCGAAAAAGCGAAACCATGATATGACACGATAGGAGAGAGTGTATGAAAGTCCTGATGGTAGAGCCGGGGGCGGCACCCTATGAAAAGGAACTCAACGGCCTTCACGAGATGCAGGCGGCGGTAGGTGGTCTGATACAGGCCATCTACCCCTTTGAGGACAAGGTGGCCGTTGTCTGTGACGATGAAGGGATGCTGAAGCCCAACGAGTTCAACCGCAGTATGCCGGGCGGCTACGGCGGCGTGTTCGGCCCGTTCTTTGTCTGCGGCTTGGGTGAGGATGACTTTACCTCCCTGACTCCGCAGCAGATGGAGGTCTATAAAAAGCAGTTTCACAAAGCGGAAATACTGCTGGGCTTCCAAGACAACACGCCTGTTACCCTGCGGGTCGAGCCGATGAAAAAGCGTGATACACCCAAGAGAGAGCGCCCCGACACGCCGGAGCATTGAGGTGAACCGACATGATGGCCATGGATATTCACAAGACACGCTTTGAAGCGGTGGAGATATGCGGTGTGCCTGCCCTTTTCACCGTGAAGCGTGTTCGCCGTTCCGAACTGCCAAACGGTATTTTTGCCTACGATATGCAGACCTCCGAGGAAGACTGGTCACAGCCGTGCCTGCTGGCCTGCCATATCACTGTGGAGCATTACGGCACAGTGCTTACCGGCCAGCGTATTGACCTGCCGGAAAGTGGATACCGCGACCTGGCCGCAGACGATTTCAGCTGGCCAAGTTCCACCGACAGGCCGACCATCGCAGAGTTTGCCCAGCGGCACGGCCTGCATATCAAGCCCCGTTGTCACGCAAAGACTGCCCCGACCCGATAGAGGGGACAGCACCGTTTCGGTGCTGTCCACGCAAGCATGGCATTTGGTAGCACAAATGCCGCTTGTTAGGGGCACAGCCCCTAAGACCCCGCGTTTACGCTTCGCGTCTCAATTTGAGACGCATTTTTATGGGAGGTGACGGCGACGAGAACGCGAAACCGGCACGTCAGCGTGTGGCTGACGGATGCCGAGCTTGCCCACCTGCGGAAACAGGCCGCTGCCGCAGGACTGGGCATCGACCCATTTCTCCGCAGCCTGATACTGGGCGTACAGCTGCGGCCACGGCCACCCGATACCTATGCCGCGCTGCTGCGGGAGTTGTCCGCCATCGGCAACAACATCAATCAGATCGCCCACACCGTCAACGGACAGAAATATGCGGCGGACAGTCAAATCGACCACGCCGTGGTGCTTGTCCGCAGGGCGTGGGGGCTGGTAAAGGACAGCTTTTAATGGCCTATACGAAGATCATCGTCATACGGGGCAGGCTGGATAAGTGTCTCAGCTATGCCGCCAACGAGGAAAAGACCTATCTGGAAACGGCAGTGGACTACGCGCTGGATCGCGACAAGACGGAGCGCGTATGCTACGAGACGGCTATCAACTGCGGCAGGGACACCGCCTATCAGGACATGATGCAGACGGCACGGCGCTGGGGCAAGCAGAACCGTGTCCGCAAAGGCTATCATGTGATCCAGTCCTTCCGCCCCGGCGAGGTGACGCCGGAGCAGGCTCACACCATCGGCGTAGAGTTGGCCCAGCGTCTTTTGGGCGGGCGGTATGAGGTGGTAGTAGCCACCCATCTGGACAGGGCGCATCTGCACAATCATGTGGTGTTCAACGCCGTGTCCTTTGTGGACGGGAAGATGTACCGCGACACCTTCCGCGACTACTACGAGGGCATCCGCGGTGTGTCGGACGCCCTGTGCCGTGAGCATGGGTTGTCCATCATCGAGCCATCCGAGGCCGCTATGCCGCAGGGTCAGTATCAAGCGCAGCGCCACGGCAGGATGACCCTGCGGGATGTGGTACGCCGCGATGTGGACGAGGCTATCCGCAGGTCGTACAGCTATGCTGACTTCTTTCGGGAGATGCGGCGCATGGGGTATCAGGTGAAAAGCGGCGCCAATGTGAAGCACACCGCCGTGCGTTCGCCTGACGGTCAGAGGTTTATCCGGCTGGATAGTCTGGGCGATGGGTACGACGAGGCCGCCATACGCGGCAGGGTAAAGGCGGCACCGCAGCCGGTACAGCTGCCCCGCAAGATCTATCGTATACGGCAGAGGCCAATGCAGAAAAAGCCGCTGTCTTATTTTCAACGGCTGTATCTGTACTACCTGTACCTGCTGTCCTCGCCGCGGCGGAAAGCGTATCGTACCTCGCCTGCCCTGCGGCGGGAGGTGCTGAAGCTGGACAGGTATCAGGCACAGTTCCGGTATCTGCGGACAAACCGTATCGAGACGCGGCAGCAGCTCACCATGCAGCGGGACGCACTGCAAGCGGAGATGGACGCGCTCACCGAGCAGCGGCGGCAGCTGTATCTGGCGCGGCGCAGAGGGGCAGCAGAAGTGGACGTGGACATCGCAGCGTATACGGACAGGCTGCGGGTATTGCGGAGGGAGTGGAAGCAGTGCTGCTGCATCGAGACGGACGCGCAGCGCATCGAGCAGCAGCTGACTGCACAGCGGGAACAGGAAATTTCAGAAAAAGGAGGTCGGGAACATGGATGCAGGCAGCGAAGCCGCTGACCTGATGGTACGGGAAGGCTTACAGATCACGGAGGCGACCATTAAGCTGCTGGCCGCGGGCAGTAAAAATCTGGCGGCATTTCTCTACGCACTGGCAAAGGACAACAAGCGCGTATCCGGCAAAACCAATATGGGGCGTCTGCTGCGGGAGGGTAAGGAGCTGCGGGTATTCCAACTGCGGGAGAGCGATCTGGCCGCGTTCAATGCCTACGCCAAGAAAGGCATCCTTTACGCGGTGGTCAAGGACAAGAACGCCGGTGATGGACTGGTAGACCTCATCACCAATGTGGACTTTGCATCGCAGGTCAATTTGTTTCTGGAACGCCACGGCTATGCCGCACCGCAGCGGGAGGATGATACGGCAAAAAAAGCAGATGCCCGCGCTCCACAAGGGAACTTCTCACCACAGCGCGGGAATGGCTTGCCGCAAGAGAGGACGACTACTGAGGGCAAGCCCTCGGTAAAAGGGCGTCTGGCGGCGCTGAAGCGTGCCGCACAGGACGTAGAGCCGCAGCTGCCCAACGGACGGACACCGCCCAAAATGCGAGAATAGGAGGATATTCAGTATGGCAAATTTAGAGGCCATCGTATCGAAGAAAACGGAGAATGATACCCAATGGAAAGCACGCCAGCAGGCCGACAGGGAGAACCTGATGGCCTTGCAGGACGCGGATGTGCTGGAGATCACCAGCAGCGCCGAGGCGTACACCCGCTATCTGGAGCTGCAAGGTGACAATCCGGCATACAGTGCAGGCAATATTGCGCTGGCGATGGTGCAGGACGCGAACGTGACCGTGTTCGGCACAAAGGAGAAATGGAAAATGCTGGGGCGCTCCGTACCGGTCAGTGAGAACGGCAACGGCATCCACATTTTCGCCCGCTCCACCTTTGGCAAGGGCTATACGCTGGCAGACGCCTACGATGTACGGCAGACGCAGGGGCGGCCTTTGAAGGAGGTACATCTGCAAAACGACACGCGGGAGATGGAATCGGCCATGACCACGCTGCTGAACTACGCCGTATGTCAGGTGGTCATCGACAAGGATCTGGACACCCCTGCTGTCTACGACCCGCAGCGGATGGAGTTGGCCATCAATCCCGACTATCCTGACCATGAGATGTTTGCCGCTATCGCCACAGCGGTGGCACATTCGCGGCTGCACGGGAAAGGATACAACGCGCAGTACGATTATGCCGAGTCCGATCTGGACGCGCAGAGCGTATCGTATCTGCTGTGCCGCCGTTTCGGTGTGGAGCGCGACCTGCCGGATACCGCAGATCTGTCCGCCCTGTACGAGGGCTGGGACGCACAGGAACGGCGGCAGGCGCTTGACCAGATACAGAAGATGAGCAAGCAGATCGGTGCATCGGTGGAAAAGAGCATCACGCCACAGAGAAGCCGCGTCCCGATGCAGCACAACGGACGTTAGGGTTTCCCCCTGCTGAGGGAGTGTAAGCCGCCGCACAACACCCGTCAAGGCTGGGCGGCTGCCTTGCGGCAGCCACCCACGAGCCGCCCAACGTGCGCGCTGGGCGGGCCTTGACCGGAGCCGCGCAGCGGCTTATAAGGCATACAAGGGGGAAACCCTTACTATCCGCGCAGAGCGCGGATAGCCGCATCATGGTCAGCGGCGCACCCACGGCAGATGGTACGTTCACGGCGAAAATTGCGTCTCAAGTTGAGACGCAATTTTCGGCAAAAGCTGATGCTGTCGATTTTTTGACGGCATACAAATGGTGCGATAAAATAATAGTAACCTAATATTTAAGGAGGGAATTACATGAGAAAAGTACCCGTATTCCTGTTGGCAGCCTGCCTTGCCGCACTGCTTGCGGGCTGTGCTGGACAAACGGCGCCGTTGGGTGGCGCAGCACAGCTCGGCGCTCTGTCAGCCACCGCCGTGACCGGTGAGGCAGTGGCCGATGAAAAGCAGGATGTGCCTGCACCGGCAGATGCCCCCGATGTGGAGAACCCTGCCGACCCCGCGCAGGATGCCAAGCCGCAGGAGAACACCCAGCAGCCCGAAGGCAAGGCGGATGCTCCTGAAAGCCCCGTGCCCGATGGTGAGGGACAGCCCGACGTGCCGGAGCAGCCTACCACACCTGAACAGGCGGTGACGCCTATGCCGCAGCCGGAGCCCGCACCGAGCGAATCCGAACCTACACCTGCGCCGGTACAGGAGCCGGGGCCTACACCTACCCCCGAACCTGAACCGGAGCCGGAGTACGAACCGGCAGATTGTTGGGCGGCTGTTGAGACGGCCAATGCCTATGCTGCCGCACAGTACGGTGTCACTACGGACAGCGGCCTGACACTGGGTAACAGTGCGTACCGCTTCCCTGCATCGGTAGCGGCAGATGCCTCGCAGGAGACATTGGAGGCCAAGGCGCGGGACATGGTGGACTACACCTTCCGGCAGCTCATGATGCAGGCGGGTGCGGACACGCTGGCCGACGCAGGTATCCGCTGCAACGTCTGCATCGTGGAGGATGGTGCAAGCCTGCCCATCTACGTCCTGTACGATGGCTAAGCGAGAGATTTCATACACGACCCCCTCCGAAAACGGAGGGGGTCAACTTATACCCCGACAGGAGGCAACATGAAGCATTATAAAAAACTGGTGGGGCTTGTGCTGGCGCTGATAATGACGGCGGCACTGGCGGTGACGGCCTACGCCACATCTGTAACAGTGGATTATCGGGCCTACGTCTACTCCAGCCAGATCACCTTTGACCAGTACGATTACAGCAAAAGCACAACGCCCACCGTTACGGCCATGACCATCTCGGCCACCAGCAGTCTGGGCAGCGGCAGTGCGCTCTACCACATGAAATATGCGGATGGTGCGGTGGCCTACTGCATCGAGCCGGGCGTTCATTCGGACGACAGCGGCAGCTACAGGGAGGGCTCCAGCGCCAGCTGGTATAACCTGCCAGCGTCCGTGCAGAGCGGTATCGCGTTGGCGATGTCCCTCGGCTACCCCAGCGTGGACTACGGCACCGCACCCGGCGACAACAATACCAGCACCATCATCAAAGCACAAAAATGGGCAGCTACGCAGACCGTTATCTGGGAACTGATCTGCAAGTACCGCAGTGCCTATTCCTACGAGGACTGGGGTGCCAGCCCGTTCTATAACTGTGTATCAAAGAGCCGCTATCCCACCTATGACCTGTGGTATGACAAGCTAACGGCGGCAATGCAGGCGGCCACGATGATCCCCAGCTTTTCGGCGTTTACGCCGCGCTGGTGCGACACCATCGAACTGAAGAAGAACGCAGCGGGCAGCTATACGGCCACGGTCACGGACGATAACGAGGTGCTGGGTGACTACAATTTCGCCGCCAACAGCGGGAGCGGCATCACCTTCACACGGAAGGGCAACACCCTGACTATCACGGCGACGGCAGCAGTGGCCAAGACTCTGACCACGGAAAAGACCTACTCTGCTACCGGCAGCGCGTATGAGATCAATCCGGACAGAGCAGTAGTCTGTTGGTATGACCGGTTTGGACGGTATCAGGCGCTGGCCGGTTACACCGGCGTGGGGCGTGATCCCGTGAAGGCTTATATTAAAATCAAAGCCGTGGAGGAGAAAGGCGGCCTGACCATCAATAAGGTCGATGCGGAGACTGGTAAATCGCTGGCGGGCGTGACCTACCGGCTGTATGATAATGCTGGCAAAAAGGTGGCAGACGCCATCACCGGCGCGGACGGTAAAGCGGTGTTCAAGGATCTGCCCCAGGGCAAGTACAGTTACCAAGAGATTAGAGCCCCCAGTGGTTATGTGGTGGACAAAACCACGTATCAGATTACCATCACGGCCACGGCACTGAACATTACGCAAAAGCGGACGAACGCGCTGGCGAAAGGCATCATCACTGTCCGCAAGGTGGATGCGACAGGCGCACCTCTTGCCGGTGCGGAGTTGCTGCTGGGGACTTCCACAGACGGCAAGACATGGACGGAGGTCAGCAGAGTGACCACCGACAAGACCGGCATCGCCAAGTGGAACGGCCTCAAGATCGGTGTGCAGTATCGTATCACCGAGGTGAAGGCTCCCGCAGGGTAC
>OOBZ01002092.1_pt1 | contig 12474 bp, 6 predicted proteins | sample 1671601 | NCBI WGS metagenome assembly OOBZ01 (sample SAMN06348173, study PRJEB24527) | human gut metagenome | biome: human gut; feature: ankylosing spondylitis patient; material: feces | host: Homo sapiens | place: China | collected 2015-10
TGCAAGCAGTAAATATAAAATACAATAAACGGCCTAATGACCGTTTTGGGTTAAACCTGTATTCTTTGGATTTATTTGTGGATTTTCGTGGATTTGCGAGTGCTTGTGGCACTCCCTTTTTCTGAAAAGCATCTGATGATTCTTAGCCAGTGGAAATCTCACCCCAATTCACCTAAAATGACATAAAACCTAAAATCGGTAAAAACTGTCAGATTATCTGGTTTTTTGTTGTAATGCTCTGACAAATAGACAGTTGACTACCTGGCGATTGTCAGCCAATTGTCTGGATGGTTTGCTGGTGAAAAGAATTGTCAGGTGTGAGCAATCGTCAGATGAAAGTAATTGTCAGATGTTAGGAATTCAGACAACAGAGATTGTCTGTGTTGGCAGAATCCTGAAAACAGGGATATGAGTATGCAATATGAATTAGTTGGGCAGACGTCTGACAGCAAATCTGCCCAAGTGGGGCAAGCACGTTGCCCATGTTGGGCAAGCACGTTACCCAAGTTGGGCAAGCACCGTGCCCAATTTTAGCCCAAAACCGTCATTAGATGTGCACTGATTTAATTCCGCCAACGTGTTAATATCCTACCTTATAGTATATTTCTTGATTAGTGTTATGGAAACCTTCAGTTTTGCCTTCTCCATCGAGCAATATCTATTAAAAAAGTATTTAGCGTGATTTCTAATCGTCTGATTTGCCGTAATATAATGTTAAAAAATATTACAAACTATTTGAGGTATTGAAATTAATTCCTATTTTTGCAACGCTATTTCGGAAATATTATGAACAAACAATAAAAACACTTGTGATTGTCGTAACCTTAGACGCTTCCAAAACAGTCATTGTACTGACATTATAGGGTTATCGGCTTTCGATGGTTTTCCCGTGGAAATAGTTCCTGCGGTATCGACCATTCAAGTATTCTAAATATTGTGAGATAAAACAACGAAACTTTTTTTTTTATTTATATAACTATTAAAAATGTGAAAAATATTTACTTTACTTTTTGTTGTCTGCCAGTTGGTATGTACATCATCAAGGTGCGCACGGCAGACGGCAATGTACAGAGTGTAAAACTTAATATCAATAAATAATCATTATGAGAAACAACAGAAATAAGTTGTTTCTGTTATCCATCGCAAGTCTTCCCCTCTTTTGGGGGGACTTGTTTGGCATGACAGGAACTCCATTGATGCCAGCCCCACAGGCTGTTATCACCAAGGCAACAGTAACAAAGAAAGATGCAGGTATGCGTCTCGGTCCGAGTGAGACATATAAGAGCATTGGCAAATACCGTATCCCTGTATCACAGGTTGAGGAAGACACTCCAGTGTCTCACACCATGTGTCAGGCTATCCGCCTCCCGGCAAGCCTGCTCAACAAGTATGTCGGCTGCAAGATCGACTCTATAGAGGTTGTGCTCGGTGCAAGAACCGGTAATGGCCTGGCTCCTGACGACGAGGCAGTAGAGGGTGTGAAGCGTGGCAATGGTCTCACTGCTTTCGTTTGTAAGGATCTTGACAAGTTAATCGAGGGAGATGTCCTCACTTCGGTATCTACACAGGATTACGCTTCCGGTTACAACAAGTTCAAGTTCAACAACTCTGTGACCATCGAGAAAGACCAGGATCTCTATCTCGGTTATTATATCATCCTTAACCCAGGCGAGAACCTCGACGCCGTCGCTTTCGACGATCCTATCGTGATGGGTTATTCCGGTGAGAAGGGCAACTCGTTCCTCGCCCTCGACTTCCGCTGGCAGAGCAACAGCAGTTTTCCTATGGCTGTGAACGGACAGCCATATTATATGAACGCTGCCATCCGCGGTATCGCTTCCGGCGACAAGTTCCCTGACGGTGACGTAGGTCTCATCAGCCTCTCTTCTGGCAACGACTACTACGTGGAGTGCAATTCACCAGCCACATATCAGGCTAAGGTCCGCAACTACAGTCCTGAGACTGTGAAGAGCATGGAGTTCTCTGTATCAGTAAACGGCAAGGAGTCTGACAACGTAGTGTTGAACGACCTCAACGTGCCGAGTCACGAGATCACCACTATCGACGTGCCAGGCGTGAAGATCAACCATGAGGGTAACCTCGACGTGAAGCTCACTGTAAAGAAGGTGAACGGTGTTGACGATTCGGATGTTGCCGACAACGAGATGACTTCAAGCAGCTTCGCATATCGCGAGGGCGGTCAGATCCTTCGTCGTAACGTGCTCCTCGAGCAGTTCACATCAGAGGGCTACAGTGAAGCAGAATTTGTGGACGAGTCATACAAGGAGTTCCTGGCAGACCAGAGCAACGTTATCTGGGTTAAGCACCATGTCAAGACGGGCAAGGGCTTCGTAGACCAGTTCGTTACCGACTTCGAGAAGAAATATGTTTCTCTCTATGGCGGTGCTTCAACATTCTTCCCGGCAGCTTGTTTCGACCGTATGAAGTTCCTCGGCATGCAAGATCCAGGTCCTGCTTACTTTGTAGAGAGCAATGTGGCATTTGAAGCTATGCTCGGCAACGTGAACCTGATTCCTTCGTTCGCAGAGCTTAACGTCCGTCCAAAGCACAACGAGGCTGACAACACTATCACCGTCAAGGTGAACTTGAACACTCAGGCTAATGTGATGCCTGGTCAGACAGACCTCCGCCTCACTACATGGCTCGTTGAGGACGGTATCGTGAGCACAGAGCAGAAGGGCGTAAGCGGTGAGTATATCCAGGACGGTGTTATCCGTGCCGTGCTCAGCGAGGACGTTTGGGGTGACAAGGTGGACATCAGCAGCTACTCTGCAAGCAAGGAGTACAGCATCGCCGTTGATCCAAAATGGAACCTCGCAAACATGCGCGTCGTTTCATTCCTGAGCAACTACGATCCTACAAACAAGGTTTACCAGCTCTACAACAGCCGCGAGTCTAAGGTACAGGTGTCTTCAGGCATCAGTTCTGTAGTCCTCACCCCAGACTCTATGGTAACAGTGACCGACGGCAACGTTGAGGCTATCAACGGCAACACACTGGTTGGCGTTCACGACCTCTCCGGCCGTAGCTTCACTGGCAAGAACCTGCCTAAGGGTATGTACATCGTTACAGTTTCTGACGGCAAGCAGCAGTCTGCTGTCAAGGTTGTAGTGAAGTAATATGAACGACCACGTGATGAATGATCCGCGCCGCAAGTGATTGCAGAATCCGGCGGAGTGGATGATCAGAAGAACGAAAAGCGACGGATAATCAGTTTTCCGTCAGCTACAGATACAAGTCTAAGCTCCAGGGTGAAAATTCCCTGGGGCTTATTCCCCAAACACACGTACAGACACAGTCAACTTGCTCGTCTCAAGTTATGCTTATTGACACAAGAAGACATTACCTTTATTTGTAATAACTAACAATACTTTCACAATGAGAAAAAACTTACTTATATTCCTTTTTCTCTTGCTTTTCTCCACATCAGCACTTGCAGTGGAAAGAGTGATCAAATGGGGATATAGCACAACAGACATCGACGGTGAGTTCGGCATGAGTTCATCTACCGGCGGTGCCATCTACATTCCTGCCGAAGTGGCACAGCTCTACAAAGGTTTCACTCTGAAAGGCGTTATGGCAGGACTTGCTGCCGACGCAAGCAGCGTGACCGTATTCGCCACGAAAACACTCGGAGGAACCAACCTCGCCTCTGCCACGAAATCAAACGTAGGCAAGGGTGACAATGAAATTGAATTCGACGCCCCATATACGATAGACGGTGACGCCTTCTATGTGGGCTATACGTACAGCGGATCTGCAAATGCCCTGGGATGCTGCAACCTGAAGAGCCAGGATGGCTGCTGGGTGAACATCGGCGGATCATGGCAGAACTATGCTTCGCAGAACAAGACGCTGAATATCCGCGCAATGATTGCAGGCGACTCAAAGGAACTGCCTAACGACGCAGCGCTGCTCACTCTGCAGGAGGGAGCAGAGGTGGAACTCGGCAAGACACTGACGCTGACTGGACGCTACATCTCTTTCAGTCCCAACTTCACAAAGAAATATTCTCTCCTCATCAGCATTGATGGAGTGGAGCAGAAGACGGAGGAGATATCAAAGATAAACGTTGGACCTAACGTGGAGAACTCTTTCAAGGTGGATCTCGACCCGTTCACAAGCGTAGGCACACACACCGTGAGCATCACGCTGACCAAATTCGGCACTGCCGACGATGCCTATGCTGGCAACAATACCGTTACCACTACAGTGAACGTGAAGCAGAAGATACCTGTGCGCCGTCATGTGCTTGAGACATATACGTCCCTCGACTGCGGATGGTGCCCCGGAGCAGGTGTCGCCATGAAACGCCTGTATGAGAAATATCCGGACAACTTCATCGGTATAGAGGTGTATGGTGACTTTTTCACATCACTCTATGCCCCTTCTTACAGTGAGTTCGCTTTCGCCTATACCCCAATCAGCAAGCTCAACCGCAACTATAACGTAGACTCTCCAACATCTACATCAGGAACAATTACATATATCAATTATCTTGGATTGAAGAGCGACGTGGACGTTACGGTGAAGGGCAGCATCGTGCCCGGAACACAGAACCAGGTGGAGGCTGTCGCTACTGCAGAGTTCGTCAACTCACAGTCGCTTGCCAACTACCGTTGGGCATTCGTCGTGACAGAGAATGATGTCTGCGACAAGGGATACGAACAGAAGAACTACTATGCCGGAGGCGGCCACGGCTCCATGGACGGATGGGAGAACTACGGTAGCTATACCACTGCTGTTCCGCCGACCCATGTGGCACGTGCCATCTACGACTACAACGGCGTGTACGGAAGTTTCCCGTCAAGCGTTACTGCCTTCGAACCGGTGGAGTATAGAAAGGTGCTCGAATTGCCGGGTAACATCGCCGATAATACCAAGCTCAATATCATCGCCCTGCTCTTCAACTCTATCAGCGGCGAGATTATCAATGCCTGCGAGGCACAGATCACCGGCGGCACCTCGTCGATAGCCGATGTACAGGACACCGCATCGCCAAACATCGCCGTTGCCAACGGCAGTATCATCGCCGACGGCGCTCTGAGCGTTTATACCGCGAACGGCGAGCAGGTGGAGAATGCCAACCTCAAGAGCGGACTCTATGTGGTGAGAGTGGTGAAAGACGGAAATACAATGACAAAGAAAGTGTTAGTGAAATAATTAATCCTATATTTAATCTATAAGAACTTAAAAATGAAAAGACTATCATTGATCCTCATGGCAGTGCTCATGTCAGTTACCGTAGCGCTTGCCGATCAGTATTGCTTCTTCGGCTACGGCACAACCACACAGACTGGTGTGCTCACGGAGAACACATCAGCTAAGTGTGCTATCTACATTCCGGCAGAAGTGGCAAGCCGCTACAAGGGATGCTACATCAATAAGGTGAGAGTGGGTCTCGCATCAAGATCCACCACTCTGAAGGTGTTTATCACCAAAGATCTCAACTCTTATGACGTTACAGGTACATCAGACGCAGCATATAGCGGAACAACCGACGTGCAGACAACAGAAAAGTTTCAGATCAGCGGAGAAGAGGGCTTCTACGTAGGTTATGAAGTGACAGGTACAGCTCCTATCGTTGCCGTTTCTAACGTATACAACGAGAACGGTTGCTGGGCTGACCTCGGCGACGGATGGAAGAACTATGCTGCAGAGGGCGAAACAAAGTCTCCAGTGCTTTGTCTCGACGCTCGTATCAGCGGTGAAAAGGTGCCACTGGACGCTTGTCTGATATCTGCAAACAGCACAGTTTCTACAGTCGGCGAGCCAGCAACACTCTCTGCTACAGTAAAGAACCAGTGCTATACCAAGATCACGAAGCTCAGCGTGGCTTACTCTATCGACGGTGGCGAGGAGAAGACAGCCGAGAGCGGCAAGATAAACATCCTTACAGGTAAGGACGCAGTCGTTACATTCACTGACCCGGAGGCTAATCTGGCTCTTGGCGTGCACGACGTGAAGATGCGTATCCTTCAGGTAAACGGCAAGGACGACGAGGTGGCTGACAACAACAGCGGTGAGTCTCTCATCAACGTTCTGCAGTTCGTTCCCGGCAAGCGTCTCTTCGTTGAGGAGCAGACCGGTATCGACTGTGGCTTCTGTCCACGTGGTATCGTAGGATTCCAGTATATGAGCGAGAAATATCCTTCACAGTTCGTTGGCGTTGCAGTACACTGCTATGACGGCAATGGTCCTCTCGCTCCATCAGACTATGCTGATTTCGTAAGAAATCTGATCAACGGCGGTTTCCCTGGCTCTACAGTAATGCGCCAGAACTCGACATCTCCATCAGGCGAAAACCTGGAGGTAATCCTGAAGAACCTCAGCAAGATTTCTCCAGAGATGCACATCGATGTAGAGTCTAAGCTCTCTGCAGACGAGAAATCTGTTGACGTTACAGCAATGGTAACTCCTCTCATCAAGAAGGCAGGTGCACGCTACAAGCTTGGTTTTATCCTCACTGAGGACAATGTGACAGGTTATAGCCAGGCAAACTACTTCTCAGGTGGCTCATACGGCGAGATGGGGGGCTGGGAGAACAAGGGTGGCTATGTAAGCGATCCTTTGCAGCATGTTGCCCGTGCTACCTTCGGTTATGAGGGTATCGAGGGAAGCATTCCCACAGAGTTCAACCTCAACGAGGTAATCAACTACAACGTTCAGATTCCTATCCCTTCAACAGTTCAGAACAAGAAGAACCTCAACGCTATCGCTATCCTCATCGACTCTCTCACAGGTTATGTAGACAACGCCGCTGAGGCACACGTCGGCGCTAACTCTGCAGACTGCATCGAGACAACAGAGAATGCCGCTTCACCAGTGGTACGCATCCAGAACGGCAACCTCGTTGTTGACGGTTACAACGGAAACGTTAAGGTTTATACCCTCGACGGAACACAGGTTGCTCCAACATCTCTCTCTCACGGCATCTACGTAGTGAAGGGTGAGGGCGCCCAGCAGTTCGTAAAGCGTATCGCTTACTAATCAGATATCAGTGCGTCGCTTACTAATCAGATAAAAAGCGCATCGTTTCATAACCTGATAGTTTTCTTTATCAGTTAGGAAACTTCTCGCAATACTTTAAAGTGTATCAAGTTCGGGACCGTCCCGTTTCTTGATACACTTTTTCAGTTCAAAGACTACTCTTCGTGTCATGGTGATTCTTAGGGGGCAGCTGCAAGCAAACCATTCCCTCCCCAACGGGGGAGGACAGGTGGGGGCTGATTTCTGCAATCTTTTCATATCCTATAATTATGATTTATGAATTGATGCATCAGCCCCCTCTCGTTCTCCCCCGTAGGGGAGATGCAGGTTACTTTTAATTGTGGTAAGCTATTGAATATCAGACAATATGGAGTATCTGTCCCTCCCCTACGGGGGAGGCTAGGTGGGGGCTGATGCCAATAATATAGGAGATGCAGGTTACCTTTCCGTGTAATATGCTGTTGTACTATCGTATTTTGAATCATTGTCGCATGAGATGCTGGTTACTCTTCCGTTCAAAAACTGCCATTGGGGTCAATCAGCTTACCAGCGGTCAATAATGAATGTTGAATGTTGAATATTGAATAATGAATGTTGAATATTGAATAATGAATGTTGAATATTGAATTGAAAACCATAACATTATTCTTGTTCTAATGCCATTTTTTTCAAATAAACCCAAGAAAGCAACAATTTTTATGATACATTTATCTCATATAGATAGGAAATACAAATATTAATTAGTAAATTTGCAGCCAAATACGTATTACTTTTTTAAATTATGACACTTGACGCATTGACAGCCGTATCACCAATCGACGGCCGCTATAGAGGAAAAACAGAGAAATTGGCAGATTATTTCTCAGAGTACGCTTTGATAAAATACCGCATCCGTGTGGAAATCGAATATTTCATAACGCTTTGCGAATTGCCTTTGCCACAGCTGGCAGACTTCGATCACAAACATTTCGACAGCCTCCGCGACATATACCGCAAGTTTGACGAGGAGGGCGCATCGCGCGTCAAGGATATCGAGAAGATAACCAACCACGACGTGAAGGCCGTGGAATATTATATCAAGGAACAGCTCGACAAACTCGGAGATTTCGAGAAATACAAGGAGTTCATTCACTTCGGACTCACATCGCAGGATATTAACAACACATCCGTGCCTCTCTCCATCAAGGATGCCCTCAACGAGGTCTACATCCCGCAGATTGAGGAACTGACAGAGCAGCTGAAGACCTATGCAGAGGAGTGGAAAGACGTGCCTATGCTCGCCAAGACCCACGGTCAGCCGGCTTCTCCAACCCGTCTGGGCAAGGAAATCATGGTCTTCGCATATCGTCTCGACAAACAGGTGGAGATGCTCAAGGCTTGTCCTATGACAGCCAAGTTCGGAGGTGCTACCGGAAACTTCAACGCCCACCACGTGGCTTATCCGGAATACGACTGGCGCGAGTTCGGCAACAAGTTCGTAAGCGAGAAGCTCGGTCTGGAGCGTGAGCAGTATACCACACAGATCAGCAACTACGATTGCCTCGGTGCCGTGTTCGACGCTTTACGCCGTATCAACACTATAATCATCGACCTCGACCGCGACTTCTGGATGTATATCTCAATGGAATACTTCAAGCAGAAGATAAAGGCAGGCGAAGTAGGCTCAAGCGCTATGCCACACAAGGTGAATCCTATCGACTTCGAGAACAGCGAGGGCAACATGGGAATGGCAAACGCAATACTCCAGTTCCTGGCTCAGAAGCTCCCTGTAAGCCGTCTGCAGCGCGACCTCACCGACTCTACGGTGCTCCGCAACGTAGGCGTACCGATGGGCCACGGCATGATTGCAATGCAGAGCACCCTCAAGGGACTCCGCAAGCTCATCCTCAACGAACATAAGATAAGCGAAGACCTCGACAACACATGGGCCGTGGTGGCTGAGGCGATACAGACAGTATTGCGTCGCGAGGCTTACCCACATCCTTATGAGGCACTCAAGGCCCTCACCCGTACCAACAAGACAATGACGGAGGAGACAATCCATGAGTTCATCAAGACTCTTAATGTCAGTGATGCCGTGAAGGCTGAGCTGATGGCTATCACGCCACACTCATACACTGGCATCTGATTATAAACAATATCTTTTTATTTACAGCCGTGAGGCTATTTCAACAAACAACTATTAATTATTATGGCAGAAGAATTCGACAACAAGACGGAGAACACATCCGCACAGAGTAACGGGGGTGGCCGCGAGGGCTATCGCTCGAATGATTATCAAGGTGGAGGCTATCGCAGCAACGGCGGACGTACCATGCGTCCTCGTATCGGCGGAGCCCAGCGCGCCTACAGCACAAATCGTAGCTATGACAACAACAATGACGGCGGCTTCCGTCCGGAAGGTTTCGGCGCAGGTTTGCAGCACGACAACAACGGCGGCTACCAGCAGCGTGGCGGTCAGGGCGGCTATCGTCCTCGCTACAACCAGGGCGGCGACAACGGCGGCTATCAGCAGCGTGGCGGTCTGGGCGGCTATCGTCCTCGCTACAACCAGGACGGCGACAACGGCGGCTACCAGCAGCGTGGCTATCGTCCTCGCTACAATCAGGACGGCGACAACGGCGGCTATCAGCAGCGTGGCGGTCAGGGCGGCTATCGTCCTCGCTACAACCAGGACGGCGACAACGGCGGCTACCAGCAGCGTGGCGGTTATCAGCAGCGCGGCGGTCAGGGCGGTTATGGCAACCGTCAGGGCGGTTATCAGCAGCGCGGCGGTCAGAGCGGTTATGGCAACCGTCAGGGCGGTTATCAGCAGCGCGGCGGCCAGGGCGGTTATGGCAACCGTCAGGGTGGCTATCAGCAGCGTGGCGGTCAGGGCGGTTATGGCAACCGTCAGGGTGGCTATCGTCCTCGCACAGCCGACTACGATCCAAATGCAAAGTACAGTCTCAAGAAGAGAATAGAATATAAGGAAGTCAACGTAGACCCGGATGCACCGGTACGTCTGAACAAGTTCCTCGCCAACGCCGGCGTTTGCAGCCGTCGTGAGGCCGACGCATTCATCCAGGCAGGTGTGGTTACCGTCAACGGACAGGTAGTCACAGAGCTCGGTACAAAGGTGAAGCGCAGCGACGAGATCAAGTTCCACGACCAGAACGTGTCTCTCGAGAAGAAGGTCTACGTGCTCCTCAACAAGCCAAAGGACTATGTTACAACAAGCGACGACCCACAGCAGCGCAAGACTGTGATGGACCTCGTGAAGAACGTTTGTCCTGAGCGTATCTATCCTGTAGGACGCCTCGACAGAAACACCACCGGTGTGCTTCTGCTCACCAACGACGGCGACCTCGCCAGCAAGCTCACACATCCTAAGTTCTTGAAGAAGAAGGTCTACCACGTATACCTCGACAAGAACGTCACTGCCCACGACATGCAGCAGATTGCAGAGGGCATCACTCTCGACGACGGTGAGGTGCATGCAGACGCCATCGAGTATGCTCATCCTACAGACAAGAGCCAGGTGGGCATCGAGATCCATAGCGGCCGCAACCGTATCGTGCGCCGTATCTTCGAAAGCCTCGGCTATAGAGTGGTGAAGCTCGACCGCGTGCAGTTTGCTGGACTCACAAAGAAGAACCTGCGTCGTGGCGACTGGCGCTTCCTCACCGAGAAGGAGGTTGACATGCTGCGCATGGGAGCGTTCGAATAATCGAATACAACTATAAGGAAGGCTCAGAGAAGGACTCTGGGCTTTCTGAGTTTTTCTTCACAGCGGCGGATTGTCACATCCGGCAGCTGTGACAAAGAATAGCAAAACAACAAGAAATCAACTCAATATGAAAAGAACAAAAGTTGTTGACGCGTTGAAGCTCACCGATTTCGGTTCAACGGTCAACGTGAAAGGCTGGGTTAGGACACACCGCAGCAGCAAGGCTGTAGACTTCATCGCCCTTAACGACGGTTCTACGATAAAGAATATACAGGTTGTAGTAGACCCATCAAAGTTTGATGCCGAGATGCTCAAGAAGATCACCACAGGTTCGTGCATCAGCGCCACCGGTGTTCTCGTTGAGAGCCAGGGTGCCGGTCAGACGGTAGAGATCCAGTGTGAGAGCCTCGAGGTGTATGGTCTTTGCGGCAGCGACTATCCGATGCAGAAGAAGGGCCAGAGCTTCGAGTATATGCGTCAGTATGCCCACATGCGTCTGCGTACCAACACTTTCGGTGCCGTGATGCGCATCCGTCATAACATGGCGATGGCTATACACACATATTTCCATGAGCATGGATTCTTCTATTTCCATTCTCCTATCATCACGGCGAGCGACTGCGAGGGAGCCGGACAGATGTTCCAGGTTACCACAAAGAACCTCTACGACCTGAAGAAGGACGAGGACGGCAAGATAAAGTATGATGACGACTTCTTCGGAAAGCAGACATCGCTTACGGTGAGCGGACAGCTCGAGGGTGAGCTTGGAGCAACGGCTCTCGGCGCTATCTATACCTTCGGTCCTACCTTCCGTGCAGAGAATTCCAACACTCCACGCCACCTTGCAGAGTTCTGGATGGTGGAGCCGGAGGTGGCATTCATCGACCTCACCGACCTGATGGACCTTGAGGAAGACTTCATCAAATATTGTATCCGCTGGGCTCTCGACCACTGTCAGGACGACCTGGAGTTCCTCAACAAGATGATAGACAAAGGACTCATCGAGCGTCTGAAGGGCATTCTCGAGTCAGACTTCGTACGTCTGCCATACACCGAGGGTATCAAGATTCTGCAGGACGCCATCGCCAAGGGCAGAAAGTTCGAGTTCCCATGCGAGTGGGGCGACGACCTCGCTTCTGAGCATGAGCGCTACCTCGTGGAGGAATACTTCAAGAAGCCTGTCATCATGACAAACTATCCTAAGGCTATCAAGGCATTCTATATGAAGATAGACGATGAGGAGTCTGGATTCGGCGGCAAGAGCGGCCAGACCGTTCAGGGCACCGACGTTCTCTTCCCGCAGATCGGCGAGATTATCGGCGGTTCCGTACGTGAGGAGAGCCTTGAGAAGCTGACGGCAGAAATCAATGAGCGCCATATCCCGATGAAGGATATGTGGTGGTATCTCGACACACGTAAGTACGGAACATGTCCTCACGGTGGTTTCGGACTCGGTTTCGAGCGTCTCATCCTCTTCGTCACAGGTATGCAGAACATCCGCGACGTGATTCCTTTCCCAAGGACACCTAAGACGGCAGAGTTCTAATCGACAACGTACATACTTTTCTTTAAGACTATTAATAATGAAGCCTGGGAATCGCACCGCTTGCGATATCCCAGGCTTTTTCAGTCTGATTCGGTAATATAAAACAAAAGGCTGCAAGCAGCTATAAAATATTACATTATACAGCCTAATGAACTCTAAGTTTGCAGAAGATTGCGACGAAGTCGCATAAACTCCAAAATAATCAAGG
>OOBZ01002116.1_pt1 | contig 12350 bp, 7 predicted proteins | sample 1671601 | NCBI WGS metagenome assembly OOBZ01 (sample SAMN06348173, study PRJEB24527) | human gut metagenome | biome: human gut; feature: ankylosing spondylitis patient; material: feces | host: Homo sapiens | place: China | collected 2015-10
TCTTCGATCTCAAAGCACTCGGGGCTCTTGATATCCTCCAGATTGATGCCGCCAAAGGTGGGCGCAATGGCCTTGCAGGCAGCAATGACGCTGGCAGCGTCGTGGGCATCGATGCAGATGGGGAAGGCATCCACGCCGCCGAACTCCTTGAACAGCACGGCTTTGCCCTCCATCACAGGCAGACCGGCCTCGGGGCCGATGTCACCCAGGCCCAGCACGGCGGTGCCGTTGGAGACAACGGCCACCATGTTGCCCTTGAAGGTGTACTTATAAACATCGTCAGGGTTTTCCTTGATCTTGCGGCAGGGCTCGGCAACGCCGGGGGTGTAGGCGGTAGACAGGTCATCACGGGTCTTGACCTCCACCTTGCTGGTAATGCCCACCTTGCCGTGGTGGGTCTCGTGCATTTCAAGGGCGGCTTTGTTGTAATCCATGGGGTGTTCCTCCGTTTGTATCGGGCGCTTCCCGCGGAAGGGAGCGGCCGGGGTTTCTCGTATCTCTTTTATTTTAACAGAACCGGGCGGGCATTTCCACCGGAAAAGCCGCTTTTTCGGCCGGTGCCCCGCAAAAGTCGGACAAACCCGGCGCTCTATTTGTGGAATTTCTGCAAAATTCTTTTCTTTTTCACTTTTGCCCTTTATAATAAGGTTTGTACTATGCGACCCGAATCTGAACCCGGCGGGATGCCGGTGTTCCAACAGGAGGAACTTTATTTTGAAAAAGATCATCACAAAGGCAGTCTGCCTGCTCTGCGCCGGTGCGCTGGTGCTGGGCGCAGCAGGCTGCTCCAAGTCCGCTGATTCTTCTTCTGCTGCTTCCAGCACAGCCGCCGCTGTTTACGGCAGCGCGGAAGATTACGATTACGAGAACTTCTCCTACAGCAGCGGTCTGGACGAGAACGGCTACTGGGAGGGCGTGAAGGCGCTTGACTATGTCACCCTGCCCGAGAACTTTGCAAGCCTTACCTTCAAGCGTTCTGAGATCGAGCCCACCGAGGAGGAACTCCAGAGCGAGATCGACAGCCTGCTCAGCGACCACTCCACCGAGAAGCAGGTGACGGACCGTGCCGCAGCGGACGGTGATACCGTCAACATCGACTATGCCGGTTCCGTGGATGGCGTTGCGTTCAGCGGCGGCACTTACAGCGGCTACAGCCTGACCCTGGGCAGCGGTACCTTCATCGATGGCTTTGAGGATCAGATCGTGGGCCACACCCCCGGCGAGACCTTTGATGTCACCGTGACCTTCCCGGAGGGATACAGCGATTCTACCGATTCCGAGGGCAACACCGTTGTCCTGAGCGGCAAAAAGGCTGTGTTCTCCGTTACCCTGAACTACATCAGCGAGAAGGTCCTGCCCGAGCTGACCGACGCGTGGGTGGCCGAGAACTACGGCGAGAGCGATGATGTTCACACCGTGGAGGAGCTGAAAGCGCTCTACCAGAAGATGCTTTACAACACCAACCTGCAGAACGCCATCATGGACGACCTGCTGGCAAACTCCACCTTCAAGGAGCTGCCCAAGGAGGTCACCGATTATCAGGTGAACCAGTGCCTGAACTACTACTACACCATGGCCAACTACTACGGCTACGATCTGGACAGCTTTGTGCAGACCGCCGCTGGCTATGAGAACGCCGATGCCCTGCTGGAGGGGATGAGCGACAGCATCACCACCTACTCCAAGGAGGCCCTGCTCTATCAGGCAGTGGCCGAGACACTGGACATCGTGCCCACCCAGGAGCAGATCGATACCTATTCCTCCTACACCGGCACCTACGGTGAGAATTACTGCACCATGGTCGCCCTGATGGATGCCGTCACCGATGCGCTGACGGAAAGCGCAGTGGTGAGCTGAGTGTCCTGCCCCCATATCAAGAGAACTTGTGCCGCTTCGGGTCTGCCGGGGCGGCATTTTTGTCTTGTTTGCAAACAATTTGTGAATTGTTGCCGTACCATCGAAAACCCTATTGACAAAGTGGGGTGTTTGGAGTATATTTTTAGCAGTCGAACAGATAGAGTGCTAAAAATGAAATGGCAATCAATCTGAAAGACTGCTGAAATAACACTTCCGGTACGAATGGAGGTCGATTCTATGAATACCAATCAATATACGCAGAAAACACTGGAAGCCCTGCAGGCTGCCCAGCAGCTGGCTGTGGAGTACCAGCACAACGCTTTGGAGCCGGAACATCTGCTGCACGCCCTGGCTTCGCAGGAGCAGGGCTTGATCCCGCAGCTTCTGCAGAAGCTGAACGTGGACCCGGGCAGCTTTGCCGCTGCTGTGGCCGAAAAGCTGTCGGCCCTGCCCCGGGTGTCCGGCTCCGGCCGTGACCCGGACAAGGTCTATATCTCGCAGGCAACGGATAAAGTCCTGAGCGCCGCCGCCCGGGAAGCCAAGGCCATGAAGGACGAATACGTCAGTGTTGAGCATGTGTTCCTGGGCCTGCTGGATGAGCCGACCCAGAACACCACGGAGCTGTTCCGCGCCTTCAACATCAAGAAGGATGCGTTCCTGCAGCAGCTGACTGCCGTGCGCGGCAACCAGCGCGTGACCAACGACAACCCCGAGGACACCTACAACGCCCTGCAGAAATATGGCCAGGATCTGGTCGATCTGGCCCGGAAGCAGAAGCTGGACCCCGTGATCGGCCGTGATCAGGAGATCCGCAACGTGATCCGTATCCTGTCCCGTAAGACCAAGAACAACCCCTGCCTGATCGGTGAGCCCGGCGTTGGCAAGACTGCCATCGCCGAGGGCCTGGCCCAGCGGATCGTGCGCGGCGATGTGCCCGAGAACCTGAAGGACCGCACCGTGTTCAGCCTGGACATGGGCGCGCTGGTGGCCGGTGCAAAGTACCGCGGCGAGTTTGAGGAGCGCCTGAAGAGCGTTCTGAATGAGGTCAAGAAGAGCGAGGGCAAGATCATCCTCTTCATTGATGAGCTGCACACCATCGTGGGTGCCGGCAAGACCGATGGTGCCATGGACGCAGGCAACCTGCTCAAGCCCATGCTGGCCCGGGGCGAGCTGCACTGCATCGGCGCAACTACGCTGGACGAATACCGCCAGTATATCGAAAAAGACCCCGCTCTGGAGCGCCGGTTCCAGCCGGTGCAGGTGGATGAGCCCACAGTGGAGGACACCATCTCCATCCTGCGCGGCCTGAAGGAGCGCTATGAGGTGTTCCACGGCGTGAAGATCAGCGATAATGCGCTGATCGCCGCCGCAACCCTCTCTGACCGCTATATCACCGACCGTTTCCTGCCGGATAAGGCCATCGACCTGGTGGATGAAGCCTGCGCCATGATCAAGACTGAGATGGACAGTATGCCCAGCGAGATGGATGATCTGGCCCACCGCATCACTCAGCTGCAGATCGAGCAGGTCAGCCTGAAAAAGGAGACCGATGCCCTGAGCCAGAGCCGCCTGCATGAGCTGGAAAAGGAACTGGCTGAGCTGCAGGATAAGTTCCGCAGCATGAAGGCAAAGTGGGAAAACGAGAAGAACGCCATTGGCAAGGTGCAGACCCTGCGTGAGCAGATCGAGCAGACCAATGCCGCCATTGAGAAAGCCCAGCGTGAGTATGACCTGAACAAGGCTGCTGAGCTGAAATACGGCAAGCTGCCCGAGCTGCAGAAACAGCTGGAAGCAGAGGAAAAGCTGGCCAACGAGAAGAAGGAGGACAGCCTCCTGCGTGACCGTGTGACCGACGAGGAGATCGCTCGCATCGTGGCCCGCTGGACCGGCATCCCGGTGGAGAAGCTGGTGGAGGGCGAGCGCGAGAAGCTGCTGCATCTGGACGATGTGCTGCACCAGCGGGTCATCGGTCAGGACGAGGCTGTGACCAAGGTGAGCGAGGCCATCCTGCGCAGCCGCGCCGGTATCGCCAACCCCAACCGCCCCATCGGCAGCTTCCTGTTCCTCGGCCCCACCGGCGTGGGCAAGACTGAGCTGGCCAAGGCGCTGGCACAGGCTCTGTTTGACGATGAGCGCAACATGGTGCGTATCGATATGACGGAGTATATGGAGAAGTTCAGCGTCAGCCGCTTGATCGGTGCGCCTCCGGGATACGTGGGTTATGAGGAGGGCGGCCAGCTGACCGAGGCCGTCCGCCGCAAACCCTACAGCGTGGTGCTGTTCGATGAGGTGGAAAAAGCCCACCCCGATGTGTTCAACATCCTGCTGCAGGTGCTGGACGATGGCCGCATCACCGACAGCCAGGGCCGTACCGTGGACTTCAAGAACACGGTCATCATCCTGACCTCGAATCTGGGCAGCGACATCATCCTGAACGATCTGGAGCAGCGCCGGGCCAATGGCTCCAACGAGCTGAGCGAGGACGCAAAGCATCAGATCGACCTGCTGCTGAGGAGCAAGTTCCGCCCCGAGTTCCTGAACCGTCTGGACGAGATCGTCTACTACAAGAGCCTGACCAAGGACGAGATGCGCAAGATCGTGGATCTGCAGCTGGCAGACCTGCGCAGCCGCATGGACGAGGGCAAGCACCTGAATCTGGACGTGACCACCGCCGCCAAGGACTACATCATCGATTCTGCCTACGACAGCGTCTATGGTGCCCGCCCCATCAAACGGTTCATCCAGAGCCGGGTGGAGACTCTGATCGCCAAGGCGATCATTCAGGGCCGCTATGCCGAGGGCAGCACCCTGACTGTGGATTACGACGGAAATGCCCTTGTGCTGAAATGATTTTCCACAGTTTTGCCAGTTTTTTACCTCTGTGCCGGCTGTAATGCTTGCATGGGGGTGCGGAATATGATATTATAACAAGTAACATTGATGTGCTTTTCATCGCGGAACAGCCACGGTGGAAAGCACATTTTTGTATCCCTAGGAAAGAACTCCTTCCGTCATCGCTGCGCGATGCCACCTCCCTCGGTGAGGGAGGCTGACCGTGCGGCAAGGCTCCCTCTTTGAGGGAGCTGGCTGCGAAGCAGACTGAGGGAGTCCGTTCTTTAATAAAAAACAGAAAGTTGAGTGTGATTTTCCTTTATTATGGACGATGGCAGTATGACGCTCTGGGTAGCGCTGGTGATCCTGGTGGGTTTCTCCGCCTTTTTCTCCGCATCCGAGACCGCATTTTCCTCCCTGAATCAGATCCGCCTGAAAAGCCGCGCCGAGGACGGCGATTCCTCTGCCGCCCGGGTGCTGAACATGGCGGAGCAGTATGACAAGCTGCTTTCCACCATCCTGATCGGCAACAATATCGTGAACATTGCCGCCGCCTCCATCGGCACCATCCTGTTTACCCAGATGCTGGGTGCCGAGCGGGGCGCTACGGTGTCCACCATTGTGCTGACGATCATCGTGCTGATCTTTGGCGAGGTGACCCCCAAGAGCCTGGCCAAGGAGATGCCGGAAAAGGTGGCCACGGCAGTCTCGCCCTTCCTTGTGCTCCTGATGGCCCTGATGACCCCGCTGACCTGGCTGTTCACCCAGTGGAAAAAGCTGCTGGGCCACTTTGTCCACAGCGGCGAGGCCGATACCATCACAGAGGGTGAGCTGATGACCATGGTCAGCGAGGCTGAAAACGACGGCGAACTGACCGACCGGGAAAGCGAGCTCATCCGCAGCGCCATCGAGTTCGATGACGTGGAGGTGGAAGAGATCCTGACCCCCCGTGTGGATGTGGTGGCTGTGGAGGATGATATCCCGCTGGAGGAGCTGGCCCAGACCTTTGCGGAGTCCGGTTACTCCCGTCTGCCTGTCTACCACGGCACCATTGATAACATCATTGGTGTGGTACATGAAAAGGATTTCTACATCGCCCGCCTGAAAAAGGCGACCAAGATCGATGATCTGGTGGTGCCCACCCTGTATACCACGGGCTCCACGCAGATCTCCCAGCTGCTGCGCACCCTCCGGGAGCAGCACCACCACCTGGCCGTTGTTGTGGACGAATACGGCGGCACCGAGGGTATCATCACGCTGGAGGATATTCTGGAAGAGCTGGTGGGTGAGATCTGGGATGAGCACGACGAGGTCACTGAGGACTTCCGCAAGCAGTCGGACGGCAGCTGGCTGGTGTCCGGTTCTGCCAGCGTCGATGATCTGTATGAGGAGCTCGACCTGCCGGAGGAAGAGGATATCGATTCCAATACCGTCAACGGTCTGGTGCAGGAAAAGACCTGCCATCTGCCCAAGGTAGGCGACCGCTTTACCCTGGGCGAGTACGATGGTGTTGTTACCCGCACCGCCAAGCGCCGCGTGACGGAAGTGCGCCTGACCCCCGCCGCCCCGGCTGAGGATGCCGAGAAGGACGACGAAAAGGATAAGCGCTTCTCCCGCATTGCACAGCGCGGGGAGAGCCGCTGACAGGAAGCGTAAGATAGAAACAGTGAAACGCCGCCGGGTGGAGCTTTTGGCTCTGCCCGGTGGCGTTTTCTTGATTCAAGTCCTTGCCCGCGGCCCTGCACTGTGCTAAACTGAATAAAATACAGAACGCAGGAGGACAAGGAACTTGAAACGGATGTCGAAGTTTGCGCGCCGGTGTGCGGCGCTGATGCTGGCGGTGGTGCTGCTCTGCATGGCAGTGCCTGCCGCCTTTGCAGCGGAAGGGGACACCCTGCCCGCCGGTGCCACCACCATGGGCGGTGCCAACACTACTTTGATCCCGGACGAGGAGGAAAACTGCCTGAGCTGGCTCTTCGGCTCCGGCGATACCATCACCATGCCCTACCTGAACGTCAAGGGGCAGGGCCTGCGCCGGAACGTGACCCTGGATCTTGAGGACTGTCTGGTGGGCATCACCTACACCGAGCTGGGCTCCATCGGCAGCTATGTCAGTGACGCGGCGGCACAGCAGGCGTGGAAAGCGCAGGCGGTGGCCATCCACTCCTATCTGGAATACCACAAGAAATACGGCTCTTCGGCCAACGCGCTGGTGTACACCCCCGTGGATCAGATCCCTTCCTCTGCCCGCAGCGCCATCCGCAGGGCAGTCTCTGAGGTCAAGGACGAGGTGCTGACCTGCAACGGCAGCGTCATCGATGCAGTGTGGTCGGCCAGTGCGGGGTACAACACCCAGACTGGTGTGTACGGCACCTGCTCCGGTCTGGATGCCTGGGGCACCGATGTGCCCTATCTGCAGAGCGTGGAAAGCCCCTACGAGGAGCAGTATCACAACCTGATGCGCCGGGTCATCGGCAAGGATTACCACTATACCGAGTACAACGACAGCAAGACCGGCCAGCCCTACGAGAGCGCCGACACCACCCATAAGGATCTGGGCGGCTTTGTCCAGTACAATACCTTTGTCTCGAACGGAAAGAGCTACCGCTACATCGGCCAGTTCGTTTCCTCCCGCTACTGCTTTGATTTCAGCGCGGACGAGAACGGTACCCCCTGCATGAACTACTATGGCTTTGGCCACGGCGTGGGCATGAGTCAGTGCGGCATGGTGGGCTATGCGCAGGAGCAGGGCATGGGCTACCGGGACATCCTGCGCCACTACTATACCGGCGTGTCCTTTGGCACGGTGGGCAGCGGCAGTTCGAACGGCGGCCTGTTCGGCTGGCTGTGGAGCCTGCTGGGACTGTAATAAATTTTGCACCGGAAAGCGCAGGAAATGCGGAAAAGCGCTTCTCAAACGGGACGAAATCTGGTATACTATTATAGTTTGTAAAAATGCGTCTGGGCGGTGGAATGGCCCAGTGAAGTGGAGAAGTCGGAATGCAGTTGGAGAAAGCAAAGGAAACAAAGCAGGACATGGAGCGCTGCCGCCTGCTGGCACAGCGCATTGCGGAGGAGCTGGCCCCGGCAACAGCTGCGGTGCTGAACGCTGAGACCCCGGCACTGGAAAAGGCCCTGCACCGGGCGGGCGTGGATGCCAACCCCTTTACAGTGGCTGCCCGGCAGGCAGACCTGCTGGTGGTGGAGGACCCCGCCTGGGTGGAGATGCCCGCGCAGATGCCCGGGCAGGTGCTGCTGGTGTTTACCGGCAGCAACGTGGCTGAGGGCTGGGCCGAAGAGCTGGCCCGGCGGGGCTACTACCGGGATTTCCGCTGGCGCAGCCGGGGCCGTGCCCAGCAGTCGGCTCTGTACTGCACAGTCCAGCCTGCCACCGCCGAGATGATCGCGGGCTATGAGAAGGAGCTGGATCTCCTGCGTGACCGGATGGTGCGTGCCGAGCGCACCTGCAACGAGGAAGCCGCCCTCATTGAGCGGCTCCGCAGCGATCTTTCCCTGAGCCGCAGCCATGCCAAGAACCTGGAAAAGACCCTGAACGAGGTGACCAGCTCTACCTTCTGGAAGCTGACCTGGCCCATGCGGTATGTTGTCAGCAAGAGCCGCCAGATCTGGCACACCTTCCCGCTTTTCGTCCTGCTGGGTGAGCTGCGCCGGGACGGCATCTCGGGAGTGCGGGAGCACGCCCGCGCCAGGCGGGAGTATGCCGCCCTCTTCCCGGGAAACCTCCTGCGGGCCGACCGCTTTGCCCCGGTGGAGCTGCTGGTCAGGCAGGCAAACGATCAGCCTGCCGGGCCCAAGATCAGCATCGTGGTGCCCCTGTACAACACCCCGCTGGATTTTCTGGACGAGATGCTGGATTCCGTGGTGAACCAGACCTACAAGAACTGGGAGCTCTGCTGCGTGGATGCCGGAAAGGATGAGGCTGTGGGCCAGCATGTGCAGGCCCGTGCGAAGGCCGATGCACGCATCCGGTATCAGAAGCTGGAAAAGAATGAGCTGATCCCCGGCAACACCAACAGGGGCTTTGAGATGGCCACCGGTGAGTATATCGCCCTGCTGGACCACGATGACCTGCTGCATCCCTGCGCCCTGTGGTACGCGGCCAGGGCCATTGCCGAGCAGAAGGCCGACTTTGTCTACACTGACGAGGCGACCTTTGAGGGGAAGCCGGAGCATGTGGTGCTCTACCACTTCAAGCCCGACTTCATGCTGGACAACCTCCGCTCCAACAACTACATCTGCCACCTGACCGTGTTCAGCCGCGCCCTGATGGAGCGGGCCGGCGGCGGCGAGCGGATGGAGTACAACGGCAGTCAGGATTACGAGCTGTTCCTCCGCCTGACGGAACAGGCCGAGAAGATCGTTCACATCCCCCATGCCCTGTATTACTGGCGCTCCAGCCCCGGCAGCACGGCGGCGGATATCTCCGCCAAGACCTACTGCATCGACGCAGGCATTGCGGCCCTCAAGGCCCACTATGCCCGCTGCGGGATCGCTGTGGATGATGTTGCCCTCATCCCCGGCACTCCGGGCTATTACAAGACCGATTACACCATTGAGCACCCGGGCCGGGTGAGCATCCTCATCCCCACCTGCGACCACATCCGGGATCTGGAGCTCTGCGTGGATTCCATCTATGCCCGCACCACCTACCCGGATTTTGAACTCATCCTCATTGAGAACAACAGCAAGCAGCCCGAGACCTTCCGCGCCTACGAGCGGATGCAAAAGGAACACCCGGACAACCTCAAGGTCGTGACCTGGGAGGGCAAGGGCTTTAATTACAGCGCCCTGAACAACTTTGGCGAGCAGTATGCCACCGGCGAATACCTGCTGCTGCTCAACAACGATACCGAGGTCATCACCCCCAACTGGCTGGAGGAAATGGTCATGTACGCCCAGCAGAAGCGGGTGGGCTGTGTGGGTGCAAAGCTGCTTTACCCTGATGACACCATTCAGCACGCCGGCATCGGCTTTGGCATCGGCGGCGTGGCGGGCCACCTGCACAAGTATTTCCCGGCGGCATCCGATGGCTACATGGGGCGGCTGAACTATGTGCAGGATGTTTACGGCGATACCGCCGCCTGCCTGCTCATCCGCAGGGAAATCTATGATGAGATGAACGGCCTGGATGAGAGCTATGCTGTGGCCTTCAACGATGTGGATTTCTGTGTCCGTGTGCGGGAGGCGGGCTACACCAACGTGTTTACCCCCTTTGCCCAGCTCTACCACTACGAGAGCAAGAGCCGCGGCACCGAGGACAACCCCGAAAAGCAGAAGCGCTTCCAGGGCGAGGTGCTCCGCTTCCAGGCCCGCTGGGGAGACCTGCTGGCCGCAGGCGATCCCTGCACCAACCCCAACTTTGATATCCAGCGTGAGGACTTCACGCTGAAGATCCTGCCTTTGGAGTGAATTGATGAAACTATCAGCCTGTATCGTTGTTTACAACGGCTATGACGAGGCGCTGAAGGCGGCGCAGACGGTGCTGCACTGCACGCGCCGCTACCCGGTGACCCTTTACCTGGTGGACAATGCCAGCCCGGACGGCAGCGGCAAAAAGCTGGAGCAGGCCGTGGCGGACGGCCTGCTGGCAGCAGGCCCGGGCCAGCAGGTGGTGGTGTACTGCCGCACCGAGAACGGCGGCTTTGGCACCGGCCACAATATGATCCTGCCCGAGCTGGACAGCGATTTCCACTTTATCCTCAACCCAGATATCCAGCTGACCGCTGATACCCTGAGTGATCTGGCCGACTGGATGGCTGCCCACCCGGATGCCGTGATGGCCCGGCCCTCGCTGGTGTTCCCGGACGGAAAGCCCCAGCGGCTGCCCCTGCGCCGGTGCGCCCTGCGGCCCATGCTCTACCGCCAGCTGCCCCGGCTCAGCTTCTGGAAGGGCCAGAACGACCACTACCTGATGCTGGATGAGGACCTGACCAGGCCCATCGAGATCGAGTTCTGCACCGGCAGCTTTTCCGGTGTGCGCACCAGCACCTTCAAGGCGGTGGGCGGCTTTGACGAGAGCTACTTCATGTATGTGGAGGATGCGGATCTCACCCAGAAGATGCGCACCCGGGGCAAGGTGTATCTGGTGCCCCAGTATACCGCCATCCACGCCTGGCACCGCGCTGCCCACCGGGACCTCAAGCCCGCCCTCTGGCAGACAGGAAACCTGCTGAAGTATTTCCATAAGTGGGGCTTCAAGTGGTAAGAAACGCTCCACCATCGCGATGTGCTGCCGCCGTGGGCGGCTGAACGGTTCTGTTTGACGGCCTGTTCCGGAAAAAATTCTGGAACAGGCCGTTTTTTCTTGCTTTTTTTTCGATTTGAGAGTAGAATAAGGTGTAAAACTATCTGATGCCGCCCCGCGCGGCCGGAACTTTTACCCTGTAACTTTGTTGACAGCGGACGCAGCTCCGCTTTGAATATTACGAGGTGAGCGTTTCACCCCGTATAGCTGCACAACTTTTTCAATACAAATAAAGGAGTGCACAAATTATGAAAGGCATTATTCTGGCCGGCGGTGCCGGCACCCGGCTTTATCCGCTGACGATGGTCACCAGCAAGCAGCTGCTGCCTGTCTACGATAAGCCCATGATCTACTATCCTCTGTCCACCCTCATGCTGGCGGGCATTCAGGATATCCTGATCATCTCCACCCCCACTGATACGCCGCGCTTTGAGGCGCTGCTGGGCGATGGCAGCCAGTACGGCATCCATCTGCAATATAAGGTCCAGCCCTCTCCCGATGGTCTGGCACAGGCCTTTATTCTGGGCGAAGAGTTCATCGGCGACGACTGCTGCGCCATGATCCTGGGCGACAACATCTTCTACGGCAACGGCTTCTCCAAGATCCTCAAGACTGCCGCCGCCAATGCAGAGACCAAGGGTCGCTGCACTGTGTTCGGCTACTATGTGCAGGACCCCGAGCGTTTCGGCATCGTGGAATTTGACCAGAACGGCAAGGTGCTGAGCGTGGAAGAAAAGCCCGAGCACCCGAAGAGCAATTACGCCATCACCGGCCTGTACTTCTACAACAAGGAAGTGGTCCAGATGGCAAAGCAGGTCAAGCCCTCTGCCCGCGGTGAGCTGGAGATCACGACCCTGAACGATATGTACCTGAAGAAGGACGAGCTGGATGTTCAGCTGCTGGGCCGCGGCTTTGCATGGCTGGATACCGGCACGATGGAGAGCCTGGTGGATGCCGCCGACTTCGTCCGCATGGTCGAGAAGCGTCAGGGCATCAAGATCAGCGCCCCCGAAGAGATCGCCTTCAAGTATGGCTGGATCGACCGCGAGACCCTGCTGGAGAGCGCTTCCCGCTATGGTAAGAGCCCCTACGGCCAGCACCTCAAGAACGTGGCCGATGGAAAACTGAGATATTGATGCAGGAGGGGAATCACCCATGAAAATCATCGTCACCGGCTGCAAGGGCCAGCTTGGCACCGAGATCATCAAGCAGCTGCGGGAGGGCCGCAGCGAGATCGGCCCCATTCCCGAAAAGCTGATGAATGCCACCGTGATCCCGGTGGACCTGCCGGAGCTGGACATCTCCAACTATAAGATGGTGGATGACTTTATCCGCCGCCAGCGCCCGGATGTCATCATCAACTGCGCCGCCTACACCAACGTGGACGGCTGCGAGG
>OOBZ01002132.1_pt1 | contig 12270 bp, 5 predicted proteins | sample 1671601 | NCBI WGS metagenome assembly OOBZ01 (sample SAMN06348173, study PRJEB24527) | human gut metagenome | biome: human gut; feature: ankylosing spondylitis patient; material: feces | host: Homo sapiens | place: China | collected 2015-10
ATTCAAGTGTGACTGGAGTTCAGACGTGTGCTCTTCCGATCTTGCTAAGTGTACTCTTCAGCGCATAGCCGAGATTCCTCCAGGGAAGAAACCCTGTTCTGATCGTCAGAAATATTCCCGTTCCAACCAGAAGCACCAGCATGACCGGTCCCCAGACAAATCCGTCCACCACCGACACGATCTCATTTAACTTTTCCATACAACCGCCTCCTCTTTCCAGGTTATCCATACCATCCGACCCGGCACTCCCCTCATTTTTTGTCCCGAATCAGTTTATATACCCGTAAATTTACTGTATTTTTGCCACAAAGTCCAGAGTATTGTGGTGTTATGGTTATTTTCCTTTATTAATTAAGTTATGCGAGCGGTTGGCGAAATATTATGCGGTGTGGTGGTCATTTAAAATTCACCGTTATCGGACATATCTCCGCCTTGGTTCCAACCCGCATATCTGGGCCAAACACACCGACTCCGGATGTCACTATGTTGTGCATGCCGTCAACGTTCAGGTAGCCGCAGGAATTTTCCCACATCATCGCCACAAGTATGTTGCCTGGGAACATTTGTCCGTCATGGGTGTGTCCACACAGATCCATATCCACACCTGCCGACGACAGCTCCTCCAGCTCCTTTGGCTCATGATCAAGGACTATGATAGGTTTTGATTTGTCCACATTTTTCGTGATCTCGTCTGCGGATGCTCTGTCTGTGACTCCACTTCCCGGTCTGTGGGCATCGCGGCGGCCATAGATATATATGGAATCGTTTATCAACACTCCCTCGTCGCGAAGAAGTGTGATTCCCGCTTTCTCTATAAACTCGTCCATCTCCGGGCTGCTGGTCTTCTCCTTCTGCCCGCCAAATGTAAATCCGGCAAGCACCTGCTCCTGTATATCGTGGTTGCCATAGCATGCATACACTCCATACTTTGATTTGATCCCCCGGAGTATTTTCTCAAGCTCCTCCGGCTGGTCAACGGCTTCCCATTCGTTGTCAAATATATCACCCGCTATCAGCACCAGATCTGCGTCCTGCTTATTTATAGAATTCACTATTCTTTGAACCTGCCTGACGCCTATGTTGTATCCAAGATGAAGATCTGCAACCAGCACTATCTTCATGGAATCCATCTTCTTACCATTCTCATCCCGTGCTTCCTTATTGATGGTCACATCATAAGGCGTCACCCGCACAAGTCTCGCATTTACCACTCCCCAGAATGATATACACATGATAAGTGTTGCGCACACACAGCCTACTATCCTGCGAACCCGCGGCACACATATCTTATCTTTGCTCACTCTGAATACATGAAGCAGTAGGAATCTTCCAAGCTCGGCTATCACTATGAAGAATATCATATAAAGCAGAACACCCAGCCAGTAATTTCCCACCAGCTTCATGCCACGTTTGAACCTTCCCTGTGGCAGGAAGAATGCGATCACCAGCGCCGACGCCAGAAATGCATATAGCACTATCGGGACTATCCAGCCCTTCTTGCCTTTGAGTTTCGGGAAATATGCCTGTACCCAGCCCTTTATTCTCCAGAACAAATATATATTTAACGCTATGTAAAAAGGTGCAATGAAAATTGCTATCATCTTTCTTCTCCTTTGTTTTTCTGACTGGCCAATATACATATTGACGGCAGTCCTTTGTACGATTTATTCATACAATAATATACTCCCAACACCACACATACACAAACTTAATAAATCGTAATTCCACCGTCATCCCCTAATATCCAAATATATTTAAAGAAAGTACAAAATTTTCCTAAATCACATAAAAATAGCCCGAAAGATACAAAATCTTTAAGATTTGTACCTTTCGGGCCGTATTCTCTTGATCAGGGATAATTTTTTCCAAAATGCCTGTTTTAAACCCTAATATTATATCCCTTAGTCGTTCTTCTTCACTCCAAGAGTTACCTTCTCGCCGTTGATGTTCCACTCCTTGGAATATCCATCAACAGAACCGGTTACGATCTCTGTTGCCATAACGTCACCGATGATAGCGTCTGCATTTGCTGCGATGATGTCATTTGCCTTCTGGCTTCCGTCTGCGTATACAGTGATCTTGTCCATAACCTCGAATCCAGCCTCTTTTCTCATAGTCTGAACCTTGGATACTATCTCACGGACAAATCCTTCCTCAAGAAGCTCCTCTGACAGGTTTGTGTCGATGACTACTGTCACACCGCCGTCTGCCTCAGATACGAAACCGTCCATCTGAGCCATGTCGATCAGAAGATCAGCCTCAGTGAGTACGATCTCCTCTCCGTCTGCCTCAAACTTCAGAGCGCCCTCTGCCTTGAGCTCTGCCATGGCTGCGTTGCCATCCAGTGCTGACAGATGCTCCTTGATCTTACCAAGGTGCTTGCCGTACTTAGGTCCGACTGTACGAAGCTGTGGCTTGAAGCTGTATGTTGTGTAAGCGCTTACATCATCATCGAACTCAACGTTCTTCACATTAAGCTCATCCTCGATGATAGCCTTCTCCTCACCGAAAAGCTTCTTGTCAGCCTTGACATACATCTTGCCGATTGGCTGTCTGTTCTTGATATTTGCTGTATTTCTTGCTGCACGTCCCAGAACAACGATCTTCAGGATCTCGTCCATAGCTACCTCGAGCTCTGGATCGATCATCTTCTCATCCACCTCAGGGAATGAGCACAGATGAACTGAAAGAGGTGCATCCTTGTCTATATTTCTAACCAGATTCTGGTAAATATCCTCTGCCATGAATGGGAGCATAGGAGCTACTGTCTGTGCTATAGTAACGAGCGCTGTGTAAAGTGTCATGTAAGCATTTACCTTGTCCTGCTCCATGCCCTTTGCCCAGTATCTCTCACGTCCACGACGGACATACCAGTTACTCATGTCATCCACGAACTCCTCAAGAACTCTTGTTGTCTCAGGGATCTTGTATGCGCCAAGGTTTGCGTCAACTGCCTTGACTGTTGAGTTCAGCTTGGACAGGAGCCACTTATCCATAAGTGACAACTTATCGTACTCTAGCTCATGCTCAAGTGGATTGAAGTTGTCTATATTTGCATAGAGTACATAGAACGCATATGTGTTCCACAGTGTACCCATGAACTTTCTCTGACACTCAACAACCGCATCCTCATGGAATCTGTTAGGAAGCCATGGTGCTGAATTGCTGTAGAAGTACCATCTGATGGCATCTGCGCCGTACTTGTTCAGAGCATCCATAGGATCTACCGCATTTCCCTTGGACTTACTCATCTTCTGTCCGTCCTTATCCTGGACATGTCCGAGAACGATTACGTTCTTAAACGGAGCCTTGTCGAACAGCAGTGTTGAGATCGCCATAAGTGAGTAGAACCATCCTCTTGTCTGGTCAACAGCCTCACTGATGAAGTCAGCAGGGAAGTGCTTCTCAAATATATCCTGATTCTCAAACGGATAGTGCCACTGTGCAAATGGCATTGATCCTGAATCGAACCAGCAATCAATAACCTCTGTAACTCTGTGCATCTGCTTGCCACACTCAGGACACTTGATGGTTACAGCGTCGATGAACGGACGGTGAAGCTCGATGTCCTCAGGGCAGTTGTCACTCATTGAGCGGAGCTCTTCCTTTGATCCGATGGCATGTCTGCAGCCGCACTCACACTCCCAGATGTTCAGCGGAGTACCCCAGTAACGGTTTCTTGAAAGTCCCCAGTCCTGAACGTTCTTCAGCCAGTCGCCGAAACGTCCCTTACCGATGCTCTCCGGGATCCAGTTTACAGTGTCATTATTCTTAACCAGCTTGTCTCTTACCGCTGTCATCTTGATGAACCATGTATCTCTTGCGTAGTAGATAAGTGGTGTGTCACATCTCCAGCAGTGTGGATACTCATGCTCGAACTTAGGCGCATCGAAAAGAAGTCCCCTTGCGTCCAGATCCTTCAGTACCTCAGGGTCTGCATCCTTTACGAACATTCCAGCAAATGGAGTCTCCTCAGTGAGATCACCCTTGCCATCTACAAACTGTACAAATGGAAGATCGTAGTTTCTTCCGACATTTGCATCGTCCTCACCAAATGCGGGTGCGATATGAACGATACCGGTACCATCTGTCATAGTTACATAAGTGTCACATGTGATGAAGTGGCCCTTCTTGTGCTGCTTCTCACATACAGGCTTTACGCACTCATAGAGTGGCTCATACTCCTTGTACTCAAGATCCTTACCGACATATGTCTCAAGAACCTCGTATGCAGGAACTGCTGCCTGATCGTCTGCTGCTTCCTTTGCAAGACCGCCGAGAACCTTGTCTGCAAGCGCCTGTGCAAGATAATATGTGTAGCCGTCTGCTGCCTTAACCTTCACGTATGTCTCATCTGGATTTACACAGAGTGCTACGTTTGAAGGAAGTGTCCAAGGTGTTGTTGTCCATGCGAGGAAATATGCATCCTCTCCGATAACCTTGAATCTTACTACTGCTGAACGCTCCTTGACTGTCTTGTATCCCTGTGCAACCTCATGGCTTGAAAGAGGTGTTCCACATCTTGGACAGTAAGGCACGATCTTGAAGCCCTTGTACAGAAGTCCCTGATCCCAGATCTTTTTCAGCGCCCACCACTCTGACTCGATGAAGTCATCATGGTATGTTACATATGGGTTGTCCATATCAGCCCAGAAACCGACCTTGCCTGAGAACTCTTCCCACATGCCCTTGTATTTCCATACGGACTCCTTACATTTCTGGATGAATGGCTCCAGTCCGTATTCCTCTATCTGTTCCTTGCCGTCGATTCCCAAGAGCTTCTCAACCTCGAGCTCAACAGGCAGACCGTGTGTATCCCATCCGGCCTTTCTGACTACGTTATGTCCCTTCATTGTCTGATATCTAGGGATCATATCCTTGATTACACGTGTAAGAACGTGTCCGATATGTGGCTTACCATTTGCTGTTGGAGGGCCATCATAGAATGTGTATGTTGGCAGATCCTTTGTCTCTTCAACACTCTTCTCAAATACCTGATTTTCTTTCCAGAAGTCCAATACCTTCTGCTCTCTGTTCACGAATTCCAGTTTAGTCGAAACCTTGTCGTACATGTCGTCTTTCCTTTCTGTGATAAATATAAAAAAGCCCTTCGTCGTAATCAGGACGAAGGGCTTTAAGTTCGTTATACCACCTATTACTTACATACTAACATATGCGCTCCCCTTAACGCAGGAAATACGTCAGAGCCTACTTGAGCAAATCTCTTTTGGTCTGCAACTCCAGAGTGATATTCCGAAAGTCTCTACTGTCACCGGGCTCGCACCGCCCCCGGCTCGCTGCTGATCTCGCAGACTCCGTACTGTCTCTGTCATCGTTTTTAACTTATATGATCCAGAAAACCGCCTGTATAAGCCATTTCTGAACCTATCCATTCATTAGTATAGCAAGTATTTGTGGTTTGTCAATCGCAATATGCGCAAATACTTTACTATTCTACTTCTTTATAACCACATTCTTTGTTGTGCTCCATGCCGAATAGTATGTCACTCTGCCGGACTTTCTGTATACGATATATCCACCAGCTCCATTATTAAGATACATATAAAAATTTCTTACGTTTTTTATATTATCACCATGCATATACAAATACAATTTGTTTTTTATGCATATTTACTATAAAACACGTTCGCATCTACCTAATATATACAAAAATCTCATGGACTGAGAAATCAATCCTCAATCCATGAGATTTATTTTCTAATATACGTAGAGATCATAGTCTACAAGATACCACTTACCGCCAGTCTTTATAACTGTGTATATGATCTCGCCATCTGATTCGTCAGTAGATCCTTTTATCTTGACATCAAGATCCACCTCGTAGCACTTGTCAACCGTCATGTCGACATCCAGCATGTCAAATGTATCATTTACATCCTTAAGCTTATCCTCGTCATATTCCTTCTCTGATCGGTCCTCGACCTTGATACTCTTGACCTTGCCTACCTCATCTACCATGTCGCTGACCTGCTCGTTGAATGTATCCTTGACATAGTCATCACTGCCTGTATAGCTTCTTATCCTGTTATACAGCTTGTAATATTCCTTGTCCATCAGATCAACCATGGCATCGGCATCGCCTTTTTCATAGGCTGTCACCAGCTTGTCTCCGACCTTCTTGGCACTTCTCTCACCGGGACCACCCGCCAGGATCAGAACAACGACTATTATCGCGATCAGGACTGCCGCTGCGATTCCGCCTATTATTGCTATAAGCTTCTTGTTCACCTTTTTGCCCGGCTCCATAACACCCGGAGTCATGCCCGGCTGCTGGCTGTACTGTGGCTGACCATACTGTGGCTGCCCAAATCCTCCATACTGTCCACCTGTCGACTGGACATTTCCACCAAACTGCTGACCCTGACCGTACTGCGGCTGACCATACTGTGGCTGTCCAAATCCTCCATACTGTCCACCTGTCGACTGGACATTTCCACCAAACTGCTGACCCTGACCGTACTGCGGCTGACCATACTGTGGCTGTCCAAATCCTCCATACTGTCCGCCCATCGGCTGTCCAAATCCACCCGGCTGCTGATTCTGCTGTGGCTGACCTGGGTTCGGCTGCCCTTGTGCACTGTTCTGCACCGAAGAAAATGCGCTCACTCCCGGAGTCGTGAGGACAGTAGTTCCCTCGTCCTCATCGTCGTCCATATCATTAAATCCATTTACGTTATTCTCGTCCATTTTTCTCTCCTTATTCTGCTCATCCCTTTTGCTGCTCTGGAACAATAATGTTCCCATAGAATCATGGTAGCATTTTATATCTGCCATGTCCAACCAAAAACATCACATTATCTCAAATTTTACACTTTATTACCTGTTTTCTTTCGCTATTATGTAATAAAAGGCGTTATGATGATGAACACACAGAATAAAAAAACAATCCGCCACGGATACAGATTGTATCCATGACGGATTCTTCTATTTCTTTTGATATTATCTCTTCTTTATTACAACCGATTTCTTTCCACTCCATGCGGAATAGTAAACCTTACCATCAATCTTCTTAAAGCTTCGTACTCTGACATAATATCTCTTGCCCTTAGTAAGTCGTTTGATGGTCTTACTTGTAACTGAACCTCCGTTTACATTGGCCGTCTTTGCAGATTTAAACGATGCATTGTCTGCATACTGTATCTGATATCCGGTGGCCTTGACTGCCTTATTATATGTAACCTTGGCTGTTCCGGCCGATGCACTTGTGAATTTCTTCAGCTTCACGGCAGGTACATAACTTCCTGTCTTCTCGCCGCCAAATGCCGAATTGTATGTCACATCGCCAAATGTCTTATAAGCTCTTATCTTATATGTATACTTTACACCCACATTTTTAGCTGTGACGTCCACGAACGATGTTGTATCCGGATTCTGAACAACACCTGCTATCGTATATGCTTTTCCATTTACTCCTCTGTAAACAACATATCCCGATGCCGCTTTATACTTCTTCCAGCTCAACTTTATTCCATTTGCTGTGTTGTCAACGGACTCAACTTTTCTCACACCCATCTTGATGTCAAATGTGAGTGTCTTCTCCCCTTCATAGTCACCCTTGAATTTGATGACAACTTTGGCCTTGCCGATATTCTTGTTATTTGAATATGAAACGCTGTAATTTCCTGCGGCAACCTTTCTGCCCTTTGAGTCTTTGACCTCTACCGCAGGCTTCTTAGCTGTACCATCATACTCAACAGCGCTGTATGCAAGCCTGATACTCTTTATCCTGTATATACTCTGAGTTTCCTTGCTGGCTGACTTGCAGTTTTTGCACACATGCACCTTATATCCGTCACGGGTCTGTGATGCCTTTTTCTTAACCGTCCACACCGTCTGATAATCGTGAGGAACTGTGGTCTCATCGTCTATGATAGTATCCTTTTCTCCGCAGTTATTGTCACACTTTGCCGTCTTGGTTCCCTTCTGCGAACATGTGGCATTTCCATCTGACTCATACTTTGTGAAGCTGTGTCCTGTAGCAGGGATCACCTCGGTCTCATATATATCCTCATCCTCAATGTACCTTGTCTTCTCTCCGTTCTCAGTACATGTCGGAGTCTTGGTTATGATCCATCCCTCGTCATCTCCAGCCCCAAACTTCTGGGTCTTTGACTCAGCATATATCCACTCTGATGAACCCGTATTCTTATATCTGAGATCCAGGGTCACATCTGTGTATGTGTCATTTTTCACAACAGACATGATTCCCTGAATGGTATTTCCATATGCATCTGTCCATCTTCCGCTGACAAATGGTGTCTTCTGACTCTCATTATTTGCATATGTTATCTCTATATCTCCGGTTACACTGTATCCGTCCTCCGTCTTCTTCACCTTGCATCCTGATATGCTCACAGCGGAGATATCGTACTCGTTCTCTACCTCTGCCTCCACCTTCTCAGGAGTGATCGTCACGCTTCCTGTCTGCTGCGACGCAAGGCTGATCCTGAATGTATAACTGCGGTTCGCCTCAAATGTCCTATCTATAATGAGTTGTCCGCCGTTCCGTGAGTATGTCTTTTCCAGAACTCCATCAGCATAGATTCTGGTGTATACTGTATTATCTCCGCAGTCCACCGTAAATCTGTACTCTCCGGTCTCCGTTGGGATAAATTCATACTCGATGCCCTCTCCGTCATAGCTTATATCCGCTGTTATCTTCTGACCCGGTGTTATTTTTCCATTACCTGTCACATACGAATCGTGATATGTAAATGTTATCTGATCATCTTTCTCTCTCGCATAGAGTGCTATAATATAGCTTCCCTTTTTCAGAGAGAAAGCATCTCCACTGCTATATGTATCTGAAAAGCTGCCATCATCCTCAATGGTATATATACCCTTAAGCTCAAAGCCCTGTCTCTGAAGGGATACCACTCCATCTGACGCAATATCAAATCTGTACAGCTTTACATCCCCAGTGTTCTCAACACCTGAAAGCACCACAGGCTCATCTGATATCAGGTACTCCAGCTCATCCACATTCAGATCTACGACGTCAAATGATGCTCCCTGAACTTCACAATCGTCAGCCATTCCCCATATGGAAGGTATTATCTCATATAATCCGGTCTGTTCTGTTATCGTGTCGATGCTTAAATAGCTGCTCACCCTGCCGTTTTTCTTGATCGTAAAGCTTATATCATCGTCATCCGCGCCAAATGTTCTGGTACTTCCATCAGAATATGTGACAACGGTTTTTATGCTGCCCTTGATCTCATCAAATTTCCTCAGATATTCAGTCTTAGAAACGGTTGTGCTTACACTTACAGCCTTGACGATATCCTTCATTGTCACGCCGCATTTATTTACATTTTTTCCCGGATACACACATACATACAGATCCCCGCCTGCTGTGTCAAATCCCGCACTGCCAAATCCATCAGATGAATAAGCCACGTTGTTAGTCGTTATCTCTGTTCCATTTGCATCTAAAATCCTGATGCCATCGATCTTCTCATCAGCGGATACCACATACGAACCCGCCTGGGCACTTACCTTATATACATACACATATCTGTCGCCGGAAATATCCAGCGTCTTTGAGCCGTCCCATGTTCCAAGGCTCATGCTCTGTGCAGTCTTCACTGCAAATGGTATATCAACCGTATCCATGCCATCCGCACCAGCGATTGCAAGTTCAACCATGTATCTGCCAGTATCAACCCTGCTGCCAAAGCCTGCGATCTCGACATACTTTCCAGTTTTCTCGTTATATCTGTACCATGTACTCGTGATCAGCTCATTATCCTCGCTGTCACCGACACTGGCCTCTTTTACACTGCCATCATCATATACAAACTGGAGAGTCTCTCTATCCAGAAGGTTTTTGATACCTGATAATTTCATATCTGGAAGGAATTCATAGGTTCTGTTATCTCTCAGCTTCCATGAACTGATCTTTGAATTTGACAAAGTTTCTCCCCTTGTCACATTCATGCTCCAACTGGTCTGCGTATCTCCCCACTTGTCCTCTACTCCGCCATCGAGACAGATATAGTATGTATTGCCGCTCTCAAGTGCAGCCTCGCCATCCGATACACTAAGTTTCTTCAGATCATACATTGTCTCATCGTCAGCGTCGATCTTGCTGTAGATCTCCATACCGCCCACTGGGGCAAATGTATACCTGGCAGATATCGAAGGCTTAAACGTATAATATGCACTGCCATTCTCCGACAGACTTACCTGGTTAGATCCCTCCGCAAGACTTCCGGCAGCAACATCCTCTATATCCTTTATCTCTATGTCATATGCATAAGAGTCCTCACTATACAGTGTGTATATCCTAATCTGTGCCGCTCCGACAGGGCACTCATTTTCTATATCTGTAACTATCTCAGCACGTACCTCGTCTCCTCTGGAGGTTTCCACACTGTCCGAATCGTCAAACACCAGCTCCTCTGTTTTTCCGTCAGCATACGAGATCTTTACTCTGGTTCCATCTACATAACTGCTGATATCCTTATCGTAGCTGCCCATTCTGATGAAATCTGTGTTCTCGGGAACAGCAATCATATCTGTCACTTTCGGAATAAAGCTCAGTCTCACATTTGTCTTGGATGTAGATAACTCATTATACAGGCCTACGTAATAGGTGCTGCCTCCGGTAAGTTTTCCTGTAACCTCTACCGGGCCCTCATCACCGGACTCATATACACAATAAGGACTGTCGCTTTCTATTACCACACTTCCGTCAAATGGCATGACAAAACTGTAATAAGCCTTGTCATACTCATCCGTTCCGACACTCACATTGTTGACACCTTCGAAGAGCTGTCCTGCGCTCAGCTTGTCTATGGACACTACCTTAAGCACTGCCGTGCCGAGCAGCTCCTGATCTTCCTCAGCCGCATCATATCCCACAGCTACTTTGTACTCGCCCTCTGAAAGAGTTACACCTTTTTCATATTCGTACTCTTTCCAGTTATCATCAGATGACGAATAATATACTGTATATCTGTTTCCATTACTGTATCCACTTCCACCGGTCAGATCTATGCTTTCCGTGGACTTATCATTATACTTTATTGTACTGCTCGCACCATTCATGAAGCTTATCGGCGTTCCGGCTGCCCATTCGCTCTTTGCCAGCTTCAATGTCACCCCTGAAGGTGCCACATACTTCTTCGCCTTGAGCCTGACCTCATTCAATGTTTCATTGTCATCATCCGTTGTTCCTGAAAGTCTGACATAATAGGTCTTTCCCTTGACAAATGAATACCTGTCATTATCGGTCTCAACCACCGCCATGTCCGAATCATATACATCTATAAATGCAGTTGATGATTCATCTACTTCAAACACAAAGTCAGCAGTTGCAGATGGTATAAATCTGTAATACTCGTAACCGTCCACCCTGGTATCATATGCGTAGGTATCCGTCTCACTGATATTCCTTTTTCCTACAAAATATTCAGCAGGAGTCTGCACCTTTGCAGTGTACGAATCATATATCTTGGTCGACTGGTCCGGCTCACTATCCATTTTGTCTGTAAGCTGAACGGTATATGTACCGGCCGGAAGCTTTTCCGCATCCGCATACGATACCATATCCCCTGCATCGCCCTCATAATAATAATTTCCCTTGGAATCCTTCACCCACAGACTGTATGTAACTCCATCTATCTTACAGTCTGAGCCGCTGATACCTGAACTGCGCACCTTTCCACCGGAATAGGTTACCGTTGCGTACGCCGATGTTATGGAGTCTGGTGTTCCCTCCAGTATCGTTGTATTATCCGGCACCATTTTTATTGCCGCCACATCCGGAAGCTTTCTCACGCTTATATTTGCACTTTCGGAAACTGTATAAGAACGGGCATACTTAGACCCAAGAATGTATTTCTCCCCCGCAGTGCACTTGTATACCAGCCTGCAGCATCCACTGCCATCCTTTTTACCTGTAGCAAGGCGCTTACTCTTACTGTTATACAAGGTCTCCTGAAGCATCAGCCGTGACTGGCTTCCCTGCAATATTATCTCATAATATCCTGTCTCATCCGTGACAAATGATATTTTACTCTCCTTGCCATTAACTATGTTCACAACCCCATAGTCACCCTCAAGCTCTGAAATATCCTCTGTAGCTGCTGATATCTCAGCTTCATTCATCTGTACGGCATACGCTGTCATATTTGACAGTAAAGTCTGTGCCTGTGCAGTCGTCATCGGCATAGGACTGCACGACGACACCATGGCTACAGTTACAGCCGCAGCCATTATCCCCTTCAATTTCATATGTAACCT
>OOBZ01002134.1_pt1 | contig 12261 bp, 9 predicted proteins | sample 1671601 | NCBI WGS metagenome assembly OOBZ01 (sample SAMN06348173, study PRJEB24527) | human gut metagenome | biome: human gut; feature: ankylosing spondylitis patient; material: feces | host: Homo sapiens | place: China | collected 2015-10
GAATTGTCCGGACAATTACCAGATGGTTTTTGCATGCAGAAACAGACGGAAGTGATTGAATTATAGACACTTCCGAATATGGGACCAGATGGTTGACGGTTTTTTTATAGTTTCAGGGCCCGAAAAAAATTCGGGAAAGGGCCGCCGCGCGCACCAACTGCACGGAGAAAAATTTCGCTCGCAACGAGAAATTTTTCTATCTCAAAGAAAAAACAACGGCCAATATGGGCCAAAAAAGAGGAGAAAGCCTTCTGTCTTCGGGCTCTCTCCTTTTCACTATACAAATATACAACATTTTTCGGCAAAAAGCAAATCGTATTAACATTTGAATACAATCCTTGAAATGTTAAAAAGACGCGATTTGCATCAGCAAGGCGCGGTCATGCTTTAATAGAGCGTTCGATGGGAGGTCTTGTTTTTAGTGGGATAGGTAGTATCCGTGACAAAGCAAATGTTGCAATGACAAACCTGACATATAACATCGCCCGTACGGCACAGGTATTCAAATACCATAGAAACTGGATAACCGCTTAAAATCTTTATGCTTAGTTGTTAATAATAATCAAAGCGATACTCTCTCCGAAAAATATCAATAGAGATACTTGCAATATTTGAAAAAGTTTCGCTTAATTTGCGGAAACAAAATCACATCAGCGGTAGCCATAATGAGGTTCTGACTTCTCGCTGAGCTTAAAGTGGATTTATAAACCCTCCCTAAAGACATACTTCTATGAAACATTCAAGGTTAAGTTTTATTTTCTGTTTTTTACTGTGCATCCTTGTATCCGCACCGTCCAAGTCGCAAAATACCATTCCCGGCGACAATGTAATGCGTTATTATAAGGCGGCAGTGCCAGTTACAAGGTCATCCTTTGAGGAAGACTTTCATGGCGATGAAGCCGCTGTAAAACAATTCTGGTCCGATGTGGAGGAATATCTCAACAAGGTTTACGTTCCGTTGGGATTTTGTTTTACCGTGAACAGGGATAGCAGACTTTTGCTGTCTTCGTATAACATTATAGATGAAAACTATATGAATGCTCCCAGTTACGGAACAGAACTTCTCGACGAACTTATCGGTCAGTCTTCGTACGATATAGGCATTTGGATTCTGCATCGTCCCGAGCATGAAAACAACAACGGCCTTTCTATACTGGAAGGGGCATACAAGAAGGACAGCAAGGCATCCGGATATGCCGCCCCTAATCCATGGATTGTGGCGCATGAAATAGCACACTTGTTTGGTGCTGGGCACACAGAGGATGCTTCGCTGATGGACGCAGGGGGAAATTTTCTCTCCCTGACTTCCATTATGCAGATACGCTCTTCATGTGTCAAGAATAACGCTGCCTACTACAGCGACCAGGACAAGAACACCCTTGTCGGTTCAGATTTGGGAGGAAACTATGTGTACGGACAGAAGGTATCCAATACAGCACCTGCATTTGGAAGCAACATGCCATATTCTGTCAGAATTCCCTTGGGAGCATGCCTTGCGTTGGATGTTCAGGCAGACGATGCAGAGAATAACAGGATTTCTTACGCTACTGTCAGCAATGATTTTACCCTGATGCCTCCGACCTTTAGTTCGCGATTGGATTTCCGACCCCAATACGTGGCGGATATCTTTTATGACGGTTATTATTATATAGTAAACAAGACCGACATCCATAACAAGGCAGCGGGCAGTTATTCCATGACACTCTCTATCAACGATATGCCCGACTCCGACATTCTTACGTGGCAGACTTTTATCGCTTCACCTTTCTACAGCAATTATACTACACGCCAGATAGGTGTGGATATTGTAGGAGGCGAACGCTTCTCGCTATCCCTCTCTCCAGACAAGCAGAACTATGTTCCTGGCGACAAGGTGCGTCTTTCATGGGGAGTAAATACCAGTTATTTTAATTCGGAAAGCAGACTGAGGATAACGCTCTCGACTGATTATGGAAAAACATTCAACCACATCCTTGCGGCCTCCGTTCCGGCCCTTGATGGCGAATGTGTGGTTGAGATGCCTGACTTGAAGATAGATAATCTTGACGTGGATTTTTCCACTGCAGTTTGTTCCGTCCGTGCAGGTATAATACGCATTGAGGAAATAGGCGGTGCGGCATACACACTTTCGTGCCTTACACCAGAGGGTGGTGGCGGCTTTCTTCTTTCCGGCAGTGGTATTCCATCATCCATCTCCATTCCCGGTGCCGGCAAATCGTCAGCAGATTGCATCTACGATGTCAGTGGACGAAAGGTTTCGGCAAAACGTGCTTCGTCACTGCCCCGAGGTATTTATATATGCAATGGAAAGAGGGTTCTCGTGAAGTAATTCTAGTTTTGGATGCAGTTCAAAGAGAGTCTTCGCCCGTTTTTCCTGCGTCAGGCTCCATTTCTCCCGGCTCATGGACAATTGCCTGCGACACCGGGTTAATGCTTCAACGAGTGTTTCTCCGTTAGTAAGCCTTGGTGGTTCAAACCAAGAAGACATGCCTCCTCGCCGAAACCATCGCTCACAGAGCCACTCATGTCTGGAGTGCGATTGTCGCGTTCATCAAGATAGATATGAAGCTCGGTTGTGTATAGGACTTCGGTGTCCTGTGTCGGAATCTCAGTGAAGTCTGTCACTTCAAAGTACTCAAGGATACCTGTAGGGAGAAAATATGAGGCAAGGCCTTCATACATATTTATGTTGCTGCTACAATTCATAGTGCAAAAGTACTAACTTTGGGGGCAATTATGTATCGTTTAGCAACAGTTTTGGGTTAGCGTCCGTACACCCTCCCCACAGGGTTTGTCGGTTGCGCCTTTTCAGAATAGTGGATTACTGTCCGTCCAATGTAATGTTTTGGGCGCAGTTTGGAGTACGAAATCTGCCCACTTGGGGCAATGTGCTTGCCCCAAGTGAGAAAGCTGCTTGCCCCACATGGGCACGGTGCTTGCCCATTTCCTGTAGTTTTTGTTATACTTTCCAATGATTATGGCTTGGCAATTTTCAAAGCAAAGAACAACTACCGGAGGAGTGTCAGTTTTGTGTAGCTTGCAATAGTTCTTCCATGCAAAAATAGTTTCTTTTGATAGTGTTTCGGCCAACTGAGGAAGTGAAACACGGCCAACTGAGGAAACGAATATCGGCCAACCGAGGAAGTGAAATGCAGCCAACTGAGGAAGTGAAACACGGCCAACTGAGGAAATAAAACACGGCCAACTGAGGAAATATGACAATAAATTCCTATCTTTGCATTCGATTTACACTATCTTGAAATATAAAGATGCATATTGTGATAACATAAAAACACGTTTGATGTTACCGTTCTTCATGCATTTTAATTATATGAATTCGTAATCAAATATCTGAGATATGGAATACAAACATAGAATTGCTGACCAGATGCTTGCTAAGAAACTGGCAAGCAAGGGGGCGGTTTTGATTGAAGGACCTAAATGGTGCGGAAAAACGACCACCGCAGAGCAACAAGCCCGCAGTATCCTGTATATGGACAATCCTGCCTCGCTGGAGACGAATCTGCAGATGGCAGAAATCGACGCTTCTGTCTTGCTGGATGGTGAAACTCCAAGGCTGATCGACGAGTGGCAGCTGGCACCAAAACTCTGGGACGCCATAAGATTTGAGGTTGACCATAGGCATGATGTCGGACAGTTTGTCTTGACAGGTTCTGCCGTTCCTGCCGAAGAAAAAGACATGCATCATTCTGGAACAGGAAGATTCAGCTGCCTTACCATGCGTCCCATGAGTCTGTATGAGTCGGGAGAATCAAACGGAAAGGTGAGCTTGGCACATTTGTTTGAGACACCGGAAAAAATAATTGCCACTAACAAGTTGAAAATTGAAGACCTTGCCTTTCTTATCTGCCGTGGCGGCTGGCCTTTTGCATGCGGATTGCAGTATGAGGCTGCTTTGGCACAGGCTTTCGACTATGTGGATGCGGTTGTCAAGAAAGACGTTTCGCGGGTTGATGGCGTGAATCGTAATGCCACTACTACAAGGTTGCTCCTGCGGTCGTATGCCCGCAACCAAGGTTCGCAAGCTACTATCGGTACTATCGTGGCAGACATGCTGACAAATGATGAAAATGAAATCAGCGTCAAAACAGCAGGAAGCTACTTGGAAGCGTTGCGGAAGATATTCGTTATCGAGGACTCTGAAGCGTGGAATCCGAACCTGCGCTCCAAAACCGCAATCCGAACTACAAATACCCGATATTTCATTGACCCCTCTATAGGTACTGCGATATTGGGACTTGGTCCTAAGGATCTGATTAACGACCTCAATACGATGGGACTTTTCTTCGAGACTCTTTGTGTCAGAGACTTGAGAGTCTTTGCTGACGCTTTGGATGGAGAGGTATATCATTATAGGGACAAAAACGGATTGGAATGTGATGCTGTAGTGCATCTGCGAAACGGGAAATATGGTCTTGTGGAAGTGAAGCTCGGTGGCGACAAGCTCATCAACGAGGGAGCTACCAATCTTATTAGTCTTGCAGAAAAAATCAATACAGACAAGATGAATGTACCTTCATTCATGATGGTGCTGACGGGAACTGGCGACTTCGCATATCGAAGGAAAGACGGCGTGTATGTTGTGCCTGTCGGATGTCTGAAAGACTGACAATAATCACATGCAAGGTATAATGACCGATGGTGGGGTAAACGTTCTGATGACCGATTGGGGCCTTATAGACATACAATGCGATAATGCCTCCCGATACATTTTTCCGACATATATAGTGCTGATATATCCTTTTTTTCATATTTTTGCAGCGGCAATCCGCCCATACATTATTCTATGAATCATAAAATACTATCAGCATTGATAATCCTGTGCTCTTCTCTCCATACCCTTTGGGCGCAGAAGAGTCTCATAAACTATGAGGACAGCCTCTTCAGCATCGACGACGTGGTGTGTGTGGGGGAGCGTCCCCACTATCTCACACCCAGCCAGACCATCTCGGGTCCTACGCTGCAGAACCTCTCTACCACTTCTGTTGCCGACGCACTGAAATATTTCTCAGGCGTGCAGATAAAGGATTTCGGCGGACTGGGCGGACTGAAGACCGTAAACGTGCGCTCGCTCGGCTCGCAGCACGTGGGGGTGTATCTCGACGGCATCCGCATCACCAACGCACAGAACGGACAGGTGGACCTGGGCAGATATTCACTCTCCAATATGGAGTCGGTGTCGCTATACAACGCCAACAAGAACGAGCGCCTGCAGTCGGCAACCGAATATGCCTCGGCTGCCACAGTGTATATGCAGACCAGGAAACCCGACCGCACCACGCTGACCGCCGAATACGGCACGGGGTCGTTCGGACTGAACAAGGTGAAGGGGTATTTCTCGCTGAAAGACCGCCTCTTCGTGGATGCCGAATATCAGCATACCGACGGAAACTACAAGTTCCGCTTCCGCTCCCTCTCTGAAGACACCATCGGCAAGCGCCACAATTCAGACATCCGTTTCTACAGGCTCGAGGCGGCTGGATTCTACAAGGGGCTCGCCACCCACGTGTATTACTACAACTCGGAGCGCGGACTGCCCGGTCCCGTGATACGACGGCTCACCGACCAGTGGGACTCCACCGACCGGCAGTGGGACCAGAACTTCTTCGTGCAGTCGTCATACAAGAAACTGTGGGAGAACTTCGGACTGCGCACCAACCTGAAATACTCGTTCGACTATCTGCACTATCTGCAGGACCCATCTACCAACGCCGCCGCCATCTACTGCAACAACCACTACACGCAGCATAGCGTCTACGCCTCTGTGGCAGGGTCGTACAACATGAAATACCTGTCGCTCACGGCGAGCACCGACATCACATGGAGCGACCTCAATACCGACGTGTATAAGTCGAGCTACGTATACCGCCTCGACTCCAAGAGCCTCCTCTCAGCCATTCTCTCGTATAGAGGACTGGAGGTGAACCTCGCCATGCTCTACACCCACATACAAGACCACACCCGCGGCAACGCCTCGCCGCTAAGGAAGCTCACACCGATGTTCCTCGCCTCCTACAAGAGCGGGCCGTGGGTGGTGAGAGCCTTCAACAAGCGCATCTTCCGCGCCCCCACGCTCAACGACCTATACTACACCCTTGTGGGTTGCACCGACCTGAAGCCGGAATACACCACGCAGTGGGATGCCGGAGTGGACTATCGCGGCAGACATCTCCACTTTGCCATCGACGGATACTACAACGAGATAGAAGACAAGATAGTGGCGATACCGATGAAATGCCAGTTCAGATGGTCGATGGTGAACTTCGGCATGGTGAAGTCGCTCGGACTGTCGCTATCCGGAGGATACAGCAACGAATGGGGAAAATTCTCACTTGCCACAAACGCCAACTACACCTGTCAGAGCGACCGCGACTACAGTATGCCCTCCGACCCGGAATACAAGCACTACGTGCCATACAGTCCGCTGCATTCCGGTTCGCTCATCGTCGATCTCGGCTACGACTCATATTCGCTCTGCACCTCGTTCCTGTATACCGGTGAGCGCTTCGCCCTCATCTCAAACAATGCCGACGACCTGCTTGGCGACTGGTATACCGTGGACCTGAAGCTGAACAAGCGGTTCAGATTGAAAAACGGTATGGTGGTGCAGGCTACAGTGGAATGCAACAATCTGACCGACTCGCGCCACGAAGTGGTGAAGCGCTATCCTATGCCGGGACGGAACTGGAAGGCGACAGTGAAATTCGAACTCTGAGAAGTTCTCCAACTCTTGATGATATGAACAGACATTATATATATATACTGACGATAATGCTGACGGCAACTCTGCTCGCCGCCTGCTCGCTGGAGCCGGCAGACAGCGAGCCACCCGTAGCGCCCACGCAGACAGACGACAGAATCGTGGTTCTCTGCCAGGGACTGTGGGGACTCGACAACTCCACGCTGAGCTATATCGACGGCGGAACGGTGACAAACGGGTGGTTCAAGAAGAACAATCCCGGAATGCACCTCGGCGACACGGGCAACGACATACTGCAGGTGAACGACACGCTGATTGCCATATCGGTGAACTGGTCGAACATCATACAGTATATCTATCCCGACGGCAGGGCGATTGCCGCCACCGAAGACATACCAAACAACCGCCGCCTCGCCACCGACCGCTGCGGATATCTCTACTGCACCTCGTATGCCGACAACGGCTATGTGGCCAAGATTGACATCAGGACGAAGCAGATAGTAGACACCTGTCATGTGGGCTACGAGCCGGAGGGTGTGGCATACTATGACGGCAGGCTCTTCGTGGCAAACACCGGAGGATACGGCGGTCAGGCTGGTCATAAGTATGAGAGCACCGTCTCTGTGGTGGACGCCGCCACGATGTGCGAGATAAGGCGCATCGACACGGGGTGCATCAATCTCTTCGGCGACATGACGTGCTGCGGACAGTTTCTGTGTATCAATTCCGCCGGCGACAGTTATGACGTGGCGTCAAAGACCGTGGTGATGAACATGGCGGACGAGGAGTTCCGGGTGTTTGATTTCCCTGCCACATACTCCTGTGCCTACGGCAACCGCTTCTATCTGATAGGCAGCAGCTTCTCGTATGTCACCGGCGACTACACCCTCACCACACACACCATCGGCCTGCCCTCGCTTGACGTGGCAGACGGACTTGCCTCTTATGCCGCGGCAGCTCCGGAAATACTGAAGATGCAGGCGCCCTACGGCATTTTCATATCGCCATACTCGGCACACCTGTATGTCACCGATGCCCGGGGATATGCCACGAACGGCAGACTGTATGAATTCTCTCCCACAGGCGAGCTGATAGGGCGATACCCTCTGGAGGGGATAAATCCCGGCAAGTTGCTGTTTCTGAAGAAGTGAAGTGCTTGCTGAAACGGAAGCGGTGACTTGCAGAAATGTAAATCAGCGTTTATTGAAATAAAAGAATAGAAGAACTTAAAACCACACAGATTATGAATAAGTTGTTATTGGCATTTGCATTATGCGCTATGACGGCAGTTGCCGGCGCACAGACTCAGAAAGTCAGCGTATTGGAATACTGTCCGGCACCGGGACAGTTTGTCAACGTACTGCCCGAAGTGGAAGAGGGGATGACCCGCGAACAGGTATTGAAGGCTTGCGAGGAACAGTTGGCAAAGAAAGGCTATCTCGTACACCTCGGTTCTTTCGGCGGATACATCACCGTGAAGTTCGACCATCCCGTGGAGAACAAGACCGGTTCTGACCTTCTCATCACCGGCAATGCCATGTATGCCGCCGACGACCCCGTGTATGGCAAGGAGACGATAGGCGGAAGCATTGAACCGGGAATAGTATATGTGGGAGTGGGCGACAATGTGGAGACGGCGGAATGGTATGAACTCGCAGGTTCGGAATATTTCACCGATGAATACAGCAGGATGAGGCTCACTTACTACAGACCGACGGCTGAGGAGGGCGACCACGCACTGCCGGGGTCGATGTATGATATGTATCTGAAATGCTCAGGACTGGTGACGGAAAGAAACGACTCATGTTGGGATTTCACGTACTATTTTCCTAAGCTCGCTGCCCACAAGCAGACATACTGGCCTATGTGGGAGACTGCCGATGAGCTGACCTTCGAGGGCGGTCGCCTGCCGAATCCGGCCAAGAAATACGAGGTGGACGGCAGGGACTATTGGGTGCAATACCGCTATGCGGCTGACTCTTACGGATATGTGGACGCCTGTCCGGCTAACGACCCGAAATATTGTTCGTTCGACATCGACTGGGCTGTTGACAAGGATGGTCGTCCGGTGGCTCTCGACCACATCGACTTCGTGCGCGTGGCAACCGGCGTGTTGCAGTTTTGCGGTCTGATCGGCGAGACGTCCACTGAAATAGACACCTTCCAGGACCTGCATCTCGTGCCCGGCTACGATGACGCCCCTTATATCATCACGCCCCGTCCTAACCCCAACCAGCCCGTCGATGGCATCACCGCCCCTACATACAAGACCCGCCCCTCTGACACCTACTACAACCTCATGGGACAGAAAGTTGACCGGCTCGTCAGAGGCCAGATTTATATCCACAACGGCAAGAAAATGGTATTCTGACGATATCAATCTGCCAGGCAGGCGTAGTCAGTCAATCGGCCATCCATGTGTCGTTAGTCTGTTAGACAGCTATGTGTCGTCAGTCTGTTAGACAGCTATGTGTCGTCAGTCTGTTAGACAGTCTGGTGTCGTCAGTCAATCGGCCAGTCAAGTGTATCTGTCCCTCCCCTACGGGGGAGGTTAGGTGGGGGCTGATGGCAATATGTTTGTATGATTGTCCTGCGCTTTTTGGGAAGAAAACCAGGATAAACCGTCTGCGCTATAAATTGTAATATTGTCCCACTTGATTATTTTTAATTGGCTTTGTTTGAGAATTCATGGTTGGCTTCGTGGCTTGAAATCGTATTAAGTAAAATGATTAGAGTTGGGTTTATCCAGGTTTATCGCTCGATATTTTCTTCTTATATAAAAGTTTGTTACTCTGGCTAAATCACTTCAGCCCCCTCTCTTTCTCCCCCGAAGGGGAGATGCAGATTACTCTTGTTTATAATAACCGATGATGACAATAATTTGCTATTCAAAGGTATCTGTCCCTCCCCTTCGGGGGAGGCTAGGTGGGGGCTGGTGTCAATAGCCGAAGTAACTTATTCCTTCCCTTGGGGAAGGTCAGGATGGGTCAGAGGTTAGGTGGGGGTTGGTGTCAATATTCAAGTTAAAAAACTGCTGTCTTAATTTCTGTTGACCCATGTTAAGAATGTGCACAAAATGAGGGTTTTGTGCTGAAATGCTTGTGTATGTCAACAATTATTACTACTTTTGCATCCGAATTTAAGAAACGGCTTAACTGCTTACGTATTGATCAAGCAAGTTTTGCCACAGTATTTAACTGGTGTCCAGGGTCAACGTTTTTTTTCTCTTATGTTTAAAGTTGACACCGCGGGATTAATGTTCATATATTGTTCAGTGTATTGACCAGAGTTGTTGTTGTGCCCAGTCAATACGGCCCAGATGCCAAAAACAAAAGGTTATGAATTTTTCAACAAAGAGTAGGATTTTATTAGTAGTATTATTATTCATGTGTCTTCCTTTGGCAGCGCTTGCCGGAGGCGACGAACAAACGACAGCAGATTTCGACTGGGAACCCGTGATGGAAGCGGTGATACAGGTGGAGAGCGGAGGCAACCCGAATGCCAGAAGCGGCAATTCGTGCGGAGCAATGCAGATAACTCCGATTTGCGTGGCACAGTGTAACATCATACTGAAGGCGCGCAAGAGCAAGAAGCGCTATTCGCTGAAAGACCGTTTCGATGTGGCTAAGTCGAAAGAGATGTTCCGACTCATTCAGTCGTTCTACAATGTAGAAAACAACATCGAGAAGGCAATCCGTTCATGGAACGGCGGTATGCGATACTCCATAAAGGGTACGCAGCGCTACTACGAGAAGGTGATGTCATATCTCAACAAAAAGCAGTAAGCTGTCACACCAACCGGCAGGAGGTCAACCCCCTCTATGGCCAGACAAAACAACAAGAGTTTTGGCAAATTATAAATAAGCAAGTCGCCAAGTCACGACCAACCACGGTCACGGCTTGGCGCCTTTTCGTTTCTTCTCGACTGATTTGGGGGACGATATAAGCCGATGGAAATTTGCAATGCATTTCGTTTTTTATATGAAATGCAAGGAAATTTGCAATGCATTTCATTTTTCGTGGATAACCCTAAGAAATTTGCAATACATTTCATTTTTGCAGTTAAATCTGAAGAAATTTGCAATGGAATGCAAATTTGTCGGCATAAATGGCTATATTTGCAATGGATTACATTTTTGGGGATATGATAGAACGAAAGCAATACATATCACTTCTTGAAAAATGGAAGAACAAGAAGGTGATAAAGATAGTTACAGGCATCCGCAGGTGTGGAAAATCGTCACTTCTGAAGATGTTCAGTGACAAGCTGCAACAGGATGGAGTCAGGAAGGAACAGATACAGAGCGTTAATTTTGAAGACCTCGACAATGAACCTTTGCTTGACTACAAACGTCTTCACAGTCATATTAAAGAACGGCTGCTGCCAGACAGGATGAACTATCTGTTTTTCGATGAGATACAGTTGGTCGGCAATTTTCAGAAAACCATAGACAGTCTGTTTTTGCTCGACAACGTGGACATATACATCACAGGCTCCAATGCCTACTTGTTGTCTGGCGAAATTGCCACGTTGCTTACCGGAAGATATGTTGAAATAAAACTTTTCCCGTTCTCTTTCAGTGAATTCATAATGGCAAGCGGCAAGCCGCAGTCTCTTGAGCAGGCTTACAGACAGTATGTAGAATGCGGGTCGTTTCCGTATGTAACTCAGATATGCAATGACAAGGAGATGGTGCGCGAATATCTGTCGGGACTATACAATACCATAGTGCTGAAAGACGTGGTGGGCAGGAAAAAGATAACCGACGTGATGATGCTGCAGAGCATCGTGAGATTCATAGCCGACAATATAGGCAACATCTCGGTGATAAAGCGCATCAGCGATACCTTGACGTCGCTCGGAAGGAAAATCACTTCACATACAGTGGAGAACTATATCTCGGCATTGACAGACAGCTATATTTTCTATCAAGCACAGAGATACGACACCAAGGGCAAGCAACTGCTGAAAACGGGAATGAAACTGTATTTGGCTGACATCGGACTGCGTAATGTAATAAATGGAACGAAGGGCGGCGACATGGGACATATTCTTGAAAACATTGTCTTTCTGGAGCTTGCGCGGCGCGGTGGGGAAATCTATGTGGGCAAGGCCGGAGAGGCGGAGATAGACTTCGTTGTAATCAATGGCAATGACAAGGCTTACTATCAGGTGGCGCTAAGCGTCAGAGATGAGGCTACGATGAACAGGGAGCTGGCACCGCTGAAGTCGTTGCCGGATTCTTTCCCAAAATATCTGCTCACGATGGACAATGACCCTGTTGCGCAGCACGATGGCATCAAGCAGATATACGTGCTTGACTGGCTGACTGAAAGGTCATAAAAAAACAATCACGCATCATGGAGGGAATTATCCTCACATGATGCGTGATTCTGTTTGTATTCTCTTCTGCCGCATGCGGAAGACTGCAAAGTAAAATATTACATTGAAACAGTCGTAAAATATTACATTGACGGCCTATTATATTATTTAACCCAAAACGGTCATTAGGCCGTTTATTGTATTTTATATTTACTGC